>JACLAC010019967.1_pt1 | contig 12205 bp, 4 predicted proteins | sample 8027881 | NCBI WGS metagenome assembly JACLAC01 (sample SAMN15725517, study PRJNA655200) | protist metagenome | isolation source: fluorescence activated cell sorting (FACS) single amplified genomes of... | place: Spain: Blaines Bay Microbial Observatory, Mediterranean Sea | collected 2016-01-19 | reverse complement strand
TGACGGCCAATGAGCTCGATAGCGCGCAAGGGAACAACAGTGCGTTGCGGGAGGTGACGGTCCACGCGGATACGGACGGTGACGGTATCCGGGACAGTGAGGACAACTGTCCCACAACGGCGAGTCAGGTACAGACTGACAGTGATGGTGATGGGGCGGGCAATGCGTGTGATACCGACGACGACAACGACGGTACGCCGGACACGTCGGATGCGTTCCCGCTCAATGCGACAGAGAGCGTAGATACCGATGGGGACGGTATCGGGAACAACGCCGATACCGATGACGACAACGACGGGATGAGTGACGTCGATGAGCTGCGCCTCGGGCGTAATCCGCTGCTCAACGAAGGGGCGGCAATCGCGCCCATCATCCAGTTGCTCTTGGACTGAGGGGTTCGGGACAGATGGCAGCAGAGGGGTATCTGGGCATAGCCCGAGTGTTATCACTACTCCGCTTCGCCGTTCATTGCCGCACGCAAACCCCAAACGCTCCCTTCTTTGAGATGGTTGTTGGCTTCAGAGCAGATCTACTCCTACGGCTGGTAGCGGCAACTTGTTCGCCCCTGAAGGGGGTCAACAGCAGGTCATACCACTGAACACTTTACCGAGCTCGCAAGGCAGACGCATCGAGACGCTTTGTCTCATCGTCATATCCCTGCTGAGTCTGCCGCTGGAGGCGCAGGGCGACCCTGGAGCAAGGATCGCTAGCGTGCGTGGTAGCGTCGAGGTGTTCCTTGCCCAAACTGGCCGGTGGGAAAAGGCGCAAACGGCACAGGTGTTGGCGGCGAACCAGGTCATTCGAACGGGTCCGGGCTCTCAGGTTAGCTTGCTGCTCGACGACGAATCGGTCGTCAAGCTCGGGGCAAACACTCGGTTTGCCATCCGCGCGGTTGCCCCGACATCCGGATGGTCCCGGTTACGGGGACTGACCCAAGCCGTGCGCGCGCAAGCGCGGTCAGCGTATCAGCTATTCTTCGGTCGTTTTTGGATGCGCAATAAGAACCGTGCCATTCAGATCGATGTTGAGACACCAACGATCACCGCCGCGGTCAGGGGCACTGAATTCACACTCGAGCAAGCCCGCGAAGGAACCACCCTGCTCACCACATTCGAAGGCCAAGTACTTGCAGCGAGCCGGGCCCTCCCCGCCGATAAACTGCTAGTGAACCCGGGCGAACAACTCGTTGCTGATCCCGGTCGTCGTCTACGCAAACAAGTATTGATTCGCTCCGGAGAGAGTATCCAATGGGTCCTACGTGTTCCCCAGTTGATGAGTCCCACGGACATGCCACTCGTCAGCCCCGATTACGTCTGGCTGCGTGCACGCCGAGCCGAGCTCAGGAGCACCGTGCGCACGTCCGGCATGGAGCTGGAACTCAGGGCTATTCAACGTGATCTTGGCCAGTGCGACGCCATCAGTTCGGACTTGAAGCGGAGATCTCACAAACCCGCCGGGCACCCACGGCGATTGATTGAGGCATGGTGTGCCCTAGACGAAGGTGGCGCCAAGAAGGCACTGCAGTTGCTCGAATCGGCACAATTCGCCAACGAGCCGCTCGCCTGGCTAGCCCGCGTCGCAGCGAATTACCAGCTGAATCAGTTTGGGAGAGCGAGGGTGGTTTCGGACCAAGCCTTGGCGCGTTTTCCCGACTCGGTGGGTTTGCGCGTGCAGAGCGCCCTCCTCGACCTCAACACCGGCAATCTCGACTCGGCCCACCGTGCTCTTGAGGAGAACACCGAGGACTTGGCGGGTTCGATTACCGCATGGCAGGCCAGGACCTTGCTCGCGCTGGCCCAAAGCCAGCCCGAACGCGCCCGTACGACAATTGCCCAAGCACATAAGCTAAGCGCGGGAGCTCCTCGCACCTGGTTGCTCAAAGCGCACACCGAACAGGCGGAGTTCGACCTCTCAGCAGCGATCGACAGCGCCAGGCAAGCAAGCGGCCTGGAACCACGTTATCTCGCCGCCCATCTGTTCGAGGCGCGCCTCCTCCTGGGTGATGCCCGCGAGAAAGAGGCACTGGCGTTATTACGTCGCGTTCGGGCTTTGGGCGCGAACAGTGCGGAGTTCTACAGCATCAACGGGTACTTGCTCTTGCAACGCAACGCCCGTACCGAGGCAAGCGAGTCGTTCAAACGCGCGATTGCCATTGAACCGAGTCTCGGTGAGCCCTACGTCGGATTGGCGTTGATTGCCATGAAGCAGGGACGATTGGCCGAGGCCCTGGAACGCCTTACGACGGCGACGGCACTCGAACCCCAAAGGGCACTGTTCCTGAGTTACTGGGGAAAGGTTTTGCATGAAGACGGTCGACACGAAAAAGCCCTGGAGGTCCTCAGGCGCTCAGCTGAGCTTGACCCCCGGGACCCGACACCATGGCTTTATCAAGCGATCATCTTGCGCGACCTCAATCGTCTTCATGGTGCTATCGATGCGCTGAATCGGGCAGCCGCTCTAAACGACAATCGCGCGGTGTACCGTTCACGCTTCCTCCTCGATCGCGACCAAGCCGTAAACACCGTTCAGCTCTCCGAGCTCTTCGCTGACCTCGGTCTGAACACGTGGGCACGAGCGCAGGCGGCGCGTTCGTTGAAGCACGATTACCGCAATCACGCAGGGCACCTGTTCTTTGCTGGCTCCCTCAGCGAAGAACCTGATCGAAATTCAACCTTCGCTTCGGAACAATTACTCGCCCGAATGCTCATGCCGGCTACGTTAAACAGCTTCAACCTGTTCAACGACTACACTTCACTGCTTGAGCGCCCGAAATTCGGGGGAACGGCGCGCTTGGCGGGTGGTAACCAAGCCCATCGCGATGCAGAAATCATCGTTTACGGCGCGGCGCCCGACGCCCGGCTTGCTTATCAAGCAGGCGCTTTTTATGAGCACACCGACGGCTTTAGAGCGTCGTCGTTCGAAACCACCGCTGACGGAGCGGTCGTTGTGAAATGGGAGCCCACGCCGGATGACGGCGTGCTGATGACGTTTTCCCAAAGCCGATTGAAACAAGGCGACGAGTTACTGCGACGCTTTGAAGTAGACGCCCCCGCCGATGCCGACCAGCGCACCCGCACGAGACTCAGCCGGCTCGAGCTCGGGTACCACCGTCGACTGGGGCCACGAACGGATGCGCTCATGTTTGCGTCGCGAATACACACTCGAGTCGATGGCTTCGATGAGACCAATGTGTTCAGTGATCCTACTTTTGTCGACATCGATCGCCTCGAAGGTTCGCGAGTTGAACGCACGGGGCATCATGTACAGCCACAACTGCTGGGAACATTCGGAAACCACACGCTCATCGCGGGAGTGCTTTGGCATCACGCCGAGTTGCGCGAGAGGTTGGATTCAACGTTACAAGTCACACCTGCACCGGGCGTCCCGATCGCCGTCGGCGGTCCGATCCGAACGCTCACAAACAGAGCAACAGATGTTGCGTACCTCAGCGGCTATCTTCATGACATCTGGAACCCATTTGAGACCCTGACAATCGAAGGTGGAGTGAACTGGGACCGACTTCGAGTGGGCGGCCTCGAAGAGACGGGGCTACACCCAAGGCTCGGCATGGACTGGCAGATCGCCAAGGGGTTCATGCTTCGTGCCGCCGCCTTTCAGTACTTCGCTACATTGATCGACGCTCGACTGGATCCAACGGAGATCTCGGGCATGCCGATATTTCGAAATCTTGCAGAAGGCACGAAAGCGCGCGAGCTCAAGGTTCGCGTGGAGCGTGAGTGGAACCAGGGCATTGTTGGTGTGGGCGCGCATTACCTGGCCCACATTGTTTCTAGGTTTGCGGGTAATGGGCTCGCTCAAATTGATGGAGCAGGTGCGCCACAAAGATTCCATGGACGGCGCTATGGCGTTGAAGGAGATTGGAATCAGCTTTTGCCAATGGGCCTGGCGTTTAGTGCTCGAGGCCAACACTTCCTCACCCATGACGACACCGATCAGGCGTCCGAACGGACCGAAACTCAGATTGTCCTCCGGCTTCGCCATCAAGCGCCGCGAGGGTGGTTTGTCGGGGTATCGGAAACCTTCCGCCATCTCGACTTTAGAAATCCCCGTAATTCGGAGACGATGTGGATCACCGACTTCGACGTGGGCTACGAGTTCGCAAAAAAGCGTGGGGAAATCCGACTGGAAGTACGCAACGCCTTCAATAGCGCGTTCAACTGGGTCACTGATCGGCTAAGCGTCGAGGGCCGCACGCCAAGCCGAGAAGTCGTGCTGGGAGTCTCATGGAATTTTTAGAGGCATGCAGAGGTGGCTTGATAAAAATCGCCTGAACGTCGGCATCGTGGCCGCGCTAATCGCATTGATGCTTAGCATGGGCGGCCTATTCAATCGCGGTGACTTCTGGGTACTGGATGGACTGTTTGCGTTGCGCGGCCCGATCGCACACAGCGACGAGATTGCGATCATCGGGATTGACGACGCGGCGTTACAATCAATCGGGCACCCTTGGCCCTGGCCACGCCACTTACACGCCAACTTGATCCAGGGGCTGCACCGCATCGGCGCACGGGTTGTGGCCTTGGATCTCCTCTTTGTGACCGCCTCCAACGTCACAGACGACCGAGCGTTGGCGACGGCCCTTCGATATCACCGAGATACGATCTTGCCGATCAATATCTCGACGGTCTCTGAAGGCCAGGTGGCCCGAGAGGTCATCGAGCAGCCATTCGATGCATTCACCGACGGAAATACACCGGTGGGTTTTGTGAACCTCCCGGCAGATCCCGACGGCGTCATTCGTAGGACCCGAATGCGGCATGGCGCATGGTGCGCTTTTGCAAAAATCGCCAGCGACATACAACTCGGCCGGGGTATGTGCCGAAAGGTGACGTCGAGCGAAAAGGAGCACCGGCCCCCATCGTTGATCAACTTCGTGGGCCCACCAGGGAGCTTCCCGACGTTCCCCTACCATGAAGTTCTTGATGGCCTGAAAACACAAAACGATACATGGGCGAATTTGTTGAAGGGCAAGCTGGTGATGATCGGATTTACCTCACGCCAAACCGACACGCATCAAGTGCCCTTTTCGCGCTGGGGTGGTGCGAGCAGCCCCGGGGTGGAAATCCATGCCAACATCGCCAATGCTGAGTTGACGGGTGCGACCTTGAACGCCGCAAATCAGACCGCAGTTGCTATCTCAGCATCGCTGATTGCGCTGTGCTCCATCGCGGCTTTTCATTTGCTCCGGGTGTTCTGGGCGGCCGTGGTAACGCTTATCTTGGTCCTGGTCGCCTTGGCTTTCGTCGTATACGCGTTTATGGGCACGGCACTCTTCATACCGCTATGCACGGTCTTGGCCCCGACGCTTTTCAGTGGGGGTTCAATCGCACTTCTTCGAACCCTGGCGACTCGATAAATGGTACTCGGATGAGCCGATCAACGTATCGCATCTTCGTGTCGTCGCCGGGCGATGTCGGCGAGGAGCGGCTGATCGCAGGTCGAGTCATCGAGCGACTAGCCGCCGAGTTTGCCTACCGAACCGAGGTCAGCGCCATGCTTTGGGAGCGGGAACCGTTGCTCTCGAGCGATAGCTTTCAGCCTCAAATTCAAAGCCCTGCGATGGCCGATGCGGTGGTGGTCATCTTGTGGTCCCGGCTAGGCAGCCCGCTTTCAGAGCAGTTCAAACGGGCAGATGGTTCCCGGTATCTTTCCGGGACGGAATACGAGTTTGAACAGGCGTTGGACGCCTGGGAGAAGACTGAGCGGCCGTCGTTGCTGGTCTACCGCAAACTCGCTCAACGGTTCATCGCTTTGGGAGACAAGGAAGCGATGGCGCTCGCAGCTGAGCAGTCCGAGCGGCTGGACGATTTCTTGGAGCGATGGTTTGGAGAAGCGTTAGACGGGACGCTCGCCCGCGCGCTTCATCAATTCGAAACGTCGGACGTCTTCGAAGAGCGATTAGAGTCACATCTTCGCCGCCTGATTGAAGAACGGCTCGAGGCGGAACCCCTGAGCCAAGCCGCCACCGAGAGACAGGTCACTTGGACGCAGGAATCGCCCTTCCGGGGCTTACTTGGCTTCGATGCACGCCACGCTCCGATCTTTTTTGGCCGCACTCGGGCCACTGGGGAACTTTTGTCCGCGCTGCGGACGCAACATCAGATAGGGCATCCGTTCGTACTGATCCTCGGCATGAGCGGTGTCGGTAAGTCTTCCCTTGTTGCCGCCGGGGTTGTTCCTTTGTTACTCCAACCCGGTGTTTTCGACGGAATTGGGCTGTGGCGACACGCGATGCTCGTACCCGGCGCCGCGAGTGGTGACCTCCACAACGCATTGGCAAGAGCGTTGCTCGAAGAACGCGCTTTGCCGGAGATCACCGCCGACGGGACGTCGCAGGCCGGCCTGGCAAAGACATTACGAGACTCGCCGGTCGGGGCGGATGGTCTCCTCAAAGGGATCTTATCTCGGTGTGCCGGCGATCTCATGCGGGAAAACGATCTTTCCGCGCAGCCACAAGCACGCCTTCTACTGGTGCTCGATCAGTTCGAAGAGCTGTTCACACACCCATCGATTTCGCAAGACGAGCGCCATGAGTTTCTTGCTCTGGTCGAGAGTTTGGTTAACGGCGGGCATGTTTTCGTCATCGCCGTTATGCGCAGCGACATCTACCACCGATGCGCCGAAGAGCCGGCCCTCGGACGTTTGCTAGAGGGCAGCGGCCAGTATCTCGTTCAACCAATGAACGCCGCAGAAGTTGGTCAGGCGATTCGACGTCCCGCCCAAGCTGCCGGACTCCGTTTCGAGGTAGATGCACAAAGCGAGATTTCGCTCGATGAGATTTTGCAGCACGCTACCGCGCAGCGACCTGAAGCGGTTCCTCTCCTGGAGTTCACGCTGGAGCAGCTCTACGAGCAACGCGACAGCACTGGCATGCTCACCAACGCTGCCTATGCCGCCCTCGGTGGCCTCGAAGGCGCTCTCAGCGCATCGGCAGAACAATTCTATTTGGCACTCGATGAAGGCGAGCAGCGCCTCGTGCCGGGGTTGCTACGAGGACTCGTCACCCTCGGTCGGGGTACCGGCGACACTGCCTTCGCACTACGCGTTGACCGCAAAGCAGTCGCGCACAACCCGCCCCTCGCATCCCTTCTCGACCGTTTGACACAAGCGCGGCTGGTTGTCTTAGACGAAGGCAGCGAAGCAGGCACAACCTCGGTGCGCATCGTCCATGAGGCTTTGCTCTCACACTGGCGACGATTCGCCGAGTGGATTGAGGAGCACCGAGACTTCATCCGTACTCGGGACCGCGTCACCGAATCGATGGCGCGCTGGAGAGAGCAAGATTGCATCCCCGAACGCTTGTTGCCCGAAGGCAAACCACTGGCCGAAGCGGAAGCACTGATCGCGGCAACGGATGATTTGGATTCGAGCCTCATCGAATACATCGACGCCAGCCGCTCCGCGGCATCAGCGCAGCGGCAGGCGCTCGCTGATGCGCAAGCGAAGCGACAACGTATCGCGCGTGTGTTGAGCGGCGTAATTGGTGCACTCATTGGATTGGCGGTCCTGGCTGGGTATGTGGCATTCGACATGCGACAAACGGCCACTCAGGAGGTATACGAGCGAGCGCGAGAGCAAGCAAAGCGTCTGCTCGCTCAGGCCGGCGAGGCGCGCGCTAACGGAAACAACCGTGCGGCGTTGCGCTACCTGACCGACGCGGTCGACCATGAACTGGATACCGGTTCTAGGTTGCGCCAGGACACGCTCAAGGAGCTCTATGCGCTGAATTCCACAATCCGTTTGAAATCTATTGTCGGCGGGAAGAATGATTCGGTGTCGGTCGTCGAGTATTCACCCGACCTTCGAACACTACTCACCGGCAGCTCAGATGGCACAGTTAGGCTGTGGCGCGACCGTGATCCAGCGGTAGGGAACCTCCTGAAGGGGCATACAGGAGCGGTGACATCGGCAGACTTCACCGCCGATGGCAAACACGTGGCGACGGGTTCGAGAGACGGCACCGCTCGGATATGGTCGGCGGCGACGGGCAAACCATTGTCTTTACTTGCAGGGCATGAGAATGCCATCTGGCACGTCGCATTCGACCGCGCGGGTAAGCTCGTGGTTACTACCTCCCTCGATCACACCGCAAGACTTTGGGACGCCGCGACGGGAACCTTAAAAGCGGTGTTGGGTGGACACCATGGGATCGTCGGGTTCGCCGACTTTTCGCCAAGTGGTGACAAGGTCGTGACCGCGTCCGAGGACGGAACCGCCCGGCTTTGGCGCCGGGATGGTGGGCTGCTCGCAACATGGAAGCACCAAAAAGGAGGGATCAGTTCGGCGAGTTTCAGCCTTGATGGACAATTCATTGCAACCGGCGGCGATGATGGGCGAATTCAGGTGTGGAACACATCGGAACCCTACAGAGCCGAGGCTGCAATCCAATCCTCGAGTAGGATTTCCTTTGTTCAATTTACCGACGCAAACCGTCTGGTATCGGCTTCTATAGATGGCTCTGTGACGCTCTGGTCGTGGCGCCGCGGCGCGGTGCAGTTTGCCATCGGGCAAGGTGGCAGCGCCATTCGAACCGCGGCCTGGAACGAGTCCAAGAATCTGCTGGCAACTGCGTCAGATGACCACGTGGCGCGGGTTTTTCGGCTCAGTGACGGCGCACTACGCCACCGCTTTGCGATTCACTCTGGACAGTTACGCGACATCGCATTCGACTCAGACGGTTCGCATTTAGTGACTGCGGTGGGAGACCATGGCGCGCGGGTGTGGGCCCTACGCGACGCGCAGCCATTCACCACGCTGAGCGGCCACACTGACTGGGCAACGGCCGTCGGCGTACATCGCAAAAGCGAGCGGGTACTTAGCGCGTCGGCCGACAAATCGCTTCGGATCTGGGCAACGGACAAACCCCGTCTAGAAGAAACCATGGATGGGCTGCCTGAGCCCGTAGGGGATGCGGGTTTTTTCGGTGCAGGCTATTTCGCATTGGGACGCAACGGTCACCTTACTTTGAGAGGTATCCGAGATCCCTTTCCCCTTACAGACTCTGCGATTGCGGACCAACGCTTCACCTTCGCAACCGGCTCGCCAGACGCAGAGCGCTTAATGCTCGCAGCCGAAACAGGTGGCCTCGATGTGTTGAATGCGGATGGCACTCGCTCGAAGACCGACGGCGTGTATGTGGCGGGTGCCCTCGGCTACGCTGGTGAGATTGCAGCCTATCGAAAGGATAAGCGTCTCGTCCTTTGGCGGGCCGGCTTACGCTCAGCGTCGAGCGAAATCGACATCGGTGACGTGGACATTAGTGCGCTAAGCTTCGCGCCAAACGGGGACCTTTGGCTAGGTGACCGAGCCGGCGCAGTGCGGAAAATTCCAAGCGGGAGTGAAGTCCTCGCGGACACCCCCATTCGCTTGAAGGCTCAAGTGCGGCGCCTCTCTCTCGATACTACAGGCGAGAAGTTGCTGACGATCACGAACGACGATGCAGTCAGAGTCTGGACTACAAAGGCAGGCCAAATCCGTCATGTGCTGTTCCATCCGCAACTGGTTCTCGATGCGGATTTTCTCTGGGACGGCGCAGGTATCGCTACAGCGTCAACCGACGGGCTATTGCGCATTTGGACCGACTTGCCCCCTTCGCCAGAAATGCTAATTGAACGCATGAAAAGACTAGCTTCTGAGTAACGAACTCAACGCTCGGGCAGCTAAAAAGAACTCTCTGCGCTTGCTCGTTCAAGAAATTCACTGGCGAGCCGCAGATCTGTGAGTCCCATAAACGCCCGTGACCGGGGCCAATGAAGAAGGGTGATCGGTTCTCCGGATAGGCTAGCCTTTCGGCATTTTCTCTCACCAAATTTGGCAACACGGATATGACAGAACCAGCGGAAACCCACCGGTACGCAGAACTCGAGCAACACCGTGTCGCGGGTGCGTGGTTCGCATTACACGACTTAGCCGCAGCGCTATCACAAGTAGAGGCAGATGACCTTCGGCTACTTCACTATCGAGGACTAGCACTCGCTAATTTGGCTGCGACAGAGGAAGGCCTGACTCTACTAATCTCGGAATGGGCGAGGGTTGAAAAACAAAGCATAGCCCCCGAGCTGTTGGCGGACCTCTGGGGCTTAAGGGCGCGGCTGTACAAGGATAGATGGAGGCGTGACCAGTCCTTTGAGACTCTGATGTCAGCCTACGATGCTTACGCTGAAGGCTTTTCTCTCACGGGCGAAGCCTATCCCGCCATCAACGCAGCATCGATGGCGGCGTTGGCTGGACTGTCATACCAAGAACATGCTCACGCGGCACTTCGTCGTGCATCGAGGGACAATACGCCAGCGAACTACTGGACGCTGGCCACTATTGGCGAAGCGCAAATGTTGCTTGGTGGTGAAGCAGAGGCCATCGAGGCGTTCCAAAGCGCAAGGTACGTTGCAACCCCAGAACAACGTACCTCAACGAAGCGTCAGCTTGTGATGCTGGCGGAACATGGCGTGGAAGTTCATCCCGATATCCTGAGTACTTATTCTCAGGGACCTGTTCTCGTGTTCACTGGGCACATGATCGACTCTGCCAGGGGCAAGAGGGTGCGATTCCCGGCAGATCTGGAAGGGCGCGTAAAGGCGGCGATCTCCGCCAAATTGCATCAGCTAGATCCCATATCTTGTTTCTGCTCAGGGGCAGCGGGTGCGGACATTCTTTTTCTCGAAGCAATGCTTGAACAGGGACGCCCAATCAATCTTGTTTTGCCGTTCGCTTTTGAGGACTTTATCGAGACCAGTGTGGCTTTCGCTGGCCCCCGTTGGACCAACCGGCTCGAGCGTCTGCTCGACCGCGCTACGGCTGTGGAATACATCACTAAAGAGCGGTTTAACGCTGATACGGGATTGTTTGCGGCGTGCAACACGATGATCTTTGGCAAAGCCGTATTGAAGGCCAAACAATCACTGACAGACGTACAGGCGCTCGCGGTCATCGATGGGACTTCCGAGGAAACGGATGCCGCGGGCGGGAGCATGAGTTTTGTAAACGAGCTTCAAGCGACGTCTGACGTCCATGTCATCGACCTAGCCGAGCTTCGTGGGAATCAGGGCCGTACCCGCAATACCCCGTCATCGAACAACGTGTCTACCGAGACGAATCCAACGCCCGCCCGCAAGCTCGTCGCAATGATGGCCGCGGACTTCGAAGGATATAGCAGACTGAGCGATGCTGAGTATGGTGCATTTTCTAAGTTTATGAGGACGATTGCGGACAACCTTGAGACCCAAGGAACACGACCCGAATGGATTCGGACCGTAGGCGACGCAATACTTGCAATATCGCCATCGCCCCGGTTGTCACTCGATTACGCATTTGCGGTCCGCCGAGCTGTAGCGGTTGCGAACAATGCCGTATCCGAGATGCCGTTTCCGTTAAGGATACGTATCGCGCTACATGCAGCGCCGATATATCCATTCTACGACCCCATCATTAAAGCATGGGATTGGTACGGTGCACATTTGGTTCGAACGGTAAGGTTGGAGGCAGTAACAGTACCTAATCAAATTTTCGCGACGAACGAATTTGTCGCTTGGCTTGCCGCGAAAAGCCACCATGGCGCATTGAAAGGTGATGAGATATCCCAGGGCGTTAATGCCGAGTATGTCGGCGTCCTCGAACTTGCAAAACAGTACGGTACGCAGCCTGTATTTAACCTAGTCAATTTCAGACCTGTAAGCGACGCTACTGGCAGCGAGGCAATGTGGGCAGGCGATGATAGTTGCCTCGGACTGTGAGGCGAAAGTGATAAACAGCCGGATTGCGGCTCGGGCGCAGATGCTCGTGTGCATCACGAGTCTGAGGGTGGCCGACTCCGGGATTGTTCGCCAGTAGACCAATCCGAAACGGCGCCGCGACCGCTTCGCGGTCTTTCCCACGTTGCGATAGTAGATTCACGTGTATTGGCTTGGATTTGCTTGCGTTCTCAATCGTATCGGGACTCAGCAATTCGCATGCTGTGGTTGGTCAATTCGTCGTGCAGGCGTTCGACTCTCCAACGATGACGTCGGACTATTGCTCGAGCGTGGACACACGTTGGGCCCAGATATTCGCTCGGAGGGGCCCTGCGCGTTGCTGGTGCATCCGCAGGACCTAGAATGGGTGGGGCCATCGGCGGACTATCGCGGCCCAGTTCGTACCCCAACGTGGTGGAGCAAGGTTGTTGGTCCTGATGTTGGTTCTATGAAAAAGC
>JACLAC010002586.1_pt1 | contig 12205 bp, 5 predicted proteins | sample 8027881 | NCBI WGS metagenome assembly JACLAC01 (sample SAMN15725517, study PRJNA655200) | protist metagenome | isolation source: fluorescence activated cell sorting (FACS) single amplified genomes of... | place: Spain: Blaines Bay Microbial Observatory, Mediterranean Sea | collected 2016-01-19 | reverse complement strand
GCTGCGCATGAGATAGGCTCGGTACAATACCGACGAAGGAAGACGTCGAATGAGTTCTACCGAGAAAAGGTGACGCAACGAACTATAATAAGGGATTTCTGTGAAGACCCAGGCTTTTCGAAACGAGCCCTAATATTCCATGGGCTATTTTCGGGCTTTATCTTGATGAGTATACTCTGTTTCATCCTACAGACCGAAAACGGGGCAGGCTTACAAGCGGAGGGCAACCTAACGCCAGAACAATTCAATATTCTAGAAGCTATATTCACGACCGTGTTCATTATAGATATCGGTGTGCGGTTTGCTGTAGCAGATGTAAAATGCTGCTTCGGTAGAGCAGATTTTCAGGAGGGAACCCCGATGGCCCTGGATGTCCTGTTCTGGCTTGATATTCTGTCTGTTTTGCCGTACCCCCTCGAACTGATTGCAGACGCTGCAGGCTTGGGGGACTTCACTGCACTGCTTAACTTTTTTAATTTGTTCCGAATTTGCCGTATCTTCAAGATTAGTCGGCAGTTTGACGGAACGAAAGTTCTGCTAGTTACCCTGAACAGGAGTTACGAAGCCATCGTCATCCAGCTTCTCTTCCTGTTTACAATGTGCCTCACGTTGGGATTTGTACTGTTTCTATTTGAGCCATGCTATGGAAACAATGTAAACGCGAGGGATAATTCTTGTGAATTTCCTGACTTGATGCAATCTACTTACTTTTTACTTATCACAATCACGACAGTTGGATACGGAGATCAGATTCCGGTCTCCACGTGGGGCAAAGCTCTTGCTGTCATAGTTGCTATCATTGGGTCATTCTACATGGCGATGCCCCTTGCAATAATCGGGACGAAGTTTGAGGAAGCCTACCAAGAGCGTGAACTGTGGAAATTACAACGCCGAGAAGGTAGAGAACTGCAACAGAGAGTACGTTCTCACATGGACAACTCGGCCCCCGCAGAGCGCAACGCGCGAATGAACCGGTTGGGCCTTAAAATATTTTCTAACCTGCGCGTATTAAAGAGTGGGAAAGTATCATCGCATGGCGGCACCAGTTTTATTCTCGTTAGTTTAAAAAAGATGCTTGCACGATACTGCGAAGATATGAAAAAATGCTTTCACGTTGAATTACCGAAGGATGTGGAAACGTCAAAGAAGAAGAAATTTAGCTTCAGAAACTCCACGAAAAAGTTAACGCAAACGTTGAAAGGGTCCGTGCTTCCTTTGGGAAAGGTCAATTTGGAGCATTTGAAGACAAAAGGCGAAGATTATAATATGCAGACGTTCAAATTTGAGCAGCGCGCAAAATTGGAGAATAAGCTTTCGGATCGGCTGTGGCTACTGTTCGAAGTTCCAAATTCTTCAAGAAACGCCTCGACTTTCAATTACGTGAAAATGTTCGTTATTTTTTTGAGTTTGCTGCTTTTGACGTTCCAATCCCAATCTACTTACAACGACTATGGAGAAGATCGTCGCCTCTGCAAGCAAATTATTAACAGTTATTGCAACAAACTTAAAGATACCCCAGAAGTAAGGAAGAACAACAAAGCTTGCTTTAAGCACACTTACACGGGCCTTGATGGCATCGTCGATGAGTACCCCGGGTGCAGGGGTTTGACGCATCTGACGTTTTCTCAGTGTGGATTTCCAAATAAGAACGCTTTCATGACATGCGCTCCAGAAAATGAAACCACCTCCAAAAACGTATTTGACGACGAATATTTTTATCAGAGCTTGAAGCTAATTCCGATTTGTGAGCGAGAGCAATGCAACAACAATATTCCTGGAGCCGCAGACCATTCTGAACTATGGCTAGCCCTCGAGATAGTGTTTGCAGTACTATTTTTCGTAGAAATGGTTATCCGCATTGCCTTAATGAGAACGCCGAAGCATTTCTTCTCGAACAAAACAAATATTCTGGACATTGTAACTGCGCTGGTGTGTATCATTGAAGTGATAGTGATTCCCGCTACATGGGGTGAGTCAAAGTTCGAGATTTGGGGCAACGGCCCCTTTTCTGACCCCGCCGCAGTTCGAATATCAAGAATTGCGGTATTTCTTCGCTTCATTTCTATGCAACGGCACTTCGTTGGGCTGAAGGTTATTATTAAAACAGTGAAAAAGGTGTACAAAAAACTTCTGATCCCGCTTATGTTTTTTTTGATCTTTGTTCTTTTGTTTGCTGGCATGTTCTACACGTTTGAGAGGGGGGATCTTTACAAATGTAAGGATGATAGTCTTCTCGTGGAAGAATGCGTAAAATGCACCAAAGAGGCTAACAATCTTTTGAACGGATCTTGCAAGCTTCGCCTTTTAGGAAATTTCGATTCCACAACATTTTTAAATCCAGCAGTTGAGAATATGGCGGATTGTGTGTGGACGATGCTCATTACTATGACCACAGTAGGATACGGTGGAAAGTACCCTTACACTTTTGGCGGCCAGGTAACCGCAATTTGTGCCGCAATCTTCGGCTCGTTTTATTTATCGATGCCATTGACCATTGTGGGTAACTCTTTCTACGAAATATTCGTACACGAGTGGGCGGCCGTCAAAACTCGCAGAAAAACACGAACAAGTTTGAATTTTGTGACAAACAAGCGAAAAAAAGCATACGCTGGTAAATTTAGTATGCGATTGGTAGTCAAACTTAAGCAATGGGCCCGAAAAGCCACTAGAAGGCTGCGCATTGGAGAGCTGACGAATGCCGAAAAGTCAATTGCGCAGCGATACCTAAAAATTTGCCAGAAAGTGATGCGAGCCCGCCTAAGTGAAATCGACTATAAAGCTGTCGATGTCCCAGAAGCGATCCTGTTGACGGAGTTTGAAGCTGCCCACACCGAGATGATAGCCATCGTGTCCGACCACCTGATGACAATGCATTCAAAGTGGATTCACCCAACGGAGAGAACAATTTACAACGGTAATTTGACTTAATCTTAAAAGTCGTTTAAATTGATTAAAAAACCTTCTTAATTTTTAAATATCTCTTGTACAAATAAGGAGCTGATTCGAAAAGCAAAAAATGAAGAATTTACGCACTTTTTTTATGCAGCAGCATTTTACTCAAGGGGATACAGAACATAAAAGTTGAGTGACTAAGTCAGGTCAATCCTCATCTTCGTCCTCCACCTCTAATTCGCTGACACTGTCGTTCTCTGAATCTTCCTCATCCCAATTTTTCATCTTTGCTCCCATCATGTAATTATCATTGAGCCAATTACTACCATGACCACTTCCAGATCCCTGCGCCTCTGTCTTCTTGGCACTACCCTTCGACGAAGACGACGAAGACGACGAAGGCTTTCCAGACGTTTTGTTTTGTATCATATCAAAAAATTTCTCTTTCGAGACAGGCTTCGTACTGCTGCCGTCTTCCCCTTTCTTTTTCTTTGGGTTTTGGGCCTCGTTTATGGTGTTAAAAAAAGCGACTACACCCTTGGTTGCGATTTTGCGAAGATTTTTCTCGAATTCCCTCGTTTCTTCAGAAGGCAATACCATGCACATGCGGTCCCTTTCTTGCTTCTCTTTACGAGCGCGCTTCTGTGCCCTCTCGACCTCCTTTTCCTGCTCTATTTTCTTCATGTTTGGCGTTTTCCTCTTCGCCAAGACAACATCTTGCCCTTTCACAGATTTGGTCAAAATTTTTTGAAGAGCATCGGCAAACCCGGCCCCACCGCCCATGCCACCCATGCCTGCATCTTCCCCGCCTTCTGCGTCGCTTAGGCGAGGGTCTTCGCGGGATTCACTGCCACTACTACTACTTCCTGAGGACGATCCTTCAGAACTATCGGACGACATTTTTTCTGTTGTCTAGCTTTTACTTTGCTTACTGTTGCGAAACCGACAGAGTACTGTATTCTATATTCAAACGACTTCACGATGATTCCAATTTGTTTGTTTGCGTTACCACATAGAATTTACATTACATATCTATATCACACTTCCAAACAAGTCTATTATTTATTACAGAATTTTTTTGATTTTCTTCTTTTTTTCTTGTTGTCGTCGTCTTCTTCTTCTTCTCCTTCTTCTCTTTTTTTCTTTTTTTTTTATTATTTTTTTTTGACTTCTTCATCATCACGTCGTCGGCATTTTTTATTACCTTGCTGTGCGATGGTACCGTGTAATAAAGGTGCAACAGCAAGGAAGCGATCGATACTTTCTTGCTGATGCCTCCCTGCTCACTGCTCCCTTTTTAACTCTAACTCTTTCTGACTCTGTCCTTCACCACAAAACACTTTGTAGTTATTAATTTATTTAGTATAAGATGATAAATAGTAATTATTTCCTCTACTGTTCGTATATTACGTCTGTATATATTCAAGTACGAAATTTTATAAATAGAAGAAGAAAGAAAAAATGAAGAATCCAAAATCCAGATGATGAAGAAGCAGAAGAGCAGTACATTATAGTTCTATCAAGTCGTGTTGTATTACGTTCGTGGGGTACGGTACCCCAGGTACGGTAGGAAGGAAGAAACTGAAGAAGGGGAAAGGGGGACAAAAGATCGAAGTTGGAGTGGAAAACTATTCAAAGAAATGTACTTTCTTTCTTACATGCTCATTTATTTTTTATTGCAACACCTGTTTGAAACCAACCTTCATAAGTTCTTCTAAAATAAAAACCTTTTTTGTTCCCAAAAACTATAATGTACATCGCATTGTTGCTATTCTGTTGGTTGGTATTTTTATTCTATATTCAATATAAATTTACTTCTTTGGTTGTACCTTAACTTGTAAGAAACGTAACGATCCGATATTCCGAAGATACAGCTGAGATAGAGGAGGCACAATTACGAGGAAACAAACCTCTGGACGTGGTGAGATGTATTTACTAATTATCTGTGCGGGGCTGGCAACTTACTCTTCGGAAGGGTTTCCTTCCATTATTTTTTTCATATCTCCGTCGGAATTTTCTCAAGTTCATCAACAAATTGTCGTAGAAGTATCCTGAAGACCATCCCCGTTTTGTCAGCATGAGCGAGAAAAACATTGTCTTCGGCTGTTGCTGTTGCGGTACTATCACTATTACCATCATAATCCTCATTGCAAGCAGTTTCGTATATGTTCCTATCGAGCATTGGGGTTTAAAGGTAGATTCAATATCGAAAGAGATTGATCCTACCCCATTGAAGTCAGGTGCATATGGAAATTCCCTGGGAAAGCAAGTGTACCTTTTTCCGAGGTCTGTAGAAACAATTAACTTCATGGAGTCTTATGGCAGTGACTCGGACGAAAAGGTCTTGAGATTAACTGCTTCGGACGCTGCCAGTGTTCTTCTCCAGATATCATTCTCGTACAGGTTAAAAGAGGAGAACCTTGCGGAGTTGTATAAAGAACATGGTTTTAATTGGAAGACATCCATCCAAAGTAACACGCGGTCTCTATTGCGTAACGAAGGGGCTCAATTCAGAGCCCTCGATTATGTCAAGGACAGCCAGCGCATTGTTATTGAAAAAGCGTTTGACACTGCTATGAGAAAGTACTTCAAAGACGGGGTTGTCAAAGGCGTGCCTGTGATCGAAATGATAGGGTTTTATCTTCTGGGGGTTGATTTCGAAGTTACCAACGGGAGAGATAAAAACGAGGACATTTTAAACCAAATTAAGACCGTTAAAGACCAAGAAAAAATCGCTGAAGAGAGCAAATTGCAGGTAATCACTGAAGTTACAAACACAAACATCAGCAAACTACGAGAAGAACGAACTGCGTATGTTGCTGTTGAAACGCAGAAGAACGCCAATTTAAAAAGCCAAAAAGAGGTTGAGCTTGTTGGTGTCAAGGCCACTACAAACCTTTTGGTTTCCGAGATAAAGGCCGCTGCAACGGCAAATGCGACAAATTTCCGTTCCGAAACAGATAATCTGGTGGCAATCAAAAATAATGCAATCGTAACATACCGGCAGGAAACCATCCAGCTTGTAAATGCCATTGAATCGAGCACGAGCGTGCTAGAGGCACAGCACATGCAGGCAATGGCGGAAATCCGGGCAACGGCCCAGAAAAATGCCGACATTATTGTAGCAAAAGCCAAGACGGACGCCTATTTGAATCAGACTGCGGCATTAGAAGAAGCATACAAAAACATGGCAACAGACTTGGCCCTTACCGGTGAAGAGCTCAACACTTTGAAATTTATTAAAAGTATTGAGATGCACAGTGATGACGATTTGTTTATGGACGTTCAAAAGCCAACCGCGCTTAATCTCCAGGGCCAAAATGCAAAATACCTCAACAGCCTTAAGAGTGATTAATTAACCCTACTAAGCTATGATGAGAACGAGATTAAAAACGTATCTTTAAAAATTACCAAAATGCAGCAGTACAATTTTTAATTTTATAAAACGTCTCAAAATTTATTAAAACACTGAAAATGAGGGCGAGGTAGTATTAAAACTTTATTCCACATGTGATTAAAAATCGAAAACTACTTTTTTTTTCGAAAATCGAAACTAGACCAACGTATTGGGGGAAACCGAAAATTTATCTTTAAAAAATCCAAAATGCATAAAAAGGTAAGTCTAAATGACCGCACATATTAAACTCGTAAAAATTGGTTGCATTCTTATCGACGACTACCCGTCCGCCCTCCCCGAGAGCGGGCTCTCCAGCTGCCTCGTCCACGCCCTCTACCACTTCCAATCCTGACGGCCTTCAAGCCTGTTATAGCTTCTCCCTCCATAGCAGACTCTGCACATGCCAGCGCGAGACGCCCGGCCACACCTTTCTTTCCTCGCGCATTTTCCCGCATTGTCGTGTGTTTTGCTTGCTTGCTGGTCTCGTTTTTGTTCATCTCGTCCTCTTCTAATTTATTTACACATGCTTTGCACTTTCCGTTTCTTCCGTGTCTTATGTTGTTCGCTTGTGACTTCGAATACATAGCTGTAGCCTTTTCTTGTTCGCAAATTGAACAACGCAACAGTGTCTCCGAGTCTCCCTTTGAGACGTTCTGCCGCGATTTTTCTTGTTCTTCCGCTTGTATTTTTGCAACGCATTCCTTACAAATTGCAAACATATCCGAAGACTCAATTGCCTTTTTTACTTGGGCCTTGGAAAAATACATTGCACTTAATCGTTTCCGACGACATATCTTACAGCTGAAGTCTCCTGCAGAGCGTGTCCAATCCGTGTTCACTGACTCGGAAGTCGCGCCCTTTGCCAGTGCCAGTGATGCCATGATTAATTAACGGGGGCTCTAGTCTATTTACGTCGTTTTGCATCTTCCACAGTAGCGTTTCTGTTCCATTCTCTTTAATTTCTTAAATAATAATAGTACACTATACATCGTTGTTGGAAAGATCCTGAAGAAGCGCAGTATGTCTTAATTCAACAAAGTTCTGAAAAAATAATAAATAATATTATTATTAGTCTATTATATATTGTTCGCCACCACCCCACCACCAAAAAATAATAATAAATTACGGTACTACGTACCGGTACAGGCACACACGGAAAGAACCGAACAATCTGGCTGGTACGCGGAGTAGTTAGTACGTAGTTATAATTAAAAAAGAAAGAAGAAGAAGAAAGTGCAAATTATTATTTAATATTTTATAATTGACAGTTTCATCTCGTCGTAACGTTATACACAAGAAATCTATGAATAACATAATAGAGCATAGAAATAAATCGTCATAATAGAGATATATAGATTTTATTATAATATGTATTTATAATAATTATATAACTGTACTACTTTTACAAACCTTTTACTTTTACGAACCTTGATATTTTTTCAAATTAATACTTCTATCTCGTTGTTTCAAACTTCATTTTTATTCACAGGTGAATGGTGTGGAATTTTGTCTTTACTTGAACATTTCTGTGGTATTCTGTACAAGGCCATGGCATCTTCTTCGCGAAGTCAATCACGCCATGCCATACACGATCCCATGGACATGAAAACGGGTGAAGTCCCTAAGACTCCAATACCCCCATCGGTAAGAATGTCGATGAAAGTGGAAGGTTCCCCTAGGAAATTGAGGCACCGAACATACAAAGGAGACAAGAAACATGTTCATGCTATTCGAAACAAGAAAGCGGCGAATCAGAATTTAACACGTGAAGCGATTTCCATCGATGACATTAAGAATTTGTCGTCATTGTTCACAGATGAGAATGGGCTCAAAGAGGAAGATTTTATTAAAGAGATTCGAAAATTTATTCCAAAATTAACAGAGCACCAGGTGACCGAGTTATTTCTGAAAGTAGATGCCAACGCCGATGGTCGCGTGGATTGGGAGGAGCTGACGTCGTACATGTTTGTACACAGTGCCGATACTGAAGTGACGACGGTGGACAATGACATGGCGATGAGGCGATGGCGATATCTGAAAGGGCCAGACCTGCATACTGTCAACAATCCCCCAAAAGAAAAATACCATAGACAACCCATCACCAAAGTATTGTATGTTCCTAGCGGCAGAGGGCAGTTTCTTACCTCCAGCACCGATGGAACGGTCCAAATCTGGGATCACCATACATTTCAGCATAGAGGAGTGCTTATAAAAAGCAAATATCCAATAAATGATATGTGCCTAATGCCATTTTCCAACAAACTTATCGTCGCAAACATGGATCATGTAATAAGCTTCCACGACATAACAAGCGGCGGGGAATATTATCGAATCAGTGGAGAGCGGTTGCAGCAGTGCAACCCACTCACTCTTGATTGCTGGCACGATAGCTTGATGGAGAGAGAAGTGCTTACGATTGGAGACGATACGGGAGGGCTGCAAGTTTACGAATTCAAAGACAGGATGTGGCATATTAAATCTTACAAGGTAGGAACGATGACTTCTCTCGAGGCGCTCGAGAATATTTCATATCGATACATCAATGGTTTGCACAAGGACTGGATCACTAAAGTCAAATACATTCCTGATATAGGTGCAATTATTACATCCTCTCTTGATGGAGACTGCAAAGTAGTTGACCTGGCTACCTTGGACCGGCAGTTCGAAGAATACGAGCACACCGTCTCGGAGAATCGTAGGAAGAAGGAACGAAACAAAGCCGCCGAGTTGAAGGCAAAAATGGAAGGGGGTGAACAGTACAAAAAGTTTCTCGTCGAAAAGAGCAATCAATCTACTAAACCTAAATCAAACCCCCCCCCGTGGCAAAATAGTCAAAGATGCAACCGGCGAGCGTTTCGTTCATAAAGCAGTGCGCCATGAATTTGATAATCATAAATCCGGTGTTTATTCTTTTGACTGGTCGTCTGAGCACAGAGTGATTGCAAGTTGTGGGGTCGAGCGGGATGTCCTGTTGTGGAATCCCTATAGTAAAAGGACCATAGGGGTTTTGCCATGCGGTCTAGGATCGGTCACCGATATTGTCATTGATGACCGTCGGCAATGGGTCATTTGCGTTGACGTGACTAATACTATTCGGGTATTCGATTTACGATCGCACAAACTCGTTCAAACATTTCAACAGGACACTTCGCCTGTGATCTCAGAGGATGACGCCACGGATGGGTCTGCGGTGGTAGGTGACATCGCCACTGCGTTTGAAACTAATCTACGGGTCGGTCGGCTCTTTTTCAGTCACAAAAACAATTTAGAAAACACTTTGGTGTGCAGCACAACGCAGCTGTACAAATGGCCTTGCATACATATAGAAACTGGAGACGAAGATAGTAATGCAATTGTAGGTTTAAACGAGAAGAAAGCCATCGCATCTGTAATTTACAACTCGTCTTTTCATCAAATTGTGAGTGCGGAGGCCGACGTAGCAAAAAAACCAATGGTATGGAGTGTGGAAAGCGGTGAGTTAGTGTCACCGTTTGCGGAGTCTCACAATGGATCAATGATAACAGCCATGGAGTTTGACAAAGGTGGTCGTCGGTTAGTGACAGGAAGTCACCATGGAGACAACCTTTTGGTTTGGAACTTTGGCAATTCTAGACTGTTGAAGCAATTGCTTAAAAAGCCTCAACAAAATGCTATACTGGACGAAGAGGCCGAAATAAATAGCACTGTGTACAAAAACCAGCTCCAGGATACCAGCCGTTTCATGCCAGGGGCATCCTACATCAGCTTAGACGAAAACGAAGACGAACAGGATTTGGAAGAGCGCTCAAAAACTTGTGTCCATGGCTCTTGGAAATTAAGCACTCGCCAAGGTATGCTACGTTCCATACATGGCGAGACTGGTCACGAATCCTTTTCTTTTCGGAAAACATTTGATCGCGATGCTAGTGAGCTGATGTGTAAAGAAACGACAAAGATTGTTTACGTGGAAACTAATACCGGGGGTTCTCATGTTCAACGATTTATATGCTGTGCTGGTTGGGACAAAAAAATATACGTTTGGGACGATGATGAAGATCAAAACGACGACATGCCCATCCGAACCCACCGTTCTCATGGATACATTGCCGTTATGCCTAGAAATGGTCAGCAAACCCATGTGGAAGATATTACTGATATGATCAGTTGCGGCAGTATGCTGGCCTCGTGCAGTCTAGACGGGGTATTGGCATTCTGGAACGTACAGTCAGGGGAACGATCTGGAAAACTCAAGTTTGACTCATCATTGTTGACTCTAAGTTACCTTTCTAATCTAAGCTTGCTGCTCGCTGCATCGGGGGATTGCTTTCTTCACTTTGTTAACACAATACCTCCATATACAGTATTCAGTTCCACCCACGCAAAAATGTCTCCAAAAGAGCACATATCTACAATGAAAGTCGACAAATCGAACCGATACCTCTTCCTTGGAGGATCGGAAGGTCAAGTCCAATGTTACACCGTTTCCAATCCCAATGCTAACAATAGACGACGGAAAGGGGCGCGTCTAGGTGGGGGGACCCATGTGGGGTGTATGAACAATTCTTTGAGCTACTTTGCGTCGGATATACTGGATTTGCAAGCACAATGGAAAGCTCACGACGATGATATCACTGCACTAGATTACGTGGAAAACTCTGTTGTTTTGGATACTTTCTTAATTACAGCGTCCCACTCCGCAGTCATCAAGCTGTGGACCTTCGATGGTGTATGGGTGGGGCAATTTGGTCAATTAGTTCCGTGGTCTCTCGACAACCCGAAGACATATAGAGCGACAGAGCCAAAACTCGTTGAATTCTCCCACGATGATGAAGCATGTGCACGTATTCTAGCAAACAAACGCCACCCAAAGCCAACGGGGTTGATTCATAGTGCATCACTTCGTATGGATGGCAAAGTCGATGTCTCACGAAGATGGAGAATGCCAGAAGTAGGGGATGTATGGGTGCGCGACCATTTACAACTTCGTGCCAGTGAGACCACTCATAAACACGGTCAAGATGGGTCTGCTCCAAGACACTTTGAACATGCGGAAATGATTACAATAATACGCGTGGGTCGAGAAGACATTGTTGGTTGGGATGGAAATAGTGTCGAACCGGGGAGGAAACGGCACTGTGTGTTGGACGATTTTGACGCCCATAGCAATATTCCGTGGCGACGAGAATCAAGGCTGAGCAACCTGATAGGGCAGGTGTTCGAATGTGAAAATGATGGGGACATATTCAAAGCGGTCTATTGCTTTCAACGAAATCGTGAAGGCGCTGAAGACGAATGTGAAATCGTCCTCCGCGATCACCATTTTAATGTTAGGAAAATCCCAAAAAACCGTACTGGACACCGATCTTACTCTTTATTTATGCTTGATAAGGAACGGGAGCACGAGCGAAAACTGTTCCGAAAATTAGCCGAGAATCAAGACACTGGCATCACCGAAGCGGATTTGAAAACCTTGGTTGGTGAGATCTTATACGAGGAGGACGACGAGGACAACGAAGGCACCGATAAACAAGACGAGGTTCAACGTTGTGAGTCCGTGCCAATTTCAAAAATGATTGGCCCGGAAGTCAACACTTCCAACTCTTTGATGGTTTCGAAGAAAAAATATGGTAAAAAGTACCAACCATCCAAAATATCCATGAAAGACATAAAAACTCCAAAATGTTACAAAATTCGACAGGACAAAAGACGAGATTTTGGCATCAGAGAGATACCGAATAAGCTTGAGGATTTAGTTGACAAACACGGGAAGAAACTGAACCTTAGTGATGCCTACTTTGAGAAGAAAAAACAGAATAAGAAACCTCAAAGCGGTGCCGATAGATTTTTTAAATCTCTGCAATTTTAAAAAACGCGTCCATGCAAAAAGATTTGAACGTTGTGAACTTGACTCCATTTGATTTGTGAATTGAGAGGGGC
>JACLAC010016202.1_pt1 | contig 12206 bp, 11 predicted proteins | sample 8027881 | NCBI WGS metagenome assembly JACLAC01 (sample SAMN15725517, study PRJNA655200) | protist metagenome | isolation source: fluorescence activated cell sorting (FACS) single amplified genomes of... | place: Spain: Blaines Bay Microbial Observatory, Mediterranean Sea | collected 2016-01-19 | reverse complement strand
TTATCTGATGATATTTTGAAAGTTATTCGAGCTTTTACTTTAAAAGAAACTTACTACTTATCGACACTTGACGATTATATCAATTTTCTTGCAGAGACACGTCCCTTTGTTATAAACAACACGATAAATGTCAAAAACGTAGTTCTCACAAATATTGGCTTACTTACAATAAATCTTTCTACAAATCTTGAAATAGAAAATTTGACTTTGATAAAAAGTGATATTGATGCCATAAAAAATTGCCTTGCTGCAGATGTTGTAAATTACGTTGGTGATATTTATACACCTCCGCGACTTGTTGGCCTTAAAAGTACAACATTTTCAAGTTTGTTTATTAGAGACTTTAATAATAAATTTAAGTCATCAGAAATTGTATTAAAAGATTGTGTTTTTGAAACCGAGTATTTAGAATTTAATGGTAATGTTAAAAAACTAGCGATCTATAACTCTTCGTTTTCAGACTTTGCGCAGAACAATTATCTTAAAATCCGGAGTGTCAAAGATACTGTTATTTTAGATGAAGTCTTGGTAGATAGCTTGGACCCAATAATAGAAATATGTGAAAATGTAACAATTTCATTAAAAGCTAAACACGTGCTTGGGATTTTTGATGATTGTATAAAAAATTTAAAAGATTTAAATTTAGAAAGTACTCTCCTTAATGATATCTCCTTCGCTAGAAATTATAATAATTTAGGCATGTTGCAATTAAATGAAAAGTTCAACGAAGAATTTTTTGACTCAATCAATAAAGGTAAACTTCAAACTCTTACAATGTCGCCTAAATTTAGTAGATGTATTCTTGGTTTTAGAAATATTTCGCGATTAAATTTGAACCTCGCTTATTTCCCTTTTGTTCAAGAATTTCCACAAGGGTTTGTTTTTATTGATGGAATTGGCATGGTTTCTCAAAGCTTTCATATTAACCGATTTTTTCCACAGATTATCGATTTGACTATAGTTTTAGAGGATATAATTATTAATAACATGTTGACCGAAATTAATATTTGTGATTGTAAACATTTGCGAACTGCAAATTTGCAATGTTATATTGTAGATGGTTCAATTTCAAATAATAGCACAATCACAAATTACTCATGCGGCACGACATCATTTTTTGATAATATTATCGAATGCCCAAAAAGCTGCAAACAACTTTGCGTTTATAACTGCTCTATAAAATATATACATGGTCTAACACCGGGATTATTAGAAGGTTTTGCTATAAAAGACTGTAAAATACGATTAAATTACGAGCACATGCACAATGTGTTTTGCAATGTGATTGCTTTCAGCACTCATAATTCTGATTGTAAAGAGTTTGCTAAATATTTGTCTGAAAAAGAAATTCAACTAACTGAAGTTAATGGAGACATGAACGACAATCAGCTAGATGTTTTTTATAAGTATCCTTTATTACGAACTTTTACGAAAAAAGTGTTTTTTACATCATAATTTGGACAATCTGTTTTAAGTTAATCAGTCAAAATGAATCGCTCTCAAGAATTAGTACTACAGCTCGCTCAAGCCGGAAAGAACATTTTTATAACAGGTTCTGCTGGTACGGGAAAAAGCTTTACCATCGAAAGATTGGTCACCTGTCATATTAGATCAGTATTTTGTACTGCATCGACAGGTGTAGCGGCTTGTTTATTGAATGTAAAATGTCCTGTATCAACACTTCATGCTTGGGCGGGAATCGGGCTTGGAACAAGTCAGGTTTTAGCTTGTGTAAGAAAAATTAGGAGTAATAAAAAGACTTTTGCAAGAATCCGCTCAACTAAGACGATCATTATAGACGAAGTATCGATGCTTGATTCAACGTATTTTGACAAACTAAACACTGTTTTGAAAGTTCTTTTTAGTACGGAAAAGGCATTTGGCGGAATTCAAGTTGTTCTGTGTGGCGACTTTCTTCAGTTGCCGCCACCAAACGGAAGATTTATTTTTGAGTCGGTTGCTTGGAAAGAGTTAAAATTGGCAAATGTCAACCTTTTGACTAATTATAGACAAAACGATTTAGAGTTTACAAAAATTCTAACGTCAATTCGAGTCGGTGATATAAATCCCGGTGTAATATCATTTTTGAAAGAGAAGAGAGGACAAATTATAAGTAGTGATAATGGTATTATTGCAACCAAACTTTTCTGCACAAATCTTGATGTAGATGCATTGAATAAAAAGGAACTTGATAAATTGAGTGGTGAAGAAGTTGTTTTTGATTCGAATGATGTGGGAAAACCGTGTAGTAATTTGCCAAAAACACTTCATCTTAAAAATGGAGCGCAAGTAATGTTACTGAAAAATCTTGATATAGAAAATGAATTGGTAAACGGATCACGAGGAATTGTTACTTCAATAGATCCATTATTAGTTCATTTTATAAATGGCATTGAAGTTGAGATATCACCAATAGTACAATGTAATACTGATACTACACAAAAAGATAAATGGAAGAGAGAGCAGATTCCCTTACGCCTTGCTTGGGCTTCAACAATCCATAAATCACAAGGGGCTTCGATTGATTTATTACAAGTAGACTTTAGAGGTGCTTTTGCTGATGGTCAGGTTTATACGGCGCTTAGCAGATGTAGAACTTCCCAAAATTTATGCATATTAAATTTTCATCCCAAACAAATCCGTGTTTCGCAAAAAGCGTTATGCTTTTATCAAAATATTCAATAAAAATGATTAAATCTAAGAATCATGTTACGGAGTACCATTTTGAAAGTTACGAAAAGTTTTTATTGTATCTGGTTAAAAAACCTAGCTTAGGCGAATCGTTTCATGTAAAAGTCCCTGAAACAGTAAAAATTAATAAACAGAACATGATTGAAATATTAAAAGAATTATCTGATAAATTTTCTGTGAGATTTTTTCTAAATGATGAAGAAATTCCATTTGTTGAATGTTGGTTAAAGGATGGAATTTTTCTCGAATCAAAAGGGCTATCATATAGTCTATAAATAAGAATTTTTGTATTGTCGATTATAAATGGTTGAACACAAACTTCTTAACGTTTCTGTACGCTCGTTATTATTTTGGTCAACTATTGTAACGCTTGCATTAATCAGTACATTGATTATATACGGACACAAAGAATTCGACACTTACAAAACTATTTCGGCTATTTCCACGCTAAGTAAACCGATGACGTTAACATTCAGTTTTGCAATTTTTGCGCATTTGTATCAACTAAATTCTTTCTTAATTTTAATATGGATTTTGAGAACCAAACGACAAAGAAATGATGTCATTTCTTGCCTTTCTTGTTATAAAGATGAGGAAAAACGTAAACAAATTTATGAAAAAATTGATGAAACTGGAGACCGATTATGCTGCGGTAAATATGACTCAATCGCATTACATCGTTATCAAATAACATGTTTGTTTAGTTATATTTATATTTGTATTCTTTTGTTCTTAGGTTATTTACCAATTGATTTACACCAAGACGCACACGATGTATTAGTATATTTGCTATTCTTCTTTTCGTTTTTAGCAGTAGCAAGTCAAACGTACCGTGCAAATCCCTATGATTATACTGTCTTATTTATATTGGTTGTGACCGGTTTGTGGTTTTTCTTCGATCGCTCTGCTGTGTGGAATCAATACGTTTATTTAATTGTTATTGTTCTAGACAAATATGTAAAAGTCAGAGTACAATCTGTTAAAAGTGTCACTGTAAAATATAGTGTTATTGATAACGAAGACTTTATAGCAAGAAAATTCGATGGCATAGATACTGAAGAAAAACAATTATTAGACGATCAATTATAATTATGAGATGAAAATCTATTTTCGTGAATGGAAAATACACAACATTTTACGCCTGAATTAATCATTGCCTGTGTACAATTATCACAAGGTTTACTATTTGATAAAAGATTGTCGTTACGCGTAGCTCTTATAACAATTACCTTTTGAATTTGTTGATTTTTTGACATTTTCATTAAACCATATTCTGCGTGAGAATCAGGGGTATTGACAAAAACATTTACAATTTCTCCCTTGTAACCTAACGCGAAAGCACAATGCTTGCCTTTTTTTACAGAACTCGTGACAGCTAAACGTCTTGCCATAAAAATCAAATTTCGTTCGTTTTTATTAGGGTAATAGTAAGTATTTTCAATCATTTTAAAATAATTATGTTTTATTTAATCGAGCGTTTTTATGATGTTTAACAATCTTCCAGAGTGAACTGCATTTTTTTGTAAATTAATTAATATACCGTGACGAGAACAACAACCATTTCTTTTATAATAGTCGCCCGCTCTATTACAACCTTTTATATAGCATTTGTTATGTTTGGGATAACAAATTCTGCATGCAAAATTTGATTTTCGAGTTATGTGTTCTTCACAAACTCCACAATGAATGCATTTCTTTTCTTTGTTTTTTACGTTAAGTGTATACCTGCGGAATTGCTTTGCGTTGTGTGAAAGGTGTGAATGGCAAAAACTAACGCCATTATTCCTCTGTACTTTTTCACCACAATCTGGAACGGCGCAAAGTTTTTCGATAATTTCTTTTTTTGGCTTTGTACTTCTTTTTCTTTTTCTTTTTTTTTTACCCATACTTTTTTAACTTTTGACATTCACAATTACTTTATATGCGTTGCTTAATTTTCATCATCACCTACAGGTGTAATAAGAGGTTCATCCTCTGCATCGGTATTAATAAGGCTTTCATTAGCTTGTACAATATCGGGCAAAGGTGCTTCTAATGGCATTTCTTCTTTTTCATCTGCATCTCTATTAGATTCATACGGGGTTTCATCTTCAGATTCACTCGCGCTTTCTCCAAAATCTTCAGATTTCAAACTAAACGGATCTTCATCAATATCTGAACCTGAACCTGACAATTCTTCATCTGAAAGATCACTCTCTTCGACCGACGGTACAAAATCTTTGTCACTTTCTTTGTCATAAGTAAATCCTTCTATCTGTTCTCTTTTATTATCTTCTATCAGCATCGTCCGAGTTTCTCTACGTTCCATTTTTCTTCTATCAACTCTTCGATCCGCTAGGGTTTTATTGTCAATTTGCTCTTGGATAGAGAGTTGCAAGTCTTCAAGAAATTTAATTTCTTCCAATCCAAATTTGTCTACTAGACCAGTGACTAATGATTTTGCAGTTATTTTTACTCCTTTTGTTTTGATTTTATCAGAGAGTTTTAATAAATTAAATACTTGTTGTCCTGATAGCAAGCTAAAGATGCCCAATATTTGATTATTCACCTTAAATAATTCAGTTAACATCCATGCAGTAGCTGTAGAAGAAGCCCATTCTTCTACAGGTATTCCTAAAAATTTAAAGTTAGGATTAATATCTTTTCTGTCTAAAATCGAAGCAAAAACTAAAGAGTTTAAAATTTCAGGTACAAACGTAGAAAACTTATTGGGATCAAAAGTGTTTTTGTCTTGCAAACTAGTTCTATGTAATTGCGTTGCTGATAAAAACAAGGTAAATGCCGTGTATACAGTGTGTATAAATCTTATATGACTCTTACCGTCTTGGTCGAGGTCATCAATTTTCAATTGAGTACTTATCAACCTCCTAAGGTAAAGTGCAGAAATAAGAGTAGTATATATTGACACACGAAATGCATTTTCTATGCTACCTATGTATGCATCTTCATTGAATGCGTGAACACGTTGCTGCTCTGTACAATAAAGGTCGTCTGGGTCACATTTAGGTTCAATAAAACTTATAACAATTTCTCCCGGACTATTATATGTAAATCCAAGATCAATTTTTGAGAAAACGTTATTATTCAATATTTTTCCCCAATGCTTTACCGAAGCATAACCGTGCCCCTCAATATCATTAAATCTCTCTGAGACACTTTCAAGCGGATAATGAATAAAAATTCCCGCAATTGTGTTTTGGGTTTCACTTATAGCATCTGTGAATTCACGCTGCAATAACTTACTCAAGACTTTTTTACCTTGCCTAATACCATATTTTCCATAATCTGTTGTTACTACCGTTGTAAGAAATACTATATTAATAATATAAAAAATAAGGAGTCCTGTTCGATATTTGAACGATTTTTGTTTATTGTATGGATTGTATGAGTCTGCGATGCCATCGGTTTTCCAAGCTTTATTTAATTTCTTATTCATTGTTAAATCTGCATTCGAACTAAGAACTTGAATTTTATGATTACCTGGAAAATTCCATTGAATATATTTGATCCCAGACTTGTGTTCAATTAAACTAACCATGTTTTGTGAATTTAATATTGTAGTTAGTTGCCGAGCTACTGATTTCTCAATCAACATACTGCGTAATATTAGCTTTTTGCCTTCTTTAAAAATAAAATTCCCTTTTGGCCCAAACGGTCTCAATAAAAAAAACTTATCCATAATTGTTACATCATAATTCTCTTAGAAAAAAACTTTATGATGAAAAAAAAATCATGGATTTTGCTAAGTACATCGATACGTATAATGATGACCCGGATTATATTAGTGTTTGGGCCAACGCCAAAAAAATCGTGAACACGTTTTTCGCCAAACAACGTTTGCCTCATAACTTAGAACAAACTGGATGTTGGGGGATTAAGAGTTTAATTCGTCAGGAGTTTAATAATATTAATGCTGGCGAGAAATTTGATTTTTCGTTTATTAATAATGTCACAGACACAAAAGCATATTCTTATCGCAAGAAAACAGAGCAACCGAAGGAAGTGTTTGTTGTTGATGTTACGCACGAAGAAGATGGTAACGTGTATTTGTTTACCCGAAGCGACGGTGAAGATCCAACGACAGCTTGTATCAAAGTTCCTTTTTATGATTATTTTTATGTCGAAATTGATCAAACACATCCCAAGAGCATTATTAAAAAAGAAATCACTAGTTTTTGCGACTTTCTAAGTCAAAATGTTTTTGGTGAACAGACTGTTTTAAGATCTTTAGAAGATGCCGAACCAAACTTGAAGTCTGTATACGGATTTGAACACCAAACAAGGTGCTTTCTTAAGCTTGTCGTTACTGCTCCGAAAATGACACAAATGATTGTAAGACGTTTGTGGAAGCAACATCCAAATTTAAAAATTTACGAAAGCGGGCACGATTATATTAGCAAATTTTTTACGGCAAAAAAAATCTCAAGTGGTTCATGTATCGATGTTAGCAACGCATATCCAGTTACTAATCACTACTCAACGTGCGATTTTTTATTGATGTGTGGTGATGTTACGCCAGTTCCTAACAAAATATTTAAACCTCGAACTCTTTATTATGATATAGAAGTTCTTGCATTGAATATAGATGAATTTCCGACAAGCGAAAAATGTCCAATCATTCAAATATCATACAAGTTGAATAACGATGAAGGTGTATTGTGTCTTCATGAAACACCTGGTGAAAATAATACCTCATTTGCTACTGAAGAAGATATGCTTGTTGCTTTTGCACAAATTATCAAATATGACAAGCCTGATTTTATAACCGGTTACAATAGCAACTCTTTTGACGCGCCATACATTTTGGACAGGATGATTAATTTGGGTCTACCGACTGATTTCTGTAAGAAAAAATACTTTAAGGTAGATTATCGTAGAACTATGCGCGCCTCAAAGCAAATGGGTTCAGTCGAAGTCGTGCTTTATAAATCTCCGGGCTTTGTGTTTTTTGACCAAATGGCTGTTCTAAAAGCGGACGTTACGAAGCGTTTAGATTCGTATGCTTTGAAAAATGTGTGCGCGGTTTATCTCAAAGATGACAATAAATTGGATTTAGCATATCGCGAAATTCCAACCTTATTTAAAACCAAAGAGGGAAGATCAAAAATCGCAGATTATTGTTTAAAAGATACTTTGCTGCTTGACGAACTTGAAAGTAAACTTATGCTTATCACAAACAGTGTCGCAATGACAAAAGTTCTAAATTGTACTTTTGATACAACGCTAAATCGTGGCTTGGTTTTTAAGTTAATTGGAAAACTAAAGCAGTACACCGAGCGTTTCGGATTTTTAATTCCGACATTTTCAGAAGAACAAAAACCTACTTTTACAGGAAGCTATCAAGGCGCTTTTGTATTGTCTCCAGATGTAGGTTATTATACTGACCCCGTCGTTTGTCTGGATTACGCTTCTCTCTATCCAAGCCTCATGATTTATTACAACTTGTCGTATGATACAATTTTGTTCGAAAGAGAACACAGTTCGTGGATGGCGGCTAATCCTAACAAGTGGGAGAAAATGGACAACGGCGTTTGCTTTGTTAAACCAGAACATTATTTTGGACTACTGCCAAAACTTGAACAAGAACTTGGAGCTGAGCGCAAAGCAGCAAAGAAGAAAAAAGCTGAGAGTCAGGCTGGCTCTCTACAAGAAGCTGTTTACGACGGACTTCAGCTAGCAAACAAGGTTGTAATGAACTCTCTCTACGGCATGCTTGGCAGTCCGTCTGCAACCGTTCCGTGTGTGGAAATTGCATCAACTATCACTGCTATGGGAAGATACAATTTGATGAACGCAAAACATTATGTTGAGGAAAATTATTGCAAAATCACAGATCAACCTGAAGATCTCAAAGCTAAGGTTATTTATGGCGACACTGATTCTATATTTATTCACATGCCTGGAATCGATGTTAAGACTGCTGATAAATTTGGATTCAAACTTGAAAAGGCAATTACGCGCGATTTATACCACAAAAAAAATGCGCTAGTCATGGAATTTGAAAAAACACTCTGTCCTTTTTTATTGGTCACAGCAAAACGTTACACAGGCGTTCAATATGATGCAGGTAACTTCGAAAAAGGCAAGCTCAAGGCGATGGGTTTGCAATTACAAAAGAGGGACTCAACTAAACTTTGTAAAGAAGCAATGTCCGATTTTTTCAAGCAAGCGATTGAAAATGGTGACAAAGACAAAGCTGTAGCAAATCTCAAAAGTTTAATTCAAAAGCTCTTTAACGAAGAGCTCGATTACTCATATTTCAAGTTGTCCAAAAAAATTAGCAAAGCGCCGAAAGAATATAAAGTTACGCCAGGTCATGTAAAAACCTGGATTGCGTTTCGCGAACGAGTCGGAGTCGTTGAAGCTCCAATGGTCGGAGAACATTTCTCATATCTTATACAGCGCTTTAACAAGCGTCAAAAAGTTGGTGATGTTTTAATTGAATATCAAGAAGGCGTGGACTTAAAAATAAGTGTTGACAAAACTCACTACTTCAAAATTAGCATCTTAAATCCGCTAGAAAAACCGCTACAAATCATGCTCGGGGAAAAAGAAGCCGCGTATTTATTAAATCCAAATAATTACCAACAAGTTGAATCCGTCGTTGCTACGAAAAGAAATTTGCTTAGCTTTTTTGGAATCGAAAAATATAAGCAAACAAAAAAAAGCAAAACATCATAAAAAGCAAAAATAAATTTAAACTTTAAAACAAAAACAAAATGCCTTCTTTTCGAGCCATAACAAATGTGATAAACGATCAATTTAAAAATTTTAGTATTGTTAATATTTACACGAACGAATGCGTATTCGATTTAAATTTGATGCAAAATAAACAAGGGCTCAAAATGGGAACACATATTCCGATTGTTTTTACTGACATAATTGTTGTTGAGAACGATTGCGGAGAAGAGTACGTAACCTACGACGATTTAAATATAACAGTAATTGTCAAAAGCGGATATGTCGAATTTAAAGTCGAATTTGCTCCCGAGCAATTTGAATATTTGTTTATTCCAAAATAAATAATTTTTTTTTTTTTACAATTTACAAATCAACTCATTTATAATCTCCTGGTTTGTCATAGTTTTATTAATATAGTGGTAACCTAGCCAATCTTTTATCACCTTTTTATTAATTTTATTTGGTATAAAGTCAAGTTTTACATTTTTAGGGTTTTTATTAATATCAACGAGGCTTAAAATTAAAGTTATTCTTTCACTATCTATATTTTTTAATTGTGTAACACAATGCTCTACATTGGCCCCATTTAATATTACTGCATCACCAGCGGATTTTAATTTTAACTCCAACTCTTCTCCAAATCCAACTCGAGCTTTCAAAATGCCTCCTTCATCATTACAATTATTTAATAAAATAACAACTACAAAATCAGGTGTATCATAATGCCAATTTATTGGTTTTTTTACATCATCGCCAAATGCGTAATTTATTTGCAGAGCCCATTGCTGAATTGGAATTGGTCTAATGTTAATATTCTCACATTTTCCCGATTCGCTATTAAAAATATATTGATCATTATTTATTTTTGTTTGAATTTTATCTAAATATTTATGAGACAACATTTCATCAGCCCAATTATGAAAACCTAAATCAATAATTGCATGTTTAGCTGCAATTATAGGTTCTCCAAATGTCTTCATTTTTTTAGCAGTCTTCTGAATGTCTTTTAACAAATTCAAATCATCTTCAAAAAAATTGAAAACGTATTCCATAAATTCGTAAATTAAATTCAAAAAGCACATAAGATGGAAGACAAACTAAGAAAATTGTAAAATCATGAGTGAAACGCATGAGTGCGAAGAAACAAGCGAATGTCGTTTTTTTAATTCTGAGCATTTAATGATCTGTAAAGTAACCGGAAAATGTTACAAACGTAGATTATGTGACGACTACGTAGATAGTTCTCGTGGCATTTCAAATTCAGCAAACGCCATTTATCGAACTGCACAAAAAAGGAATCAACAAATTAAAAATAGAAAAATTGAAATTGTTGAAATTATGAATATTATAAATGACATAAATTTTTTAAAAAAATTGAGTCGTGAGACAATTAATGATTTTGCAAAACAAATAATCGAACTTTGGAAAGTTTTTATTGACGAAATCGAAAAAAAAGATTTCTATGTCCATCGAAACGCCCGAAGATGTTTTGTCGTTTCAATTATTTATAATTTACGAAATGGGCTGCACACGTTGTCCGGCATGGTAATTGAAAATCATCCGTCAATCGAGATTACAAATTTAAATAAAAAAAAAACGTATAAATACTTCAAAATCCGTGACATAAGATATGGGCAAAATATTATTAAAAAGGTTTTGGAACAACGAGCTTGTAAACCTATTCGCCTAAATTTCAACCTTTAAGCTAGCTTGTTTTGTTCGCCGGGTGGTAATCGAATATCTAAAGAATTTACTAAAATATAATATTGATACTCGTGAAATTTTTCCGCTTCCAAATTTGTTGCCTCGAAAGTCAACATTTCTTCACTTCCAATTGTTTTAAGAACTAGTTTGCAATGACCTTCGTCGTCTATACTACAAATGCTAAAGTATGCTTCGTACAAATTACAAATATTATATGGCACGTGTTTTACTTTTAATAATTTTTCATGAATAAAATCCCAAAAATTTTTTAGAGTATGAAATATATGGAGGAAAAATCCTGAAAAATCCTCGCAATCGCCGGTTTTGGAACTTTCGGCATTCATGTCCCACATATCACGATTTGTATTCTTCAAAATTGTAGTGTCATTCTTATAATCAATGAAAAATAAATGAGCCATTAATTGGAATGTTTCTAGAAAAAATTCTTTGTGCCCGCCGGCTTTGTAAGGCTTAATTTTCGCGAATTTGTGAAGAAAGTGGTTAATATTGCAATTTTGTGCGAAGCAAAGAGCGAGGCGAAATTTATAAAAAGGCCAAAGTCCTAAATCGGGTATGTATACGCAAAATTTACGGTGTCTTTCGCTATTGAATGGAATTACACAGTAGCATTCGTCAATCTCATTTAAATTCGAATCGTGAATGATCGCGCCATTTTCAAGATATTTATACAAATATACGTGTACAAATTTCGTGATTGGAACACGTAAGGGATTTTTAAAATGAAGTCTTTCTTCGTTGAATAATTCTGTGTCAAAGTCGATCAAAGTAAAAACCGCTTTTGAATCTTTTACTTTTACGAGGCCGAAATTATTTCCACGGTCATTTTCAAGTTTGATAAAAAAATTATTATTTTCGGCTTGCGGAATTTTTAAGGAAAATTCTTTAATTAACATTATTTTAAATAAATGCAAAATTTATGACTTATAGATTATTAATTTGTCACGTTTGTAGTTGTATTGCACGATTTGCAAAACAACAGCAAAGTTAAAGGCTCGTCTGAACCTCGTGTTTGTTTTTCTGTGTACCTAATATTTTTTGACTTGCATTTCGGGCATTTATTTTCACCATCATCAATGTTTAAAGCAATTTGATATTTGTTCATTTTTTAG
>JACLAC010000282.1_pt1 | contig 12207 bp, 5 predicted proteins | sample 8027881 | NCBI WGS metagenome assembly JACLAC01 (sample SAMN15725517, study PRJNA655200) | protist metagenome | isolation source: fluorescence activated cell sorting (FACS) single amplified genomes of... | place: Spain: Blaines Bay Microbial Observatory, Mediterranean Sea | collected 2016-01-19 | reverse complement strand
AATACCAAAAAAAAATAAATAAAAAAAAAAACAAACCAACCAAAATGTCATCCTCCCCAACATCAGGTAAACTTGGTCCAGATATGGATGGTGAAGAGGAATATCGGGAATTATCATCCTTTCTTGGATCGCAACGTATGCAATATGATGAATTAAAACATGTGTACGAAGAGAAAAAACGTGTATTGAAAGATTTGCAACGTGAATGTGCTCATTTAAATACATTATCATCACAAAATGATGGACAAAAAGTATCATTTCAAGCACAAGTACAATCATTAGATTTACGTATTAAACAAGCAAAAATGGATATTGAAAAATGGGATTTTAAATGTTCCAGTTATCAACATATGAAAGAACGTTTGATACAAGATAAAATCAAAATGGATAAACGGACGGAGGAATTGAAAGAGATCACCAAAGAGGCAGAACGAGAGCGTGGAAATGTACGTAAAATGGTAATGAAACAAAAACAATTAAGAGATATGTTGGAAAAACAACGACGTGAGTTGGAAAAGAAATTAGAAGTAAATAGGGAAAGACGTGAGAAACAATTGGTAAATGCTGAAAAAGGTTTAACGGAGCAACGTAGAATGCAATTGAGGAAGGAAAAACGAGAGAAACGCCGGCGACAAATTGCATTGGAAGTTGCAGGTGATTTAGGTATTGAAGAAGAAAAACGATTGAAAAAATTATACGCTTCGAAAAAAATGCAAAGTAGTATGATATCGCAAAAATTGAAAAATAATGAAAAACATATGTCTGAATTACAAAATGGATTTGAGAAAATTAAATCTGTCACTGGATTTACAGATTTATCTGAAATTGTTGATAAATTTTTATCAAGGGAAAAAACAAACTCAGCACTTGAAAAGGCATTAAATGAAATGGAAGTCGCAACAGAAGAAGCGGCGAAGAAAAACAAAGAATTGGAAGTACGATTGTCTGAATTACAATTAGAAGATTTAAGTGGTCAAGGTAAACGAAATTTATATAAAGATATCGATGAAAAAGATGCCAAAGTAAAAGAAGCAAGGAAACTTTGCAATGATCAGCAAGAAAAAGCACAAAAAAGCAATATGATATTGCAAAATATACGACAATGCGTTGCAAAATTACATGGAAAATTAAACAAGACAAAAGGTGGTGCAACTGGAGGAGGCAGGAATACACCCAATAGAAGTACCGGTAATAAGGAAAATGTATTACCAAATGTCGATGAAATACCAGATATTATCACAAAAATTGAACAAGATGTTAAATTAATGTTGGATGATTTGTCACACTTTATGCGAAGTTCTAGTGGAGGAGGAGTAGGGGCTACCATGGCATCAACGACTAGCGAAGGAGATCAAAGCCATGGGCGTCGCAGTCGACCAACAAGTGGAATGGGTTCGCAAAAATCATCTAAAAGTGATTTGCAACAATCTTCCACTTCAAAACAAGCAGCTGATGTACTATTTAATTCAATTATGGCTGTTAATCCAGATACATCACCTCGAAATGTTAGGGTACCTATCATGAGCAGTTCTGCCATCAAATCACGACCAAATTCACGAATAACATCATATTCTAGATCAAGTTCTAGATCGAAGCAATCGCATAAAATTGTGGATGAACATGAAATTGATAATTTAAATAATAAGACTACAACAAGGGAAAGCGAAGAGGACGATGAAGATGATGAAGTTTTCAGTCGCAATGTCTTGAAACGTATGGGAAGACAAATAGTACAACAGGCGATCAATAAGGATAAACATAAAACTAATAAACCGCATGCAACGGAATTACAACAACAAACAGCAGCTGAACGTTTAATGCATGGACGATCAACTACTGTTCAAAAAAAAGAAGAGAATGCAAATAAATGGCAAGGCGAAAAACCAATTGATTTAGCATTGGATGATCCATTTGCTAAAGAAACTGCAAAATTACAAGAACGAAGGTTGCAACAACGTCAAGGTGTTTTAGAATTAGACCATGTACATCCACATCCACCACGAGATGGTAGTGGAACGAATACATCACGAGGAAGAAGAAAAAGTAAAATGAAGTCATAATTTTTTTTATAAAAAAAATATTTTTAAATACTTCGTATAATATAAAATAAAAAAAAAATATACACTATACACTAGAGATCCTCTCTCGCCTTCTCTCTCTCGTTCATTCCATCATGTTACCATCATTTAACCTTTCTCTTGTCCAACGAACATTTTTTTTTCCACGAATGTCCATTCCATTTCTATTGTCATTATTTAACATGAAACGTGGACGTCGTGAAGATGTTGCAGTTGTGCTGGGTCTAATTGCTTTGATATACATTTTTTTACCATAAAATAATTGTTCTGCTAAATCTTCAGGTTCCATTTCTTCCTTTATTATACTTGGAGCAACAGATATAGGTTTGACTTCCACATATGTAGGTTCAGCATCTTGTATAACATTTTCTTTATCAGTTGATCTTCTTCTTCTTCTTCTCCTCCTACTCAGTACTTGTCGTTTATTTCTTATTCCTCCTCGTTTATTTTTAGCATTGTTCTGAATATTACTTGATCTTTGATGATGAGTATTCGTCGTTTTCATTTTAGGTGGCCAATCTTTAGAATTTTGCATATTAGAATAAGAAAATGGATTGCCTTCCATTCGATGTCGAACGGGTTTATTTTTTTCATTATTTGCCCAAAATGCATGCCAACATGATGCCTCTTCGCGTATCACTTTTTTTGAAGCAGCATACATTAATTTATATTGAGTTAAATCAAATTCTTTGTCTTTTGGCCATAAAATTTGTTTTTCACTATACGGGTTTAAATTTGGACGTAATCGACGTGGCGATAATTTATGTGGTCGTCTTGGAATCTTTGGTGCAGGCGCAGTTGGTGGAAGATTTAAATATGGATTTGGCTTTTTATTCCTTTTGTTCATCATTAGTGGTGGTATACGATTGATATATTTATCATGATTTTCCACATTAAAAAACGATGCTAATTGTTTTTGTGTTTCTGATAATGATGCGATTCGATTTTTTTCCGTTTCCTCGACATTTGCACCTGCTGATGATGCAGTCCATGCACGATATTGTTCATCTTCTTTTTTTTTTTCAATCATGATATCATGTGGACGATATCGTGTATTCCATTGTGTTTTCTCACGATGCCTCTCCTTCTCACGTCTTTTCTCTTCATACGCATCAGGATCTAATGGTGTTATGGAATATGTCATTCTCACTTTATCAATATACCGTTTTCGCTCCTCTTCAAATTTTTGAAATAATTTTTTCGTATGTGCACTTAATTCTCTTTTATATTTCTTTTTCCCAGTTGGCGTTGGTGGTTTCACATTGAATCTAAATTGACTTTGTTTGCTTGGAGAACTACCATCATGAGTTGCTGGTCTTTTCTTTATTTTTGCCATCGCCTTTCTTCCTCCTTCTTCATCATCGTCATTATTATTATTGTCATCATGATCCATAGCAATGTTATTATTATTATTATTTTCTTTCTGATTATTATTGTCATTATTTCCACCCTCTCCATTGTTATCATTCGTATTGTTATTATTATCGACGTTTCTATTTTTATTTTTTAATATTCCACGCGGCTTTTTTCTTTGTGGTGATATACCAGCTGTTGTATTTGGTCTTCGTTGTTGATTGATGTAATACGATGGTGGTAAGAAATGACAATGCAATTCATTTGGTTGTTGTAAAACAGATGAATGTGTGGATGATGGTGGACGTTCATGTTGTTCTTCCGTTGGTACTATTTCAAATCCAGCATCCATCGTTGTTGTTGTTATTATGTTATACTACTATAATTATATGATAATAAATCTTCTTTCTTATTGTTTTGATTTATAAATGTTACATAAACAAAACAAAAGGTCCAATGTATCGTATACACACATATATATGTCCTTTCCTAGGTTCAACATGTAGTTTTTTGTCATAAAAAAACATATAAAACGCTCCACAATATGAACAATAGCATCGACTTACCATGGTATAGCAGGCACAGAGCATGGGGAAATATTTTTTTTTAGTCGGAACAACACATGTGCGCTCATCAGGGGAGAGAATCCTTAAAAGGAACCTCCAAATTAAACTTTTGACATATATAGTAAGATATCGTATTGTAAAAACCGTACTAATATAGACAACACACTATATTAATATCATCATCAATCATCATCAGAAAAATAAAATAATAATATTTTTTTTTTTTTTTCAACAAATTGACGACTTACTTAGACTGAACTATTAATTATTACGGAGAGGATCCGATTTGCATATTTGAGATATAAATATATATATATATGTCTATATATAGTGTACCACTTGTCGTCTATTGTAGTAGATATTAAATGATGCAATATATATAATAGCTTTGACTTATTCAACATATTGGACTACAATCAAGTGTAAAAGACATAAATGATGAATACCAATACTATGCCTCGAACACAAGAACTGACGGAAATTTCGCACAAAACTTCGGAGATAAGTAATGCAACTCATCGCAACTCATGGGCTGAAGAAAATCAACGTCGAGAAAGTATTCGAGTACTGGGGAAAATAATTGAACTGGATGAGTGGTTAGATTGGCGAATAAAGAGGGGACAGCGTGGGGCGGCAATTAATTCTGCTCTTAGTTTGCTGTCTTATATAATTAACAATGTGTTTTTTGGTAGTAATAACGTTGTTCTTTTCGCATTATTTGTTGTATTTGCAATAGGGGCCAGCGCGAGCGTGTTACTACTCTACTACAAGAACGTCTCCTTTGTCATCGTTCGAAGGCTATTAAAGGAAGTGAATGTAGTGATGATTCTAGTACTATCAATCTTAAATTTTACAATTAATTGTGTGGTGCCCTATAGTAGTTTTTCCCCGATTAATGGATTTATTTACATTGTGTTTGTGTCGTTATTTTTATCTTCGGATGCGATAAAAAAGAAAAGCAGAAAGTTTATATTGATAGCCGGATTCTTTTTTGCGCTTGGTACTTTGTATCTAATTTACGAAAGAATATTTACTGGAACTGAAGTTGGTGTTATCCTCTTCAAATATAGTGATAATTATGTCTTTCATAAACGCTCGATAAAACGATCGTGTTTTGTTCAAATCTTTTTATTCAGTTTAAATGGGCTATGGATCATGTTTAAAGATAAGAAAATGGAAATGATGATGTTTGCTACGGGCAATATCTACCGTGAAACGGGCACCGCATCAAAATATGTTGAAGATACCCAACATTCTATGCAAATGCGAAGGGAAACAGCAGATTCAAGGGTATAATAAATTAAAATGTTTTCGGTAAAAAATAAAAGAGGAAAAAACACTTCTCCTTGTTAAAAAGAACGCGCGCGAGAGAGATAGTAAAAAATATAACATATATACGTTTCGCGGACTATGATAAATACTTTACACCCAGTACGATGTATCATCCGTCATAGTCGATTTCAGTGAGATGGATTACTGATAATCTGATATATGATTATACTGATACGTATTAATGTTGGCTTGGTCACTACGTACTATTTATTTCTTTGGAGAGTATGATAGGAATTGTCACGAGTAGAAAATAAAAAATTAAAATATACCACACGTGCGGACATTTTAGAGTGCCACACCATATGTACGTTATTTTTTTTAAAAACAAACCACGTAAAACAGTGAATCACCCCGCCGTCTCCAAAAAACTACTTCTTCTCTCGATTTAGTGACAGCAGGCGTGATTCAATTTTTAATATAATATTTTAAATTTTTACGTGTTCTCTCTCCATCTTCTTTTTCCCGCCCTGCTTGTGGGAATTAATTAATGGATGTGTATACCTTCAAGGTAATCACACCATCACATCATATTTTATTACACACACACATATATATAATAATACAGAGGCGCACCACCAAATACGATATTATATTTTAATAAACAAAGGCAAATAAAGAAATAATACACATATCATGTACAAATTTGTGATGATATATGTACACACATATATAATATTTTCTTTCCCCGTTTATTTAAAAAACGTATATTACTTACATAGAATGTATATACTATATAACCCTTACAAAGGGCGTACATATTCTACTTTGTAATCGAATTGCATACCTAATTCTCCTTTTTGTCCATCATATTTAAATCTGACAGGACTTGTAACTACATGTGCTACATGAATTCTTCCAGTTGGTGTTAATATTGTACCAACATTACGTCGTAATGTCGCAGGTCCGAAAATGCGCGTAAGCTCATTCAAATCTTCAAAACGACGTACTTCATGTAAAAATGGTATGGTAATATTTTTTTTCGTTGTTTTACTTTTTGTTTTATTACTCGTTTTCTTTTTTTTATTACGACCAGTTGTAGTAGTACTATTACCATTTGTTTCTTCATCTTCCGTTACTTCCTCTTCTACTTTATCATAATATTCTTGACGTGCATGTTCATCCAATTCACGCCATTTTTTAGCAATTTCATTCAGACTTAATGATTTTAATTTCATTTCTTTACGAAAAATATTAAATGCCGTAAAACCAATAGGTGCAGTTTTATTCCTTACACTTAAAAGGCGTCTTCCCGTACCACTTGCTTGAAACAAGGAAAGGTAAACATCTTGTGGCATTTTAAATTTTAATGTACGTTTTTCTTTCACTTCATAAATATTAGTAGATGTTGAACGAGAATTACCAGAAGCTGAACGTGCTAAGCTACCATATATTGAACCACTAATTTTTAATTTAAAAATAGTACGTTGTTGTTCAATATTTTTTTTCTCTGCTGCTGTTAATTTCTTCGTATATGTCGCTAGATATTCAATATCACGCTCATTTTTCTTATTCTTTTTTGATTGTTTTTTCGAAGTTTTTGATGATGTCGTTTTTTGTTTTTTATTTTTAGAGTTTAAATTTGTTTTTACTCTTTTTGAACGTTTCGAGGAATTATTATTTTCCATATTGTTACTGCTACTAGTAGTAGTACCACTACTATTACTACCATCATCACTGTTTCCTTTTTTGGTTTTATTTTTGTTCTTCATCGTCGTCGTCGTCGTTGTTGTTGTTGACGTCGTATTTCTTGTAGTAGAAGAAGAAGAGGAAAATTTTCTTTTTTTTTGAAATGATAAACGTCGTTTTGCTAATTTTCTGCGTGTTGCTAAACGTGTTGTTTCAACATTATTTGTTGCATCATTTTCATCATCAGCAAATACATTTTCAACTAGTTGTTCATCTGTCAATGATGTATCAATAGTTGCTTATGTGTGTGTGTTAGTTTTTGAATTATATTGTGGTTTAGAGAGAAGGATTATTCTAAATGTGCATGATTCAAATATATATATATATATATATCAATGGTATATATTTATATTACTACTTACGTGGCATGGCCATCAATCTATTTTGTTTTGACATGGGATTTATTTGTAAAAAATAAATGAATACAAAATAACGAAAAAGTACAAAATTAAAAATGATATGATCTGATATAATATGGTTCCACTAAATGTATATTGTTATTGATTGTTTGTATATTTATAAATATATATATGTCACAATAGAAATCTATATAATTTTTTTAATTATTTTTTCCCATTGTTATTAGTGTTATTTTGTGCCACCGTGTGAAGAAGAAAATCAAAAATAATTCGCGAATTTGAAATTCTCATTTTTTTGAGGGTTGCAAAAAAACTGCCATTAGTCGTACTTAAATGTACCATATTCGTAGGTAGAATTCCCTAGATAGAAGACCAAACTCTCAGGCTGAATGGGCTGGGACGCAATGCTGTTGCCTTGTAAAATATCGCAGTGCTATTTACCTGTATTTTCCAAGTCAGCTGAATCAGATAAAATCTCTTCAAGTTTAATATACTAAAATTTCCATTTCAAGTATAAATTATGTGTTATTTGATAGGGTGAAATCGATCGAGTAGGTTGTTGGTATTCTAATTTCCGCCTTCAAGTATAAATTATGGGTCATTTGATAGGAGTATAAACTTTCAAAATCAAAACTGCTTTTCAAAAAACTAAACTGTTTTTAAAAATAGCAATATTTCATGGCCTATTTTACACATAATATATGTATGGGTATCCAACTTATTAATATTATATCCACACATGAATATTACGTCCATATTGCATCCATCATCAATAATTCCCACAACAAATTGACACATTACAAAACATGAAAAGCACTTCGAAACAATAGAAACACGAGTAAAGGTACGCAAGCAAACAAACTGAAGAAGACAAAAGATATAATATAATAATAAGAGAAATAATAATAAATAATTAATAATAATACTATATATATATATATACATATTTATAACCCAACATGATGCAGGAACCAGCAGGTTTAGTAAATGGCCAAATGAATGAAGGCATGGTCAATGTTTTGAAAGATTTAGTAACAAAACAAACAACACAATATTTAGAACATGAAGAAGATCGTGTTGATGATATGATCAAGAAATTGGACAATATGGATGAAGATGATATTGAAAAAATGAGAGAAGTACGTAAACGACGATTGAAAGCAGAAGCAGAACGTAAACATAAATTACGTCAACAAGGTATGTATTTTCATTGAAACCACATCATATACTATATATATATATATACATTTCGACAGTTATATTTTTTTGAAAAATTCAGTAAAAAACTAACAGACATTTATACACATACAATAATATATATATACATACACAAATAAATGATATAGGTCATGGTGAATATAATGAAATTAGTGGTGATAAAGAATTTTTCGCAGCATTAAAGAAGTGCCCAGCAGCTGCTATTCATTTTTATCGTCCAGCAACAGAGCGTTGTAGAATTATGGACAAACATATGAAGATATTGGCAAAAAAATACGTGGAAGCGAAATTTTTAAAAATCAATGCAGAAAAATGTCCATATGTATGTGAAAAATTACAAATATGGTGCTTACCAAGTGTTGTTTTAGTGAAAGAAGGCAAAACAAATTATACCATGGTTGGGTTCAATGATATGGGATGTGAAGATGAATTTGAAACGGATGAAATGGCATTTATATTAGGTGAAAAAGGCATTATTAAATACCAAGGACCAGCGCCAGAGGACAAAGAACAAATTCCACGTGGTGGTAAAAGACGTGGATTTAACAAACATCAAAAATCATCGTTTAGACAACGTGAAGATTCTGATAGTGATTTGGACGATTAAGTCTCTCTCTATAAATTATTCCTTTTTAGACAGAAGGAACGGAAAAAAATATTACGAGATGGTAAAAAAATGATACGAACGATTAGAGAGGAGGTGATGAGAGGTACGCTTCGTACGAAGTAATTAAAAAAGTTGTGTGTGTATGTGCGTAAAAATTTATTAAACCAAATATACTCGTACGATAAAACGTAGTACTTAAAAATGCGTGTTAAAATATTTTATACGACGGAGTAATATAGTTTTTTTCGTACACACGATATTCTTTTCTCTCCCCTCTTTACTTATCATCCTCACCCTCATCACCACCAATATATATACGAGTCGTACGAATATGCTACGAACCGGTTCGTACATTTGTTTTTTGTTTGTTTTGTTTTCTCACACCAACCAATCCAATACACCAGGTAATGGTGGAAAATATTCTTCCCCCTCCCCATCATCTTCGCCACTACTACTACCACCACCACCAATATCTGCTACATTTTGTCGTAAATGTGGATGTTTATTTTGATTATTATTGTTGCTGTCTCTTGTTCGTTTCTTTTGTTCATGCAATGCAGCTAAACGTGCATTTTGTAATTCAATTAAACCATCATTTAATTTTGGTAATAATGTATGAAATGTTTTGGCAATATATTTTACATTTTTATCATGATTATCAACAAGTATATCTATATCTTCACTATTACTACCATTTGATTGATGGGATTGTACAATCGATTCTTCCCATTCATTTGCATATAACATTCTACATGTAAATGGTCGATAATATGGTTGTAATAAAAACAATGCCGTCTCTACAGGATTTGCATCTTCTGGTAATGGTTTTGGTACTAAATTTTGACGTTTATTAATTACACCATTGAATGAATTATCACCATGAAACCAAATAGTTGCACACATACGATTATTTTGTTGATTATTATTTATTGTTGATGGCAATACACGATGCAACATCGTAGTACTTGAAAATAAAACAACTCGTCCACGAATTGGGGAAATATCTACTGGATCTTGTAAAATAGGATATAAACGTAATTCCCCACCTTGTTGTGGTTCATAATCATTCATATAAATAATTGCAGTTATTATTCGATGATCTGTACTTTCAGCAGCAAAATTTTTAAAATGTTTTTCTGCTGGTTTACCAACAATTAAGCTAGCATCTGTATGTATTGGAAAACATGCATTGTTTCCGCCATTATATTGAAGCTTCAATGGTGAAATACCATTTAAAATACCTAAATTAGGTATATATTTATCTATCATTTGTTTCATTGTATTATCCGTATTAATAAAATTGCAATTTTTCAATGTATCACTTGTTATTAAATCTGGTTTTACCATAGAATCTAATTCATATATATTATGTTTTGGAAATACCTTTGTTTCATCAGATGGTAAAATTAAATGTGTATGATTAATATCCATTGCATCCATTTCCTTTGCTATTGTAATTTCCTCCCGCAAGCTAGATATAAAATTGGTATCAAATACATTATCTAATACACAATATCCTTCATGTTGTAATTGTTGAAATTTTGATTGTAAATTATTATTAGTTAAAAAAGGTAAAGTAAATTTTAAATCTTGTAATGGTATTTTAGATGTTGCCATTTGTAATGCTTTCATCATTTCTTTATTCATTGCCATCCTTAGTTATGTTTGTTAAATATATATATATATATATATATAATATTATCTCTAATTCGGTATAATTATGATATTGTTTTTATTTTTTTCCTTTGTCTTTCGATACCACCACTATGTATCGCTATGAATTTATCTTTTTTTTTCTTCTTTGTCTTTCTATCCCGATATACCACACCGCCACACTTGCTATGAATAATATTTTCTATATATTCAATAAAATTGTTCGTCGTCGTCGAAAAATATTTTTTTTTTTTCTTCTTCTTCCTTCCCTTCAGGCTTTTTTTAGCCTTGCAACCCTTAATTTATTATTTTTTAGGATGTCAATTTCTTAAGTACGAAGATCACTCCAAGATAGGGAAAATATACACAATGACTCCATATTTTAGTACCTCAATTGGTACTCTAAATGCAAAAATCACAATATTGGGGTGATATTAGTATGATACAGCATCGGTTTTAAAATTAGACTATTAAATAACATGCCTATCCAAAATTTTACTTTTCGGAAACAAAATAAATACGGTCACAACAAACAACCAAATAATACAGGCTTTATTGAAGTTAAAGTCCAACCATACACTATATATCATAAAAAAAGATACAGGGTATCCAATATATCGATATCTGTCAGCGGGAAAAAGAGAAAACATTGCACAATCTACTGGCCTGAATTCCCCCTTTCGCCACCAAAAAGCAATAAGAGATTTGGTTTATCTGTACGCACATATACCACTCTACTTTGTCAAACCTTGGAAATAAATTATTCGTATATTATATTTTGATTATTATATTTTACACCAATTATTATTCGTATATTATATTTTGATTGAACAACCACAAGAATGTCAAGAGTTCATCACAATAATGGTAATAATAATAATGATAAAAAAACTGTATTAATTATTGGTGGTGCTGGACCAACTGGTATACCAATTGTTGAAGGTTTGTTACAACGGCAACATGAAGTCACCATGTTACATACAGGTAATCATAAACCGACGCAAGCATGGTATCATGATGGAAGCATTAAAAAAATTATTTGCAATCCATTTGATATGAATAGTTTTGAGCCGGCAATACCTGCAAATCAACAATGGGATTGCGCCATCGTTATGTATGGCCGTTTAAGAGAAATTGCAAAGGTATTGCGTACCCATGTTAAAAATCATTTTATATCTATCGGAGGTATACCTGTTTACAGAGGATTTGCATATCCGGAATTATTATCGCCACCTGGCTTGCCTGTCCCCCAGTATGAAGATAGTGATAAAGGTACAGATGATCGTACATTATTTGGAATACCTGATCATCCTAATCCAAAAGTCAATTCAATTGTGAAAACGGAAAGAATAGTC
>JACLAC010011932.1_pt1 | contig 12209 bp, 10 predicted proteins | sample 8027881 | NCBI WGS metagenome assembly JACLAC01 (sample SAMN15725517, study PRJNA655200) | protist metagenome | isolation source: fluorescence activated cell sorting (FACS) single amplified genomes of... | place: Spain: Blaines Bay Microbial Observatory, Mediterranean Sea | collected 2016-01-19 | reverse complement strand
AAACACGTTCACACCGTCCTTCTTCTCGTTCACGCCGTCCGTCAACAAAGTGCCCGGCTTGATGGCGATGCCCGGGAGCATACCCGCCTTTTTGATGTCCTTGCAGAGCTGGAGCGAGTCAGCGGCGGCCTCCACGTGGAAGGTGTAGCGCGAGGCGCCGGCGTCGGCCATGGGGGCGACCCAGGTCTCCGGTTTGACCACCATCATGTGGGTGTCGAAGAACACGCCGGGGAGCTGGAAAAAGAATATAGTAGATAGATGGTTCCTTCATGGTAGGTGGTTGTAAATAAAGTATTAAACATTAAAGTAAGTCGTAAGATGTGAAAGTGCATGTTTGTAATGTAGAGTTACGGAAAAAGTATTTACTTAAGTAGTTGAGTATAATGACTTACGAGTCTTTAGCTGAAGCGATACTGAGAGCTGAAGAGATAGTGAGAAGTGCAAGTTTATTTTACCACATATGATTGAACATTTAGACATTGATTGAACATTTAGACACTCGAAGGAAGGAAGGAAGGAAGGAAGGAAGGAAGGGTTGGCCGCGTCTATAAATCCTCGCTCTTGTAATTCATTATAAGTATAGCAGGAGATGCAACACCGGAATAGAATGTGGCTATTGCGCATGACACCGTAGGCACCGCAATGCCTGCAGGGCACATGGGCAGCCACGCGTCGCGACGCATCGCAACCAGCACCAAGAACGCATGACACCGTAGGCACCGCAATGCCTGCAGGGCACATGGGTTCAGATACTGGCCCGCTCAGACAACCTCGAAGCCTGACATTAGAGCCCTTACAGCTACTTTTCAACTAGTCTTCACGTTAAAAACGTTACTAGGAAACACTCCTCCATGAGGCAGCAAACATAGATAGATGTACATCCACACCCACATACATCCACATCTGTCCAACCATCCAAGTAATAAAAAATATTCATATATATATCCTAATCTGCTAGTAACTAACTAAGTCCTCACCTCCTTCCGCAGGCTCTTGACCACCGGCATGCCCCACGAGATGTTCGGCACGAACACACCGTCCATCACGTCCACGTGTAGTGAGTCCGCACCCGCCTCGATCGCCTTCTTCCCCTCCTCGGCTAGGCGGGCGAGGTTGCACGCCAGAAGTGACGGCGAGATGTCGGCGCGGAGCGTAGCGACGGGCATGTTGGTTATTTTGAAGTGGCTATGCTTACGTGCGCTACCGTGCCCGAATACACTGTCTTTGCGAGTGCTACTGCAGATAGAGTGGTTGTGACTGTCTTTACGCGTGAACGATTGGTTGGCGCTACTGTTGCTACCTTGACTGAGGTGCGAATCCTTACGCTCTAGCGTCTTGTGCTTCTGCACTTGCTTGTTAGAAGGACTCGGAGTGTTAGTGTCGCTGATGTCAAGCGTACGAGTGGCCTTATCGGTTGGGGTGGCCACAGGGGTGATAGTTTCAGTGCTGGCACTCGTCGAAAGAGTCGTCATTACCGGTTACTGAGCCATTGGACGAGACTCAATTACTCAACTACGACTTTAGAGTTAGACTCACTAAGAGCTACTTCACGACTAGTACGATAAAAGTTACTTACAACTACGATTCGATTACTGATTATGATTCCCGAGAGCCGCACTGCTATTAAACTGTTCGCCAGATCAGTGTAGAAAGTTGAAGAGGTCGAAGAAGAGAAATGAACAAACCACGAATCTAGTCCAAGAAAGGTACAGCTTTTCACTAGGAACAGAAAGATTAGAAACACGACAAAACTACAAGGAAATAAGAGGTACAGTAAAAAGGTCACACCAAAACAGGGACAGTGTCATTGAAAGAATAGTCTACAGAGAGTATCTAGCAAATTATGTCGTCATTCTGTCTCACGTGCATCGCTTTTATTCGTTCCCTTTGGCCTGGAACTTGAGAAAAACACCCTCTATTTCGGTGTGATCGTCACTACAATTCGATGTGACTTTTACCCTTGTATCATTCTATCAATAAATTTAGTCTATTCGATCTTATCGACACTATCGACAAAGTTGACGAGCTGTAAAGCCACGTCGAAAAATTTCACAAATGCATTCTTCTTGAAGATTACGATGATGATGTTACCACCGCGTATGCAAAAAATACTCCCTATCACACATAGAAAATCAGATTCAATCACTCAAACTAGTGATTTATGGTCACAATTTTTACTGTTCAACACCTTACAGTTTAACCTCGCTCCTGCATGCCGGACACGACCGTTTCTTGCCGAGCCACCGTCGGATGCACACCGGATGGAAAAAATGAGCGCACGGTAACTGCGCGCACTCATCGTCTAACTGCATGTCTTCGAAGCATATCACACACTGTCCACCTTGACCTTGGCAGCCTATGCATGCCTGCTCTTTCTTGTCATTGTCGTTTTGCTCCGCAGCTGCAGCTGCGTCGCGCATCGAAAACGACAAGCGCCGCGCGATACGTCCGAATCACGGATCGACGTCTGCACTAGTACTCTGTGTGTCGACCATCATGCTTGCATCGAGCCCGCTACCCATCATGCTCACGTCCGCCTCACCATCAACCGGCACGCACACCAGGTCCGCGTCAGCGTCAGCGTCTGATCTCTGCTGCAGCTGAAGCGGCTACCCCTGCTGTTCATGTTGCTGTTGTCCCGTTCTTGAATTCGCACTCGACGAGCTGCTGGATGAATTGCTTGCGCCAGCCGTCGATGCAGCTGCAGGTAATATGCTGCCCGCCGGTGCAGCTGCAGGTATTATGCTGCCCGTAAACGACACACTCTGTCGCTGCTGTCAAAGCGCCTCACGCACCCGCAGCAGCGGAAGGCGCTCGAGCTCTTCTGCGCCTATCCCCAACGCTCGGTGGTCACGCCAGTCCTCTCCATCGCCGTCTCACAGGTTAACGTTAATAACATCGCCGTTGTCGTCAAAGAGAAGATTCACATCACCGTTGCCATCTGCTGAACCGGCCTCAGCACCACCAAGTGCCTCGTCGACTCACGCGGCGCCCGCCATTACGTTGTTCAGATTCACTCGCAGCTGATCCAGTTCCGAGCTTCGCCGCGAGCGCTGGCCCTGTCCGCCCCCCTCCAGTCATGGGTCAGCCGTGCCACCACCATTCAACGGTCTGCTTTCAGCCTCAGCCCCGAAACGTTGACGATCTGCGTCTGACTCAGCGCCGAAACCCATGCGAAACTCGCGGTGCCGCCGCCTAATGGAGGCTCCGCGTGCGTCTGGATCGGGCGTATTATTCTCTTCGTCGCCACGCGGAACCGTGGACCGCCGATTGTTGCGCGCGCGCACACCGCCACCGCCACGCATGCTGGCAGCAGCAAATCGATTGTGGTCCTTAGACATCATCAAACTGGAGCGCTGCGGCCCACGACGGGACTGCATTATGACGTCGGAACCTGAAGGCATGATTCATGAACTGTGATCTAATTATAACTATAAGAAAAGACGTCTTTCTACTATCTAATTTTACGACTACCTTTGTTTACTGAAACTCACTAAAGTTATATTTCCCAAATACAATCCTCTACTATATGATTCGTTTCTAAGCAAGCAAAGTTTTGGTTGAGAAACCTAACTCAATATTTCAGACCCATGCAGATATGGCACCCATACAGATACAACCCATTCAAAAACACAAAGCATAACTAGTGCATTCCGCTCATTCAACCAAGTGAAAACTTCAGTTCCAGTTCGACATTCGATTATCCCCTTCTTGCAGTGAAACAATGTAATGCTGGTGTAAGCTTGTCAAGCTCTAGATTAACGCTTCTTCCTCAGGCGTCCATCGTCCGCGCTCTTTTCCCATCCGCGCTCCTTCAGCTTGTACAGTCGCATCGCCACTCGAGCGTCCTCCACCGAGTCGTGAGTTCCTTCCTGAATCCTCTCGCCCAGCCAGTGCTGCGCGAGCCCTCGCAAGCTGCTGTGTCCTTTCTGCGGAATTTGTCCTTCGACGCCTCCTTTCGCAGTCGGTCTTAAACCCTTGTACTGCTGCGTGTCACGCACCTTCGTGCGCTCCTCGTCGAACCCGTGGTCTGCGTTCGGCAGGATGCCCAACGCCTGGAAGTCGTTGTGCAGTGCGTGCCCGACAATCGTCTTCCCACTCAGCAGCTCCTTGGCCTTGGCCACCGCCTGTGCGAAGCTCACGCTCTTCTTGTAGCGGTACGTGTCCCGCGTGATGCCGGTCACCTTCGTGCGGTAGTCCGTCACCTTCACACCCTCGTTGGGTCGCACGTGCATGTCGAACAGGCAGTTGAGTTCGTAGTCCACGATCGACAGGCGTCACAGGATGGACTCGCGCCCGTGCTCTCCGATGCCAACCATCTCGCAGTCCATCGCAACGACGCGCTCGGGATTCCGGTTCGCCACATTGTTCGAAGAAGATGATGATGATGATGATGATGATGATGATACACCTGTTGCACCAGCTGCACCCGCTGCACCACCTGCAGCTGCATTCCTGTTTTTCCGCTTCGCGACTATCTTGTCGAGCACGGCGTTCGTGTGACCCAGGGCGGCGGCCGCACCCTTCTGTTTTCGCTTTTTTACCGGGATCGAGTTCTTGATGGCGTCCCAGTTGGACGCGCCTGGTAGAGTGAATTATTGAGGATGTGAAAGTTACGCATGTCAGTTAGACGTGTTGTTGAGTTACGAGTAGCGAGAGATATAATTAGTAGCTTGCAGCTGCACTCTATCATTTGCGATCAGACTGGGGCGGTCACTGTGATGTTTACATTACGGCGAACCTTGATTTGTGAAATGGCATACCGTTCGAAAGGTGTCCCAAGTGACTATCATCATTGCAAACGATTCTAATGAAGTTCTTAGCTGCATAATACTCATGTGCATCAAGTTCAAAGATAACGAACCAACAACCAAATCCTAAGCGAAGTACTCACCCAAGCCACCCAACCCGTTTAGGTTGAGACTGAACAAGCGTTCCTCTTGTTCCTTCTACTGTCTGTTCTCTTTCTCCGCCTTTTCCCTGGCTCGCTGCGCTGCGAGTTCAACCGGATCTATCTTCTTCTTCTTCTCCACGCAAGCCGGCGCAGTCGGAGGCTTCTTATTGTAGTCCTTTCGCGACTTCTTCTTGGTTTTGGCCATTTTGTAGGTTGGAGTTGAACCTATAACGCTGTATGAAAAGTTGCTTATAGCTTATGTACAGATAAACCTAATCTACATACACTTTGGGTTTTATTAGTGAACACTAATACACTATTACAATTACTCAACGTAAGTTCCTGTTTTTTGATTCAAAATTTGTTTCTGAAGTAGAAATGAAAATTAAAGAGTTAGGTCTAAGAATCGAGAACAGAGCACAGAGAAAACTGAGAGAGAACAAAAAGTCGAATACGAACAAGAGAGTATGTCATAGAAGAGTGAGCATCAGAAAAAAAAACTAAGCTAAACTTTGTACCAGTAGCATTAAGGCTCATTTGAGAAGACGTTTTTTGCTCAGGTATATAGACGAGTCTTTCTTCTGAAGTATTTAAAAATTTTCTCATTCGCTGCTGCTGCAGCTACAGATCTGCCAAGTTCCTCGAATCATCCCAAGCATCTATCTCTGCCAAGTTCCTCGCCTCTTCTCGCGTGAAGTGCTTCTTTCCTGAGTCCACGTAGAACATACTAAAACCCACCGGTTGGAGCACGTCCTTGTTCAGCCGGACAAACTCCGCCACGTGCCAGTGCATGCGGTCCAGGTCGCCCAGCTGCAAGTGCTTATGAGGTCCGTTCACCTGCTTGAACACAATCACGATGTACCGGTGCACGCCCCGCGGGGGCGTCGGCCCTTTGTAGGTCACGTGCTCGACGGACGCGAAGTCGGAGGAACCCTCTACTGGAGCAGCAGCCGTCGACCCGCCTCTCACGCCCGACACGAGCCAGTGCAGCCAGGGTCCGGCGGCGCCAGGCTCTCTGCCGTCTGAGTCGCGATCACGATCTGGCGCGTCGGGATCTATCATGAGCACGCAGGCGTTGTCGACGCCCTCGGGGAACGAGACCACGGGCTTGCTCTCGCCGAAGCCCCTCCGCATTGTCTCCCCACCCCTCAGTACCTCGCCATCGTAGCTTACCGTGATCGTGTCCCGCGCCAGACCCCCCAGCCCCACGTTTTGCAGATACAGCTCCGCATCATCGAAAGCAGCCGGTCGCACCTCAGTCTCGTGGTCTTAATCGTTTGCAATCAAGTTCACAAGTGGGTGGTCGTTGTGGGTGTTCGCAGCGACATCGACAAGTCGTGGGGATGAGGAAAAGGAAGAGCCACTGCCTCCAAATATTAATATGGAGCACGCAGCCTAAGCCGCAAGCGCGACAGATCTTCTCACATGACGACCACGATACTGCATCTTATATAGGCAATCGAAGTAGAAGTAGATGACAATAGAAGAGTCTCTCACTCAAACAAAGACAGCGACCGATGCTAAGGACACTTTCAGTGAGTCCCTTCTAAGAGTAAGAGTACCTACACGTACACATTCCTCAAGCTCAACATACCGCTTAAGAATATCTTCAGCATAGAGTATAGACAGTAGAAGTCATCAACATACAACAACAAAAAAAATCACGCAACAATTGTTTTTGATTTTGTTCTCATTCTTTTATAAATTACAGATTTCTTTTTCCTCTTGCACTCACTTGGACTTACAAGTTGTAAGGTGATTTCACGCGATTTTAGATTACGCACAATTCGTGACGTTTCGTACATCATTCCCCGACTCAAAATCTAGTGGTGCTACATCAAGATTCAATTAAGTAAGTTCAGCCGTTACTACACTTTGGTAGGAACGGTCAGTGAAAGGAATTTAGTGCGAGTGCTTCGTCGGCATCTTCTAGATTTTTAGAAATCAGTAACAGAGACTCCCAGTTCAACTTCTACATCAACATCAACATCAGTCAACCTCAATCTTGAATTTAGAGGAACTCCACCACACCTCTACGGACGCCAAACTCGCGATCCCTCGTACATTTCCCGTACGAGCCGTTTTCTTCTTCTTCTCGGTCCTCGTCGTCTTTCGACCCCGCCTCACGCATCAAGTTCAGGACACCCGCAGCTCCCGCTACGCCCAAGAGAGCGCCCACACTGCCCTGCTTCACGTCCATAGCTTTTGCGTGCTTCTCGCGAATCAGCTGGTCCAGGTGCTTCGCGTTGTGCTCTTTGTCCACGTTGCCGCGCCACGTCGCGATATCGTCCATGCTGAAATAGAGAAAGAGATACATTCATCAGTGAAAGGCTAAATTAAAACGTTTTCGTCTGGTTAGCGTAGGTGCACGTGCAGCTGAATATAAACAACTAAAGTGCGTATAAATCTGATTGTGCTTGCGACAACCGTCCGAGGACATCAGTGTAATTGAAAATAAAATAGTAAATTGTTGATTAAAGTACACAACAATTAGTGAAACCGCACGGATGCCCAAACAGCGCCGTCGTGATGCCGCCCGGATCCTTTGCAACGGCGACACGCGGATCTGCCAGGCAGCTCATAAGCGAATGCTTCAGTTCGTCCACCTGCTGCACACTGATGGGGTCGTCGAGCTCGTCCACCGAACACTTGGGACGTTGCGGCCTTTCCTATGGTGGCACGGGATGATCGGCTTTCTAGCTACCGTAGGCGCGATCGTAGTCGCGCGCCATTTCCAGGCAGTGAGACCGGAACTTCTCGTAATGCTGTAGAGTGGCGAGCATCTGCATGATCTTCTGCTTGGCCGCAAAAGCTTTGCTCTTCTGCTTCTCCTTATTGCCGTGCAAGACTTTGACCAAGCCTCCACTTAGATCTGTGTTATCAGTATATCATAGCTTGCGTTTCGCTTCGACAATTAATTTGTCACCATCTCCATCTCCTGGAAAGTTGTTTACTCGGGAACCCTATTCCATTACGTTTTAGTTTCATGTAGCCTACATTTCCTGCTCCTTTAGAGTCATTTTTCTGCTATTTGTATTTAGTCAAAAAGACGTGTTTCTGTTTAGCTTCATCCTACAGCGCATTATCTCCAGCATACTTGATTATTTAGGCGGTTGCATCGCATCCTGTAAATTTCATTTTACTATCACTTTTGATTTTATTCATTGGAATTTCTATCACTTTTAATTTTACCCTGCGATTCTCTAATTTTCTTAAATTGCCTTTTCATTCATTCATTTCTCTTTCAAGTCCTCTTAAGTATAGTTTTCCCCCAGTGCCCTCTTTCATCACTTTTCATAACCAAAGCCATGCTGTTTCGGCAAACGAGCCTCAGACTCAGTCGAACCTTTGTTCTTTTTATTTCGAAATTTTGTTTGAAGCGTCCTTATAGCAACATCACTAATCTGAGCTACTAAAATGCATCCACATTATCATTACTTGTGTCTTCCATGTAACACTTCCCTTTGGTAGCTCACTCTATACCTTACGATATCATCCGATGAAAGTAGCGCAAACTAGTGTACATGTTGTCTTCAAACTCCTCGCTTCTAAAAGCCTGTTCGAATGAGCCGTTTTGTCATGAGTTGCCCTTCAAGTGTTGCATAAAGAACAAAGGTAAGCGCCTGACGTAAAAGAAAAAATGGAAATGTTGTTGTTGTGGTTTAAGGATATTAAAGATATCGTAAGTTGGCTGATGCTGAAGTAGCAGACTCAAATGTTATACACAAATTGTAATGCGCATTACACATATCATAAGCATTAAAGCCGTAACAAATCATAAGCTTACCTTTGAAGCATTCCGTGTCTATAACTCTGTACTTGCGTTATGTTAAGTGACTATGCGAAGCAACGAGAATGAACATCAGACCTCTGACTGAACGGGACACTGTAGTGTGATCACTACTCTACAGTAACTATCCTAAATCCCCTGCCAAAATCATAAATAAGTTTGAGTATAAGGATACAGACACGCGGATAGGCCTAAAAGAAGTGGTCGGTGTAGCATTCGCCGACTTGTCGACTAGTGCTACCAAAACTAAATTCATTCACTTAAAGAAAGCGAAGAATGAAACCAGATGTGCAGCTCCCAGGTTCGTTCACATAAGCAGAGCTTGCACTGAACGTTTCCCACTTCCTCATGTTGTGATATCTCACGCAATGACCAGAAACTTTCTGGAATCTGGCACTGGCTACTACAGTAACTATGCGGACCAGATTTAAAAAGCACACATCTATACTTGTAAGAAGTTGCAGGAGCCCGTGCTGTCGCTTACTTACAAGGACGGGTTCTATGATTCGAAGCCCACCATGCTTCAAATCAAAGCGCCGTAGATAGATAGGAGATAGATGAAGAATAGATGAAGAACTATAAGCATTCCGGGTATAGGAGGGGTGGAGTCCACTGACCTGACGTTTGTGTTTTGCAATTTTAGTATCAACCTGTTCTGTATGTAAGACCAGAGTTAGTGCGGGACTGCACCACAGCTGCGCTCAAACTTAAGAGTAAGACAAATACTGAAATGCACTATGATGGAAAGGGAAACTTATAACTTGTCATCTACTACAGGAGCATGCCTGTTGTATTGTATATTTTATAGTACGTCCTCGTCAACGTCAGTCTCAATAGTGCACAATTAACTCACCGAATCTTACTCACATGCGGGTTACCGAAGTGACTTCCGCTCACGTCACGCTGCTCACTAAATTTGAAGTGTGGAATAACCAGGACTTTAGTGACCTTCTCTTTCATTTTTTCTCTATCATCGGCTTCTATATCATCCTTTCCATGAGTATCGACGAGCTTAAGAGCCACTTTTGGATCCTGCTCGAGCAAATTGATTACACTACGATTTTTTGGCTCTATAAAGTTTGCAGGTATACTAGGTTGTCAATTGTTGATAGCATCGGTATCAAAATTCTCTGCAAACGTCTACATTTTTGGTGTTGCTTTCAAAACACACATGCAATTTCGATAACCTTTGTCTTAAAACTCTTTCGGAGTCTCACCATTGTTACATAACTCCTCGTCGTAACCACCATTGGTGAATCCCTGACACGTCCTGCACTTATTTGTACCGACGGAATCTTCTACCAGTCACGTGGCACGCGTGTCCGGGTGACAGTCGTTAAAAGGAGCTGAAGTTAGAAGATGATGAATAAATATTGTCTATGTCTTTGATGCATTGTACTATTTCTATGATATATAACGAGTTGAGTAAAAAAAATAACTATTAGAGACTAGCATACTTTCACATATCGATATAACTCTCTCTAAAGTGATTGACCTGAAATATGAATTTGAATAGTCATCCACTCACCAATTGAATTATCAAATCGCTTTCCGACATACGGACAACCTTCCTCATATAATGGTAAACTCTTCAAATCACTTTCACTAGCTGCGAAAATGTTCTTTTGGCGCAACGGACTGATAACCCCGAAGAATTTTCGAAATCGGGTCTACGAAAATTTATTTCAGATCCGCGTATGATCAAGGTCCTCCTCCGGTCCCAAATGCAGTCAAGGCCCTGACATCTTTAACCTCAGGCGCATGGCCGACGCCTGTGAGCCACGTTCCTGAGACGCAACGGTAACCAGGACCGCAGTGGTAGAACGTACTGTCGCCCATTATTGATCCTCTGATGGAGGTAGCTTTAGTTGTACAACTTCTTTGAAATGTACTTATATTATGTCTCTGACTCTGTCTCTGACCAAATATGGAATCACAGAAATACGAATAATTGATTGAACACTTCTGATATACTATACTGTTTAACTTACTTACAAATATGTTAGCGGCTATACTAAACAGATCAAACTAGTCGATTGCTGTCAATTAGCACTATCTTCTTCTTCGCGTTACTTTATAATATTGTCAGATGTGACCTCCGATTCCCTTACGACCCTTTCCCAACCTTCCCAGTAGCCATCTCCCATAAATCAAATTTAGAACAGCCAAGTAATGACATGTCGTATGTTGTATCACTATCAATAAATCAACACTTGTTTTAAAGTGTTGAAACAACAGAAAATACAACCGATATCCTTCTAGTCGTATTCAGGTTGTTCTTCATCTTCTTCATCTAGTCACTTATCTTTCGACTCCCAGCTGCATGCAGCATGAGCATCGGCATACATCATCATCAATAAAACTATATGTACTTATATACTAGAACTAGTCAAACCTCAAGTGAAACAGTTCATATTGTCGTAATCGATCATGATTCGTGAAAGTCTCGTACCCGTACGAGTTCGAGTTCGTGCAACACAAACTACCGCCGCCCATGCACTTCTCCTCACTTCTTTTTGGCTGCCATCGCTATCCTGTTCGGCAGCTGCATCGAGTCCGGGTTCTGGTAGTCGCACAGGTGAACCGCCTTACAGTCGCAGAACGGCTCACGCACCCGTCTGTACGTCAGGCTCACGCGCCTCTGCCTCGTTTTCAGCGTGGGTCTGTCTTTATCACCACTACCTTCCAGTCCAACCACGTGGTCCGTCGTGCGGCTCGCGATCGCGTGCTTCCAGCAGAAGCGCGCGTCGTCCCACATCACCACCACGCTGCGCGGCGCCAGCCACACACTGATCGCGCCATCACTACGATCAGCTCAGCTTATTATTTAGAGTTACTAGTTCTCTTTCGCAGCATTTAACCTGTCTGGATTCGGTTTGTGAAAATCCATTACTATACCGCCCAGGAGACTGATCGAGCAAAACCCCTCGTCGAAGCACGAGTGCGTCTCTACATGCGCAGCGATACCGATGCCGCCGAAGTACTCGTTGACAGTCAACTGGTTGTAGCCGAGCGCACCTAAATTGAGTTCCTTCTCTTTCCGCACGACGCGGTCAAAGTCTTCCATAAAGGGCTCGATGAACAGGGACGGAATAACCGCGTCTCGTCAGTCTCAAGCGGCGTACAAAGTCGCGTAGTCGAAGCGGTAGCCGTAGTGCTGCACGCGCCGCTTGACGCTCGTGTCCCAAACCGCATCCTCTCCGTCGATGTACTTCATCAGTTTACTACTCCAGTTCAGGTGTGACGTAGTTGTCCACAACGAACAACCCTGGAGGCCACTGCTGCTGCAGTTTGGGGTTGTCGCGGATGTAGCGAACGGTGTGGGCGACGTCGGGCCGCGTCACTTCCTTTTTCTCCTCGACGATCATTTCCTCGGTGAAGACGATCTTCTTGAAGATCCCAGACGCCTCCGCCGCCGCTTTGCACGTGCGTCACAGATCTGCGCTTTTGAACGACAGGATCGCGTGCACCTTCGAGAACTCTGGCTCGCGATTTGGTTACAGAAAGTGCGACAGCTCCAGCTTC
>JACLAC010018613.1_pt1 | contig 12213 bp, 10 predicted proteins | sample 8027881 | NCBI WGS metagenome assembly JACLAC01 (sample SAMN15725517, study PRJNA655200) | protist metagenome | isolation source: fluorescence activated cell sorting (FACS) single amplified genomes of... | place: Spain: Blaines Bay Microbial Observatory, Mediterranean Sea | collected 2016-01-19 | reverse complement strand
TCTTCTTTTTTCCAAACAATCTCTTAAAATATGTATTTTTATTTTTTAAAGATTTTTTAAATTCCAACCATTTATTATCTTTGTAAGTGTTGATATTCTAAATAAATATCTATGAGTTTGGGATGCTTCTCCTGTTCTTGAAAATGATTCTTAAAAAATCTGGTTGCTCTTTTTTCCGTATCAAAAGCCCAGTTTCGTAGTTTTTTTTCAAAGGTATGAGGAATAATATCTGCACTGATGTTGTCTTTTTCTATCGCATTAGAACTTGCCAAACGCATAAATTTTAGATGTGCCCCCTCTTGCTGATTAATCTTATTAAATTTTTCCAAAACATTATCTACTGCTAAATTAGATTGGGAGGTAATTAAAATTTTAGCACTAGATTGCCTCTTTAAAATTTGACGAACCAATTCAACAATAACTGTCGTTTTTCCTGTTCCTGGGGGACCTTGAATTAAATATAAAGGTTTGTAATGCATCGCCTCCAAAACAGCTTCTCTTTGTGTTTCATCATTTTGTAAATCCAAATTAAATAGTTCATCTTCAAAATTTTCAAACTGAAAATTTTGAAGCAGCTTTTGCGGAAGCATTTCCGTATCACCTGGGGTTGAAAGAATACTACATAATTGAGGATTAACAACATCTTTATTGTCAAACATTTTGCAAGCCTCTACCTGCTTTTTGTATTGACTTGTTTCTAAACGAACATCTTCTAAAAGAGTCCCTTGATGTGAAACCTCATCGATACTACAATGAATATCCTTTAAAAAAAGAATATTGTCTTTGGGATTGTGCTCTTGAATTTTTCCGATACGAAGATCATCACAATGAAGAAGCACCTCCTTATTTTTTATTTCTTTGACTTTTTTCCAATCAATATGAGTCTTGGTCGTTAAGTAAAACTTTAGCCTTGGAGATGTTCCTTTCATTTCCTCTCTTTTATGAAAACACACTGAAAATGCATTATTCTCAATATATTCTCTTTCCTTATCTGGTAATACCCGCCACTTTCTGGTATTTTTTGCATTTAATTTATGAAGTTCTGCCAACTGATTTTGTTTATCAAATTGCTCTGTAAAATAAGCTGTGCAATTAAATGTAGATGGTTTATCTGAAAATTCAAAAGGTACACAAAAAGAATTCCTACTCTGAATTAACATTATGTCTTTTTCATTTTTGATGCTCTTAGATGGAAGAAAGAGATGATTATCGTCATTAACAAAGAAGAACCCACTATATGTTTCCGTAGAGAATCGTCCGCAAATTTGATTATCCTGCTTTGATTTTGAACGTTCTAACTTAATCCACATAGTTCCTGTCATAGAATTTAGAACTTCTAATAGAAGTTGAAAACTACCGTTTTGGGTCACAACGTTCACATAATTACTACGTCTTTCTTCAGTTTTAGATGTTTCTAAAACCTCTTTTAATTCTGTATATTTAGAAAACCTCTTCTTTCTATCCTCGTCCAAAGCTCTAAAAATGTGATCGCTAGGGTCTGAAAATAAAAAACGAAATGAGTGTATTAATGAATACATATCATCTTGAAAATTGGGACGTATTCTCTTGCTATCTTCAACCCAAGCCCAAACGATAGGAGAAACATATTGCTTTTCCAAAAGACCTTGCTTTTTAAAAATCTCAAACAGACCTATATATTTCACCTTAATCTCACCATCTGGATTTATATAAATCCAATTGGGAGATAAAAGATACATTTCACGATTTTCATTTTTTAGTTCACGTAAGCCCTCTACAAGTGAAAACAAAGAAGAAATCTTAGCCCTTGAATACCCATCTGATAGAGGGACAAAACCATCTAAGTTTTCATATACAAGGTAAAGAAGTCCCTCATCATCACCTCTTTCGAGGATAGTTTGAAATCCAGAAATCTCTCTTTTCAATAAGGGAATAACTTCAGAATACAATGTTCTTTTTATATATTTATCAGTAGCCTGTATAGTCAAAACTTCACAGGAACCACCATCTGGCATTTCACATGCCCATAACTGTAAATGATCATTCAAATTTTCGATATTATAAAGAACAGTATATTGTCCTATTATATCCATAGCATCACTTCTATATGTAAAAAAATATGCGAAGTTCTCATCGAGTTGTCTACTCTGGAGAATACACAAAAATACTTCCCGGCTGCCAAATATTGGAATTGCCATCAGTAGCCTCTTCTCCGGCAATACCAACTTCCGCTAGACAAGACGTATTGCTATTTCCATTGCTATCACTGGTCATACCAGCAGCTGCACAGAAACCACTTCCCTCTGCTCCCTCACTATTTGCACCAACAGTCACACTTGCTGTTGCTGATGTACCCTGTGCATCACCATCATCTGGAGTCACAACACATTCCCATGTATCACCATTGATCAGTTCCACTGCAGGAACATTTTGATTGACATAACTTGTTGAATTGCCATTTTGATTCCATTCAATAGATAAAGTAACACCATCACCATCAGCATCACTGCCTTGAGCGGTACAACTCAACTCATCAACACCAGCAACTGGATTTGCAGGATCTACAACCAAATTAAATGCTGTTGGTGGTGTATTCAAAATTGCGACCAATGGAGAGAACAAAGATGTACTTGAGGAACCATCAAAAGCAACAACTTCTACATTCACAACATCATCACGGTCAAAATTACCTATCCCATCCAAAACATCATTGACGACAGATGACGAATTCGTTACCGTTGTAATATTTCCTGAAGTATCGGTAATACTCCAATTCCAAGTATAGGATATTGGATCACCATCTGAGTCACTCGCAACAACAGTAGCTGTGATGATATCATTGGTATACACAGCATTGGGTGATAATGTCAATGAAGAAATCGTTGGAGCGGAATTGGTAATCGTTACATCATCTTCCATCGAAACACCAACATCATCCGTATCATCTGGTGTAGCACGACAAGTAATCGTATCATTTTGTTGAAATGGTCCTGATAGAGTATTGGTCATTGATGATTGAAGATTTCCATTGATCAACCATTGGTATGAAATATTGACGAGTTCCCCATCAGCATCATAGGTCGCAGTATTACAAGTAAGCGTATCTTGAAGAGCGGGATTGCTTGGTGAAATGCTAACCATAGTCATCTCTGGAGTTGTGTTACCAATTGTTATTGTCGCTTCAGCGGGGGTTCCAGTCAAAGTCCCATCACTAGGTGTTGCACGTACGGTCCATTCTTCATCCTTGTTGGTATTAGAAGAGAGGAGAGTATCACTAGTTTGAATAACTGAACCTCCCAATAACCATTCATAGGCATAGGTTATATTGTTGCCCTCTGGATCAATAGATCCCGTTGCAGTAGCGATTAAATCATCTCCTGTTTTTGCAGGATTAGGTGCTATGGTCACTGTTGGCTGAGAGGGAGCTCCATCAACATTGATATTCAACAAAGCATCTGTATACAGTCCTGCAGAGTCGGTTGCTGTAACAGTAACTGCATGAGCTCCTGCTGTTAGAGCACTTGTAGAGAATTGAGCGATACCAGATGAATTCGGTCCTGTTGTTGAAAAAAGTCCATCTAAACTAGATGTCCATTCTACAGTGAGTTGATTGGCAGCATCTTCGTTGTCGGTTATTTCAGCAACAAAAGTGATGTTGTCCCCCTGTGCAAAAGAATCATTGTTGTTGGGTGAAGTAACAACAATCATCGGTGGAGAACCCACAGTATACACAATATCATCTACACAAGTTTCTCCTACCTCATCGGTTACTGTCAAGGAAATGATATGGGTATTAACACTCAAAGCATCATAAGCAAAAGTCACACCACCATTTGAATTAGGGGTCGCAGAGCCAAGATCTCCATCAACACTAGATTTCCAAGCAACAGTCAATTCATTAGAAGCAATATCTGGATCTGTAGCCGTAGCTTCAAAGATCACCATTTCACCGGTATTTCCAGCGGAGTTGTCAACTGGAACTGTTATTTCACAAGAAGGAGCAGTATTGCTAGATTTCACAGTAATTGTAACAGAGTCGGTTGTTATGTTGCCCGATGAATCTTCTACCGTCAGTTTTATTCCGTGTTCCCCTTCTGAAAGATATTCGACATCACTAACTATTCCAAAAGAATCAACCGTGGTATCTAGATCTAAAGTTCCATCAACACTAGATTCCCACATGACAATTAAATCGTCATTTCCATCTTCAGCATCAGAGACTGTACCTTCAAATGTAATCAAAACATCGCTGTAATAAATTCCTGTACCAATTGGTGAATTAATGGAAGAACTCGGGGGTAATGAAACTTGTAAATCGAGTGTTACTGTATCTGTTCCTGTTGCATTGTTGGGGTCTCGTACTTCAACCATAATTTTGTCTTCGCCGGCATTTAATGTTGTTGCACAAACCGATTTACCATCACCATCAGGTGGGATAAATGGGCAAGCCACACGATCTCCGACCATCCACTGAACTTCCAATTCATCAGCGGGATCATTATCATCTGTAACGGTAGCACGGAACTCAATAAGTTGATCTGTATAAACAACATCAGCATCATTATGAGATGTAATCGTTGCTTCTGGAGTGCTGTTATTTACGGTAATCGTTTTTTCATCACCACAAGCATAAAGAAGAATCATCAAAAAATAATTTTTCATTTCCTTGTACTCCTATATATCAGGTCGAAGTTCATATTCATATGATAACGCACTATCAATACATATATACAATAAAATTCAAGAGAAAACCTCAAATACAATTTATTCGCCATAGGGTGGTATGTAATAAGTACTATCTACATGAATAATGTTTTTTAATCTTCCTTATTTATTCTATGTCGAATATCCAAAAGATAATCTTTACCTAAGAAGAAAAATAAGAAGACAATTGAACTTAAGTCAAAAACCCATTGATAATCAATCCACACAACACTACCAACACCAGACAGAATAAAAAGTAGTGCTATCAACATACCACTAGGAATGACCGGTGGTGTATTAGCAAATCCCATTGCCACAACAATCTTTTCAAAAACAAGAACTTGACTCGGAGGAATATCTAATTCTAAACCGGCCCATCGAGTTAAAACGATCCCAATAATAGACCCCACAATACCAACTGTGGCTTGTCTTCCAATTCGATCATTTAAAAGAGTTTCCCTACCAAAATACAAGATTAAAGCAATTGGCACAATAAAAAACATCCCCTGTAGCATTAGGTCTTGGTTGCTAATGGTAATTTCATTGGTACCAACATACATCACCAAAACCATCAAACCCGCGGCCAATAGTAAAACCATCCCTGTCAAGATACTTCTGTATCTACGAGAGTTTTTGGCATCAATGCTCTTTCCAAGATTAAAGATACGAGAATGTTCTTCCTCTGTCTTAAAAATACTTTCTTTTGCCTTTTCATAGGCCTCAAGTAATTGTTGAGGTGGATTTTCAATTTGGAGAAGTATGGTTTTTGCACTTATCATATCTCCTTTGTCTAAATAATGATTGACCATCATGATAAAAAGTTCTTCCAAACCTTTTGTTGATGGAACGTGCTCAGTATGTATATTAAGAGTGTATTCATAGGCAAAACGAGCATTGGAATAGTGTTCAAAAATGAGTATGGTGTTCTCTTGAGAAGATTCTTCTTTTTCAAATATTTGTTGTAATTTTTCAACTTCTTCACAAGCTGCATTGTACATTTTATTGACTTCACGAAACTTTAGAAAATGGATCAAAGCACCTTTGAGTTCTGAAATCGATTGAAAGCGTTCTTCTTTATTTACATGACAGGCTTTATTACATATTTGAGCAAGTTCTTCTGGGATATGTTCAGAATACGTAAAAGGAACTGAAGCCTCAACCAACTCAAAAATCTGTGAATAATCAAAGGAGACATGACGTGGTTGTCCAACCAATAATTCATGAAGAGTCGCCCCAACCAAATATACATCTGTATGAATACTGATATCAGTCGAATCGCCAGACAACATTTCTGGAGCCATATAAGCTGGGGAACCCACCATTCCAATTGGAATGTTTTTTGCTCTTTCGAGATGAATGGCTATTCCCCAATCCAAGACATAAACCTCTCCATAATCACCAATCATGATATTATCAGGTTTGATATCCCTATGAATAATATTCTTTTCATGAGCGAATTGCAATGCATTGCAAACTTGAATCATCCAACCTATCGCTTGACGAAGTTGCTCATCATCTTGTATTTTATCGATATCAAATCGTTGGAGTGTTCGACCGAGAACTCGTTTCATAACAACTTCTGGACCATTTGGACCATCTAGTGTCAATTCATGAATTGGGACAATATTCGGGTGTTCTAACGCCCCTGTAATCATAGCCTCTTGTATTAAAGCACGATGAAAATGGGGCAAATCATTGTTCGAGCGCTTGATAGCTACATCTCGTTCTGGACATTTTTGTTGGGCCAAATACACAGTACCCATACCACCTTGTCCAAGAACTTTTTCAATTTCAATCTCATCCGACAAAAACAGATGTGCATCTTCTTCGTCTACATTATGATGACTCAACGTAATCGTATGCTTTGTCGAAGTAAGAGATTCAAAATTGAGTGTTGCAATACTTTTATAATGTGTCATGACTGTAGTCTTTTCTATATTGTATCCAATATTGAAAACGGATGCATCTTAAGATACTATTAATTGGTATTGTCATTTACCATAAAATATATCTAACATGAATGAAGACATCAAAAAGAAAAAACATTGTATATAAGACCATACTTCTCAAAATGTCATACATAATTTAGATCTTGAGAAAATATTTTACTTTCATTGATGAATTAATGATTTTCACCAGCTATCATCTTGTTCAACCTTACTACCGATTAACAAGTTTACATATATCCTAGGAGTTATGATGTCACTATTTCAAAAAATACAAACCGCTATGGAAACCAAAGATGCTGATGGTTGGATTCAGTTGTATCATGAAGATTTTCAATTTGTTCGTCATCAATCTGGTACGATTATGAATAGAGATGAAATTTACAACATGATGAAAGTCATGCTAGCCAATAATGTAGTCCAAAACAACCACCGTTGTCTTTATGAAAACGAAGATACCTTAATTGAACATTCTGTTATGGATTTTCCAGACGGTTCCACAGAAGCTGTTCTTGTTGTACATATGCTTCAAGATGGAAAGATTATCAGAACAGAAACTGGTGCCACACCAATACAAGCATAATCTTCTTCTTCCTACCTTTTTCTATCAACGTTATAGTGTAGAAAATTGCTGCCGAAGTATTTTATGAATATCTGCTAATTCATATTGGTTTTGTATTTTTCCTTTTTTGATATCATGTTGAAGTTCCATGACTTGTTCTAAAATATAACCAACAAACATGGCTATCTCCGGAGCATCCAGTGGTCGCGTGCCATCTGCAGTTTTTTGTAGACCCAATGTTTGATATACATGAGCCATTTTATGAGAAAACCAAGCACCCAATTCTTCAGTTGGTCGGTCTTGATCCCTACTTTTTCCCGACAATATCCCAGGTCGTATAATAGCATAGGAGAGTTTGGAATTCTGTAGATCTCGTTCCACCAAGAAACGAGCTTTCATATAAGAGTTCCATTTTGCCCATTCAACTCCCATAGAAGACAAATAAACAAATGAAGCCTCATGAACAGTCGCAATTTCTATTAATTGCCGATTCAAATCGTAGTCAATTTCATGATAACTACCCCATACTTTCCGTGACAAAGTGAAAATGAGAAAGCCAGTACTCTTGTTGTTCTTCATCTAGATTGAGTAGTTCTTGATCAAATCGGTCTTGCTGAGCTGTTACTTCCACTTCTTCAGAACCTTGATTGAGGGAGGTAAAGAAGTAATGAACATTGGGTGGAGAACTTGAAATTAAATCCTCAAAACTAGAGTTCCATACATCTACAGGATATTCATAGTCAGGATGGTAATTGAGAAAGAGATAACTGTCACATCCTGTCCACTCTTCAGAAAAGGTCCAAGGTCCTTCGGTGGTTTCTATAGTGAAATCAGAAACAATATTCCCCATTCGTGCTGATTCTGTTTCGGTCGAAAAGATAGATTCTGGAAAATCCAACTGTTCACAATAGGGAACAACACTAGCTGTGTCACTTGTATCTGACTTGTTGTTTGTATTGGAATTTGTATCTTCTGTACAGCCTATATACAAAATGGTGAAAATAAACATAAAAAGGACCTCCAAATTTACAAAAAGTATAACATAATTCTCAATAGGAAATATCTCTTTCATATTGGATATTTTCCCAATTTAGCATATCCGATTGTTGATCATATATTCCTTGAAACTCCTCATTTTCAGATGTCGTGATACCTAGAATATTACCATCAAAACAAGTATATGTACCCATTTGTCCAATATCTGAATAAGACCACATAAAGGAGCCATCAACTTCAAAATGAATACTCCAATATCCCAGAACAACACCGTCAGGACCTAAACCTACTTCCATTTCATCTGTGGATAAAAAACGAGCAGGTAGCGGAAAGAAACAGCTGTTGTTATTCTCTTCTCTTTCTTCCTCATTATTTTGTGTGCCTGTATCTGTATCGGTATCGGTAGAAGTATTTGAATTTGTCTCATTTGATGGTTCTGGGATATTGGAGTGTTCATTTTCTGATGTCTCTTCAGCTGGCTCTATTGGTACATTTCCTTTCGGTGTATCAAGAGCGTTCTCGTTACAGCCCATGAAACAAAGAGCTATTAATCCGAAAGAAATTACCTGTTTTTGGTTCTGATGTAAACTTGAGATATGTAGAATCATGATGAAGTTCTCCTAAAGAGATATAATCTAGTGTTTTTGTAGATCGCAAAAGCATTCTTCATAAAACGTTTACCAATCGATTATAGGGTACCATTTCTATGTTCTGCTTTTCTATGCTCTGCTTTTTTTCATGCGATACCACAGATGATGAATCTACAAGCAATATAAAACAAGAAGATACTTCTCAATTCTCAGTAGAACCGAGTATTGAGCCTAGTGTAGAACCTACAGATGAACTCATAGAACCATCGGTGGAGCAACCTTCTTCGGAAGTCTATCGTTCCAATCTTATAGATATAAAAAGTCACTACTTTGAATACAATCGTCAAGTCACTGCTGGAAACCCTCTTCAGGGATTTGCCACGAGTTATGGGTGGGGATCCCCTAATAATTTATTTCCACACTCTTTGGAATTTAGGTATATACCCTTATCTGATCTTCTACAATCACCAAATACATATTCCTTTGAAACGGGTTTAGAACCATACTTAGAAGAAGCTGTAACCAGAGGAAATCAAGTGATTTTGAGGGTATATATCGATTACCCAGCACTGGAATATGGTTTGCCAGAATACCTACAAGGAGATGTGCCCTGTGAAAATTATACGGATCATGGAGGAGGTTGTTCTCCTGACTATTCGAACAGTACACTCCAAAATGCCATCGTAGATTTTATTGCGATGTTTGGTACAACCTATGATGGTGACAATCGATTGGCTTTTGTTCAGGTAGGACTGTTGGGTTTTTGGGGGGAATGGCATACATATCCTCATACTGAGTTGTTTGCTGATGATGTTTTTCAACAACAGGTCATCTCTACTTTTGATACAGCCTTTGATATCACTCCGATTCAATTGCGTATTCCCGCACAGGACAGCCCACAAAGAGATATCGGTTTCCATGATGATAGTTTTATCTATTCTACACTCGGAGACATCGCTTGGTTTTTTTGGCCAAAGATGATTGCGGCAGGTGCTGATTCAAGATGGGAAATCGCTCCGATGGGAGGTGAGGTTTATCCTCCTCTTCAACAGAGTCTTTTTGATCCCACTTACATTGTTGATACCTATCAGCAAGATTTTCAACAAACCATCACAACAACACACATGACATATCTATTAAACTATCAAGCATTTAATATGAATGGAACAGGATATACAGGGAGTCAGTTTCAAGCAGCTGAAGATGGGGCTCTAGCTCTTGGATATGAATTTACGGTTGAACAGGTTGATGTTGAACTTGCTGGTTTGGAGGCTGAACATGTAGACCTTCAGATAGCAATACATCTTCGTAATTCAGGGATAGCACCTTTTTATTATCCCTTACAACTCTCTTTATATAGTTCAGAAAGTGGTATTTCAGTACCACCTCATGCTGGAATTGAAGATATGTTACCCTCAACCCAAAATACGGAGGTTGTTTTTTCTTTACAAGACGTTCCTATCTCAGAGCTCATACTTGGATATGAAATGGCTTTAGAAACTGAATATATTTTGGATGGACATCATATTTTATGGGCAAATACAGAACAGATTTTGGGTAAGATAACAATTGATGTCGCACAAGAGTGTTCTTTTGATGGGGGGCAATATATACTCGGTCAAGTGATACAAATGCATGAAAAACAATGCTATTGTGATGTTGATGGTTTATTTTATGATATTGAAAATGAACTTTGTTTTTGATTGTTGATTCACTATTCTTTCAAACATATCAAATTTTTGGATGAATATGACGTATCGAAATAGAGCAGAAATTTCAGATTTAATTATTCGATATGACCCTACTACAGGTGCTCGGATTCCTATTTGTCAAGTAGATGTTCTTAAACGGTGTGATTCTAGATATGCTCGTTCTATCATAGAAAAAATACCTCATAGCAAAGGTTTTTTGTGTAATGATGCCGTAGATAAATTATTGATACAGTCACATGGTGAATTACAAAGGTTGTGGGAAGAGTTCTTTCATGCACAAAGAGTTTCTAAGGTCATAAAAGCGATTGTAGGGGCTCTTCGGGCATCTGGTGTGACCAAAAAAATACGTTTGGTAGATGTCGGTTGTGGCATTGGATACATGCTACGTTGGCTGGCAACACATCATGTTTTGATTGATGACATTACATTTATTGGTGTTGATTATAATGAGGCACTGATCGGTCAAGCCCAAAAACTGGCAAAACTAGAAGGTGATTTATCTGTTTCATTTCAAGTTGCGAATGCCTTTGAACTTGAAGAACCGGCTGATATCTTTATTTCTAGTGGTGTTTTACATCATTGTCGCAAGGATGGCCTCCGTCAGTTTTTTCAAGCCCAATCAGAATGTCAACCGATGGCGTTTGCTCATTTTGATCCACAGTATAGTTGGGCAACACCAATTGGATCCTTTATGTTTCACTTTTCTAGAATGCGTACTCCTTTAGCACGATATGACGGATGGTTGTCTGCTGTTAGAGCTCATTCTGGTGCAACTTTGGAGAGATCTGTTGAACAAACCATGAGTCAGTTAACCTTATTTCGATATCATCCTCCTGTTCCTTGGTTTCCTTTGATTCGAACAATGACTGGAGTAATGGGTATTTCACCGAATGCAGCATCCGAATTTGAAAAATTGTTAGATGAACCTATGTATCGGATAGAAAGATGATTATTTTGTATCTATTGGCAACGATCTTAACTGTTTTTGTCGGGTTTCGTGATGGTGCTGGTCGAAATGGAAGAATTCGAAAACGAAAATATTATCGAACCTGTATTCTTAGGGCTTTGGGGGTTGGGCAAGTATTTCTGATTTCCCTTGTTGCCCTTGCATATATATCTTCGATTGAATTCGGTGTGGTCGAAGATATTTCTAAAAGATGTGTACCTCTTTTTGCCCTGTATACCTTGATGGTTTTGTTAACCTTTGTGCCATATTTGATTCCGAATTGGGAAATAAAAAGTTTGGTGACCGTATTGGTTTTTGGTCCACTAACCCTATTTCAACCAATTGTTATCGTTTGTGGGCTTGGTTACGGTATGTATCCTTTTATTGAACATTCACTTGAAATTCTATTTGTGTCTTGTGGTGGTGTATTTTGTTTGCTCTTTGAGCATTTGCTCGATATGATGGGTTGGGCAAAACGAGATGCTGAAGTGTAGCATTGTGATGAAGATAGGATAAGAAAGGGTCTATCGTTCAGGAGTAGAAGATGGGAAAATCAAAAGAAAAAGTGACGATTGTAGTTGCAGGAGCAACTGGATTTTGTGGTCAGGCAGTTGTTGAGATGTTGGCAAAGAATCCTCATTTTCATCCCATTGCTCATATTCGTCCTAATTCAACACGATTGGAAAGTGCGACACAGAAATTTGAGCAAATGGGAGCAACTGTTCTCTGTTGTTCTTTTGATGAGCTTCCTCAAAAATTGTTGCCAATACAACCGGAT
>JACLAC010016931.1_pt1 | contig 12214 bp, 12 predicted proteins | sample 8027881 | NCBI WGS metagenome assembly JACLAC01 (sample SAMN15725517, study PRJNA655200) | protist metagenome | isolation source: fluorescence activated cell sorting (FACS) single amplified genomes of... | place: Spain: Blaines Bay Microbial Observatory, Mediterranean Sea | collected 2016-01-19 | reverse complement strand
ATCTGGCTACGCGCGTGCGCTAGAGCCGCGTCTTTTTTCATTTCCCCAAGATCACGCTGATCATCCAGAATTTCGAAATGAATGGTGGTATTTTACTGGGAATCTTCAAACTTCATTTGGACGCCCCTTTGGTTTTCAAGTGACCTTGTTTCGAAATTCGCTTGTGCCAGAACTTCCTGAACATTCAGGTTCACCTTGGAGAACCAATCAACTCTATATGGGGCATTTGGCTCTTTCTGACATTCATGAAGATCGTTTTTACCATGCTGAGCGTTTTCAGCGTGCTGCTTTGGGCCTGGCTGGTACGGAATCAAATCCTCTAAAAATTTGGTTAGATGATTGGGAAATTAAAGGAGTGAGTAGTGATCCCATGAGATGGGTATTACTTGCTAAGACGGAGGAATTTGGGATCAAACTTGATGTGACTCCAAGTAAGCCATTGGTACTCCAAGGAAATCAGGGACTCAGCCAGAAAGGAAAAGAACCAGGCAACGCCTCTTATTACTATTCTTTCACTAGAATGAGCGTGAGTGGTGAGGTGTTCACTCCTCAAGGAACCTATGATATTACGGGCTCAAGTTGGCTGGATCGTGAGTGGAGCACAAGTGTCCTTGAGTCAAACCAAGTAGGTTGGGACTGGTTCGCATTGCAACTGAATGATGGGACAGATTTGATGTACTATCAACTGCGTGATAAATCTGGAAAACCAGATGAACAAAGCTCAGGTAAATTGGTCAAACCAAATGGAGAAAGTCGAAATCTGATTTTTGAAGAAGTAGCTCTCAAAGTCATTGAATTTTGGAAAAGCCCTAACAGTGGAACATCCTATCCAGCTGGGTGGGCCCTGAAGCTACCCTCTGAAAATCTTGAACTGGAAATTGCACCTAGAATGAGTGATCAGGAATTACAAACTACAGTTTCCTATTGGGAAGGATCAGTTAGTGTCCAAGGCACTCAGAATGGACAACCCATACAAGGGGTGGGGTATGTGGAGATGACCGGCTATAGTCAATTAATGAACTCAATAGATGGGTCTTAGATAAACTCTCTCAGCATATTAGAAACAATTATTTTGGATAATGCTCAGCGACTTGAGAATTGATAATCAGAAGCAATGCTTGTTTTTTTGTTAGCACTCAAACATAATGAGTGCTAACAAAAATTATTTATCGGAGAATTTTATGGATCCGCGAAAATTCACGGAAAAATCGCTGCTTGCCTTAGAGGTATCTCAAAACGAAGCGATTCGAAGACAAAACCCTCAGATTATTAGTATTCATCTTTTGTATGCTCTCGTGGTTCAAGAAAATGGTTTAATTCCGCAATTGTTGGAAAAGATGGAAATTGTCTTAACCACTTTTCAGATGCAGCTGGCACACCAGTTAGATACATTACCTACCCTCAGTGGACCCTCCTCAACCCAAGTGAGTGGCTCAGGGGAACTAAATCAGGTACTAGTCAATGCTGAAGAAAAATCCAAGCAGATGGGGGATTCCTTCATTAGTGTCGAGCATCTGCTTTTATCATTAGTGGATGAAGGCAAGAGGGGTAGTGCCGGACGTTTTTTGGCGGGCTGTGGAATTACCAAAGAGAGAGTTTGCAAGACATTGGAAGAAGTTCGAGGCCATCAAAGAGTTAATTCACAAAACCCTGAAGAAAACTACCAAGCTCTGGAAAAATATGGGCAGGAACTCACCAAGCATGCTCTAGAAGGCAAACTTGATCCGGTAATTGGAAGAGATGACGAAATCCGTAGAGTTACACAGGTTCTCTCTCGTCGTACAAAGAACAATCCAGTGCTGATTGGGGAACCTGGTGTTGGTAAAACTGCAATTGCAGAAGGTTTGGCCCAACGAATTGTTCGCAATGATGTTCCTGATAGCTTGAAAGACAAACGTATAATATCCTTGGACATGGGGGCCTTGATTGCCGGTGCCAAGTATCGGGGTGAATTCGAAGAACGCCTGAAAGCTGTTCTTCAAGAGGTGCAGAAATCTGATGGTGAAATCATTCTGTTTATAGATGAATTACATACTGTAGTTGGAGCAGGTAAGACCGAAGGTGCTATGGACGCCGGTAATTTGCTAAAGCCCATGCTAGCTCGAGGAGAATTACATTGCATTGGCGCAACCACGCTGGATGAATACCGGAAACATATCGAAAAAGACCCTGCTCTAGAGCGTCGGTTTCAACAAGTTTTGATTGATCAACCAAGTGTTGAAGATACCATTTCAATTTTGCGTGGTCTGAAAGAACGCTATGAAATTCACCACGGTGTCCGGATCAAGGACAATGCGCTAATTGCAGCATCTACTCTTTCCAATCGCTATATAGCTGATCGCTTTCTACCTGATAAGGCTATCGATCTGATGGATGAAGCGGCTGCAAAACTTAGGGTTGAGATCAATTCAATGCCTGCAGAGATGGACGAAATTTCGAGAAGAATTCTGCAACTCGAAATTGAAAAAGCAGCTTTAAAGAAAGAAAAGGATTCAGCTTCTATCTACCGTCTCGAGGTCCTCAGTCGTGAGTTGGCAGATTTGCAGAACAAAATGGATACGCTGACTCTTCAATGGAGTAAGGAAAAAAAATCATTACAATCCTTGAGCGATTTGAAAAAGCAGCTCGAGGAAACCCGTCTTGCAATTGAAAAGGCAAAGCGGAACTACAATTTAGAAGAAGCTGCCAAATTGGAATATGGAGTTTTGAGAGATCTGGCGATGGTAGGTGATCCGAGCGGGAAAACTGAGATGCGCAAGATGCTCACTGAAGAGCAACTTCAGCAAAATATCGAAGCTATTCGTCCACAATTTGGACGTTTTCTCAGCTTTGATGAAGAGAATCTGCAGATAAATAATTCGGAATGGCTGCGAGACCTAAACTACCTAGATTTTCTACGTGAAATTGGACGCCATTTCTCAGTCAATCGGATGCTTTCATTCGAAACCTATAAGACTCGTCTGGAAACAGGCCTCTCTTTTCTAGAATTCAACTACCAGCTTCTGCAAGCTTACGACTTTCTAGAATTAAGACGACGTTACGGCTGCAACTTACAACTCGGAGGTGATGATCAATGGGCGAACATTATCTCTGGGGTGGACCTGATCCGACGAGTTGACAATCAAGCAGCATTTGGTTTTACATATCCATTGTTGACTACAGCCAGTGGTAAGAAGATGGGTAAGACTGAATCTGGAGCAATTTGGTTGGACCCAACAAAAACTTCGCCCTACGAATACTATCAGTACTGGGTCAACCTGGATGATGCTGACGTAGCTAATTGCTTAAGACTGCTTACCTATTTGCCGCAAGAACAGATTGAGGAGTTGGAGCAATTGGAGGGTGCGGATATTCGCAAAGCCAAAGCAGTCTTAGCTTTTGAAACAACAAGCCTGGCACACGGCGAGGAAGAAGCCCGAAAAGCGGAAAAGGGTGCTCAATCAGTTTTTGGGGGTGGTGGGGATCGGAGCCAAGTTCCGGCAACTGAGATTACCCAAACACGAATGGCCGCAGGTATTCTGCTGTTAGATCTATTTGTAGAATTGGGAATTTGCCCAAGTCGTAGTGAAGCCAGACGTTTAATCTATCAAGGTGGTCTTTACTTGAATCAAGAACGGGTTGAAGAATTAGATGCTACTTTGGCTGCTAGTGATTTTGTTGAGGGCGAAGTCCTTTTGAGGGTGGGGAAAAAGCGATACCATAGAATCATTATTCAAGATTGATCTCCATCATTAGAAAATCACGGTTCTGGCTTTAGATATGTCCTTGGAGCAGAGATCAAATGATCAGCTTAAAAATTTTAATACCAACTCGAATGTTACCCAATTTCCTAATCCTTACCATCATCAAAATTCCAATGGTGCTAACTTCTATCTCTTAGAGCTATCACTCAGTTTGAAGCGATATTGGTGGCTATTCTTGGCCAGTGTCCTGATTGCTTTTCTTGGTACTTTGTTTTATTTGGAGTACACTCCAAGAATCTATAAGGCTCGAGTTTCTTATGAAGTCTTTCACCTAAATCAAGTCAACCTTCAGCAAAAGAATGACGAAGGTAGAACAATCGATCTTGAAAAAGAATTCCTAAATCAGTATACAATCGGTCTATTCCAAAAGATTGAGTTTCTTGCGTTCTTTCTAAATCGCACTGGCTTGACCCCTCTGATTCTATTTGATCTGTATGATCCCACCACTGATACCTATGTCTTACCAAACGATTCACTCTCCCCAGATGAATTTGCAGCTGCGTCACTGATTGGAGATGCCAAAACCCCCGTCTTTGTATTTCATACTGAAAACTCATCTGGACTGACTTCGCTAACAGTCCACTTTCGTGACCCAGATCTGGCATCAAGCTTGGCAAATGATGGGTTGCGTTGGGCCAACGACTATCTACTCTCTCTAGAAATTATAAATTTGCAGCGCGAATTAGGTATTCTGAGCCAATCCTTAAGTAAAATGGATTCAAATAAATATATCGAATTGAATTCAGCAGAAAAAAAGCATTCATTCTCTATCAGTCCTTTAGTTCTGGAAAATCTTCAACAGCGGTTGATTGATCGTCAAATTGAGTTGGGTATACTGGAAAAAATACAGCCCAGTGCAGCAAGCATAGCAGGCATGAAATCAGAAATCGGAGTATTGGAGGAAAAACTGGCTGAACTTGGTAACCAAAAAGCTAGCCAGTCAAAGAAATATGGTGGGGAAGCAGAGGAAATTGCAAAGTTGAGGATTCAATTTGCTCAGCATCAAGCGCGATTAGAACTATTGCAGTCAGGCCAACAGCCTCTTGTTAGAATCATTGATCAGGCTATTCCTCCTGAAAATTTCAGTAAGCCCAATGCTCTGTTGATTTTAATTATTTCGTTCGTTGTAGGAATGTTTGGAGGAGTGTTCTTAGTTTTTTCAGTCGATTTTGTTCGCAAAACAAAGCAGCGGCTCTCAGCGAATCCACAGGAACTTACTTTAAAATCGAATACACCATTTTACTCTATTTTCTTCAGTTGAGTAATAACCAGCAAAGTGCCCCCAGAAAATTCGATTCTGACATCTGGCTCAACACTCAGGTTTGAAACACCAGACGGTGGTTTACCGGGATGCAGACTCCTACCAGCAAGCGCATAGTCCAGTCCCCAACTAATAATTTCAGTAACAGGTCCAAAAACTGGAAGAAGGGAAACAGTGGTGCCTAAAGGTAGCACAGCAGACCATCTGCCAGTCGACATGTCTATTCGCTCAGCATCATTCCAAAGGCTGATTTGCAGCAGATTTCTGAAGCCAAAGCAAGAGTTTAGACAGGCCATGAAATGATCTGTCCGGTTCCCTTGCATCCCTAAGAGATGTATGACCTTGCTTCCACGCTGTAGACAAAATTCAAGAACCTTTGAAACATCGTTAGTTTCTTGATCATCTATCAGATGCAACTGGGAAGCTTGAAATTGCTTTCGATTTGTTTCAGTAAGTGAATCCAGATCCCCTACTACAAAATCTGGTTTTAGATCCAATGACAATAATCGATTTGCACCGCCATCCGCTCCGATCCTTAAGTCTACTGTATCCCAAAACTGAGCTAATAAGCTTCGAGAAGGAGTCTTTCCGTTCCCCACTACCAATGCTGTTCTTGAATTAGGTCTTATGTCCATCGGTAAACTCTTTCTCGTTCCAACTCCAATTGGAAATGATGGTGATATTACTTTACGGGCTCTGGAAGTTCTTGAAGCTGTCGATGAAGTGATTTGTGAAGAACGGAAGGTTGGCAGCCGCTTTCTCAAGCATCACGGAATTCAACAAAACCTTCGAACCCTCAATGAGCACAATGAGTCAGAGCAGATCAGTGATTTACTTGTTTTGCTAAAAGATGGCAAACAGCTCGCTTTGATTTCTGATGCAGGAACTCCAGTTTTTGCGGATCCAGGGTATCGCTTGATCCAAGCTGTCATCGCAAGCCGTGGTAAAATTGTGTCTTTACCCGGACCTTCTTCGCTGATGACCTCGTTAGTTGTCAGTGGGCTGCCTTGTCAAGACTTTTATTGTGCTGGGTTTCTTCCCCGAAAGACAGAACTGCGTCGAAAGGCCCTGCAAAGCCTGAGGCTTTGGCAGACTACTTTGGTAATTTATGAGGCCCCGTACCGCCTGATTCCCTTATTGAAGGATGTTTCAGCAGAATTGGGGGGGTGGCAATCTGCAAGTCTTTGCGTACGACTCAGTTATCCAGATGAGAGAGTTTTCAGAGGGAATTTGAAAGAACTATTAGCTTATTGTGAGGCTTCACCATTCAAGGGAGAATTTGTTTTGCTTGTTGATAACAGATCGTATGGTCGGCTCTCTTCTAAATCGGGCAAGGGCTCTAAAACTCGCTCAACTTGACGGCGAGGGGTGTGGCTGGATGGAAAAACTAGGTAGGAGGATTCCCTTGGTAGAGAGATTTGTTCAGGTAAGTAGTAGATCAATTCATCCAATTTGACTAGCCCCAAATCACGGCGAGCTAGAAAATCAATGTATTCCGAGCTTGTTCGCAGGGCTTGAACTTCTGCTAGCAGTTCTTGCTCCTGAGCTCGCATCTCCTGCATTTTATGTCGTAAGCGGAAATCTTGATCATTAAGTCTTGAGGTAGCGAGCACTCCGTAATCACCTACTACTCCAACCAATGTCATAATCAATAGAAACCCTATCAGCAGACCCATCATTGAGATGGAACGAACCTCAGTGTCTGATTGTTTGGACTGAATTGCAGATGGTTTTGGGGGATTAAACAAACCCCAAATGTTAAGAACTCCTTCCTTGGCATTTTGTGTTTGTTTTCCCTGCTTCTGCTTCGAATTGGGCAGAGCGGGACGACGCAAGTTTTTCGGAAGCTGGCGGGTCATCCGTTTTCTGTGGTTTCTTTAAGCTTTAAATATTGACGCTGCAGTCTAATTTTCTGCTGCTGGTATTCGTCTTTGTTCAACCGGCCCAACTGAAAATCATCCTCTAATTCGCTGAGTGCACACAACAGGGCGTCAGATTCACTGGTATTTAATTTTGCTTTGACTTTCTGTAGTTCATGCCTTTGGATTCGGCTGAAAAAAAGTGGAAAAGTTACGACTACTATCGTCAGAATAGATAATAGTGTGGTCAAGTAAACGGTCATTCAGATCTCTGAGGTGTGTGCTTCGATCAACTTTCTAGACTCTGGAAGATGCATCATTTCATTCAGTCGATCGTACTGTTGAAGATGCCAATAACCAATAACACATTCAAACCCTGTCGCTATTCGATACTCCTCAACCGTTGCATGCTTAGGCCGTGTTTGTGGCTTATGATTCTTTCCACGTTGAAAAACCAGAAGCTCTTCCTCGCTCAGCATTTCGTACCAAAGTGATGCCAGCTTTGATTGTGTTTGACAGCGAACTAATTTTACCACCCACTGATGCACCTGGCTAGCACTTTGACTTCGTTGTAAAGCATATTGGCGACACCAAAGTTCAAAGATAGCGTCACCTAAGTAGGCCAAACCAAAGTTTGACCACTCTTTCCAGTTCTCACCACTGTTCATCCTGAGGGCAGATCAGGTGGTTGCGTTGAATTCGAAACATACCGTTGTCCATCTCCCTTTCATCTAACACTTGCATGGTGTTTTCTGCAGTCGGGACTCCGAAGCTGCCATCGGCTCTCAAAACAATCTTCTGACCTGGACGGCAATAAAAGATTTCATCACCTCTATCGATCATTACTCCCTTTCTGGGAGTTGGGCCTGGGGCGTCTTCTGGTTTTTCTTGAGCAGATAGGATTTCTCCAAGCGACTGGGATTTGAGCAAGCAAACATATCTCTCATCTCGGCTACCCACAGATTTACTGCTAAGTTGATACAGTGAACCCATCTGATGTATTAGCCTACGTTGGTAGGAGTTCATCGGATCAAATTCTAAAATTTCTTCGTCTTTCTCAAGGAATTCTAGAATCTGCTGATTGATTTCCTTAAGAAATTCTTCGTCTTGGGGGGTTAATTCAGCTTCAATGACCTGAGATTTATCCTGGAATTTGTCTGTCATGTTGATGTGGACTTCGGTCGTTGATTAATTGCCGGGCTTGTCCCGGAGGTATATAAGCTAAGTAATAGTGCTAAAGCAAGAGGTCCTGAGAGGCAATCAAAAAAAGGACTCAAGTTTTGTTTCAAATGGCCGATAGGTCAACTAAGGCAAAAACTTGGCTCCATAAATTCCTTGAGAATCTGGAGCTAGATTCTGTCCAAAGTGCAATAAGTTTGCCCAGTCTCTGAGACGTGAGGCAGCTTGCTGTGCCTTGGGCTTTTAATCATCAAGAGGGCCTATGCCTCAAAATCAGACTTACTCTAATCTTTACACAATTGGTTTCTTGGTAACTCTAGGAACGATGACCTTCGGAATGTACTACTTTTATAGTGGTTTGGGGAAGTTCAGCTATCAAACCTACAGTGGCTTTGAAACAGTTACTTATTATCTTGATAAGCAAAAGTACGATCTGTACTTTAACGGTCTCATTTACTGCGGATGCTTCGCTTTCGCGCTCCTACTGCTAACTGCAGCGATTCTTGTGCCTAGCCCTGCACAATTGCAGCGCAGGCAAGCTCAAACCTATCCGTATGGTGCTCAACTTGGTTCAGCGCCAATTAGTCAGTCTGCTCCAGTTGAAACAACCCCGCAGCAAGCCAGAGTCAGCGAAGCAAACAATTCTCCTGAAACAAGTCCGCCATTGGAACTGGAACCAGATTTCGATTTTGCAGTGGATGACAGCCTCATGGGGGATCTCGAATTGAAAAATTGAACCTGAGTTGGCTGACGAAATATGTGATTAATGGAAGTCTTGGATAAATTTGATCTCAAGGCTTCCAGTCAAGTTTTCACCATTCAAGAAGCCAGTTCGAATGTCCCTCCTCATTTCTCTCCTCATTGCTTATATCCTTGGAAGTATCCCATTTGGACTGTTGATTGGCCGATTTTGGTTGGGAGTTGACGTCCGCCACCAAGGTAGTGGCAACATTGGTATGACCAACGTGATGAGAGTCGGTGGAAAATTACCGGGTGCGCTAACATTTATCCTAGATTTTGGTAAAGCGTGGCTTGCGGTTATGATAGCGGCTGTACTTCTGGCGGAAGAGTCAACGCCCGAACCCGCATTGGGAATCCTAATGCTCGTGGGAGCTTTCACAATTCTTGGACATGTTTTCCCAGTTTTTCTGCGCTTTAAGGGTGGAAAGGGGATTTCTTGTCAAATTGGAACGCTACTGGCGGTCTACTATCCATTAGCTTTAGTCGGCATGGGAACGTGGTTACTAATGTTTGCTTGGAAAAAAATATCAAGCCTCTCTGCAATTGTGATGCTTTGCGTATTGCCGCCTGCTAGTTTAGTTTTGCCAGGCATGATTTGGGATCTCCCAACGTGGGATCTAAGTACAATTCAGTTTGCTTTGAGTCTCCTTCTAATGTATAGCCATCGCGATAATCTTCGGCGATTACGTGAGGGTAGCGAAAGTACTTTGCAAGGCCCTTCTTCGACCACTTCATCTCAGAGATCAAAATGAACTTTAACCTTGTCCAACCCCTGCGCTTTTTCTTTGGTGGGGGAATTTACCACCATGTCGCAAACCTAACGGTGGTAATCATGGCCTTGGCTATGCTGTATTTGGTAGGGCTTAAAATTTGGCCAGTATCGTTTCTTTTGTGGGTGAGCTTAATTGTTTTCGCTTCCATTGCCATTTGGCGGGCGGGAGATTTTTTTCAGCCAGCTGCGGATTACGTTCAGGAGAAACACAAGCTCCCTGAATCCATTAAAGCAGCAGTGATTGACGCTATTGCGAGTTCATTTCCAGAATTTTGTGTTGCTGTCATTGCAGTAATTTTATTGGGGCGTGCTGAAGTGGGTATTTCCTCAATTGTAGGTTCTGCCCTCTACAATGTCTTAATCATTCCAGCTGCTGCTGGCCTTGTTGCTAAAGGCCCAATGAAAATTGGTAAGGAAGTGGTGTGGAGGGACAGCTTGATGTATTTTGGTGTGGTCATTTTGTTGCTCGTGGCTCTTTTAGCCTTCCCAAATGCTTGGGGCCTTGGTGTTGCAGCATTGTTTATTCTTGCTTATGTGGGCTATATCTTTTGGTTGAACATTGATTATCGCAAACACAAAAGAAATTTGGCTCATGAGGACACTGATGTGAGTGTTTCAGAGGACACTGATGTGAGTGTTTCAGAGGACGCTGATGCGAGTGATGAAGGTGAAGAATCGGAGCTGGAAATTCGGGATGAATCGCACGCATGGAAGTGGATTTTGGGAATGATGCTGGTGATGGGCTTAGCCTCACACATTTTGGTTGAAGCCTCCATCCAACTTGGTGATCTTCTTGGTATTGATGCAGTGATCATGGGCTTCATTGTAATCGCAGCAGGAACTTCGGTGCCGGACACGGTACTCTCAGTCCTGAGTGCAAAAAGGGGCAACTATGATGCTGCGATCTCCAACGTATTCGGCAGCAATATTTTTGATATATGTATTTGCCTCAGTGTCCCAATCCTACTGGCGTTAGTGTTGACCGGGGCTGTTACTCCAGTGAATCTACCACAGATTGAATTAGTGTATATGCTAGTTGGTGCTACTGCATTGGCAATCTATCTCTTTTGGAGTGACAATTATACGCTTACCAAAACAAAATCTACGATCATGTTTGGTATTTACTTGCTGATTATTTTAGTTGCAATGGCTCTGTAATTGATATGTCCTCTGTTTTCGACCTGTGCCAATTTGTGAATTCATCCCCGACGCCGTTCCACGCAGTTCAGTCGATTAAACATCAACTAATTGACAAAGATTTTCAAGAGTTGCGGGAAAGTCAACTTTGGGAGACGATGAGGGGTGGGAAATACTATGTAACCCGAGGTGAAACCAGCATTGTGGCTTGGGTTCAGGGAGAATCTTTTCCAGATCATGGAGCTCACATTATTGGAGCCCATACTGACAGCCCCAATTTAAGACTTAAGCCCCACCCAAACATTACTCGCAATGGTTACCGTCAGTTAGGGGTGGAGGTGTATGGTGGAGTCTTGCTTGGAACGTGGACCGACAGAGATTTATCCTTGGCAGGAAGAGTCTTCATTGAGTCTGCAAATGGGTTGAAAACTCATTCGCTTCTTTGTGATCAACCACTGATCAGGATTCCACAGCTTGCAATCCATCTTAATCGTGAGGTTAACGAGAAGGGTTTACAACTTAATAGGCAAAAACACCTGCCCCCCATTTTGACCAAGAGTCAAAACTGGGAAACTGATGATGCCCTGAAGTTCTGGCTTGCAGAGGAATTGGATTTGGATGGGAGCAAGATCCGTAGTTGGGATTTAAGTCTTTACGACACCCAATCTGCTGAGTGTTGGGGCCCAAATCTAGAATTCATTGCCTCGGCACGTTTGGACAACTTGTTCAGTTGTTTCACAGGGTTGCAAGCGCTTTGTAAATCTCGCTCAGCTAAACCTTGGACTCAGGTTTTGGTTTGTTACGATCACGAAGAAATTGGCAGTCAAACAACGGAAGGTGCTCATTCTTCTTTTCTGGAATTTGTTATCAGAAGATTAGCGGAGCAGACTGAATGTAGACAAGCCTACGAACGGGCAGTAGCTAATTCGATTCTTGTCTCTGCAGACATGGCGCACGCTGTTCACCCAAATTATTCAGAACAGCACGATCCCAATCACTTCCCACAAATGAATGAGGGGCCAGTCATCAAGCGAAATTCTCAGGGCCGTTACGCTACCTCTGCAAAAACGGAAGCCTGGTTTGAGCAAATCTGTTATGAGAGTAATGTCCCAGTTCAAAAATTTGTGATGCGTACCGATCTGGCGTGTGGTTCCACGATTGGTCCGATCACTGCTGCACGCCTTGGAGTAGAAACCGTTGATGTAGGTGCTGCAATGCTTGCCATGCACTCAATCAGAGAGACTTGCGGCTCTCTAGATGTAGATTACCTAATCAAAGCCTTCCAAGCCATTTATGAAGAACACCTCCCTGTTACCAACTGAAATGATTCCTGCAAATAATTGAACTAGTTCTCAAAAGTCCTGAATTCCCATCAAGAATTTGCCTTAATGGAGTTCGCCAAGATCCAGCAAAACTACCTTCCTTCATCCACCTCTGTAATATTTCCTTATACAGCCCTCTGGTTTCATCCACTATTTTATCCTACTTTAAACATCCTTAGACTTCTCTCTATGATTTAGAT
>JACLAC010014329.1_pt1 | contig 12215 bp, 11 predicted proteins | sample 8027881 | NCBI WGS metagenome assembly JACLAC01 (sample SAMN15725517, study PRJNA655200) | protist metagenome | isolation source: fluorescence activated cell sorting (FACS) single amplified genomes of... | place: Spain: Blaines Bay Microbial Observatory, Mediterranean Sea | collected 2016-01-19 | reverse complement strand
CATATTAAGTCTTATAAGATAAGGCTGGAGGGCATCGACGCTCCTGAGATGAAACAAAAATGTAAAAAGCCATATTTGCAAATAATATTTTTTAATTTTCAGCAAGATTATTATTGTGGACAAATATCTAAAAAAAAGCTCGCTGAAAAAATTGGCAATAATCAAGTTAAATGTATTTTATATGGAAAAGATAGGTATAAAAGATATTTGGCCAAGTGTTTTAAAGGATCTATTAATTTAAATAGATGGATGGTTCGAAATGGTTATGCTGTGGCTTATAGAAGGTATTCAAAACTATATATACTTGATGAAAATTTTGCAAAAGAAGAAAAATTAGGTTTATGGCAGGGAACTTTTGTTAAACCAGAAAAATGGAGAAAGCTAAATTAATTTCTTATATAATTTAAAAAGTGATTCCTTTTAAAAAAATTATATTGTTTGGAATTTTTTTTATATTATCAGCTTGCTCATCAATTCCTAAAAATACTCAAAATAGTTGTGCAATTTTTGAAGAAAGATATTTGTGGTACAAGCATACAAAGGCCTCATATGAGAAATGGGGGGCGCCTATTTATCTACAACTAGCTTTTGTTAAAAAAGAAAGTGATTTTAATTGGCTTGCTAAACCACCAAGACGAAAATTATTTAAGGTCATACCATTTAAAAGACCATCCAGCTCATTTGGATATTCTCAAGCTGTAAAAGGCACCTGGGAGCAATATAAAAGAGAAACAAATAATCCACTTGCTACTCGTGCTCGATTTAAGGACTCAGTTGATTTTATAGGTTGGTATATTAATAAAACTTCTAAAATATTAAAAATTTCTAAGAAAGATGCTTATAGACAGTATCTAGCTTACTATAAAGGATGGGGTGATTATAAAAATTATGCAAAAGATCAAAAAGCTATAATATATGCTAAGTCAGTAAGAGATATGGCTAACAAATACAGAAAACAACTTACGCTTTGTAAAAAAAATCTAGATAAAAATAAATATATTATTTTTTAAGTTGTTTATTTAGCTCAATTTCTACAGCATCAATTCTTTGAGTGTTTTTTCCAACAACAGTATAAATAGTTGGTATTACGTAAAGAGTAAAAAAAGTAGAAAATATCATTCCTGCAAATATGGTAATTCCCACAGTAAGTCTGCTTGCAGCACCAGGACCAAAACTTATTATTAGAGGTAATACACCAATAATAGTTGATAAACTTGTCATTAAGATTGGTCTTAATCTAATAGCAGCTGCTTCAAATACAGCAACTTCTAAATTTTTTCCTTCTTTTCTTAATTGATTTGCAAACTCGACAATTAAAATTCCATTTTTTGCTGACAATCCAATTAATATTATTAATGCTATTTGGCTATAAACGTTCAAGGAAGATCCTACCACCAAAAGACCGAGCAATCCTCCAAGAATCGCCATTGGAACAGTTAACATAATTGTAAGTGGATGTTTCCAGCTTTCAAATTGAGCACACATAGCAAGATAGGCAGTAATTAGAGCTAAGGCAAAAATAATATATAATTCGGTATTCGTTTTTTTATATTCTTCACTTTCACCTTTGTAAGCAATTTTAGCTTGAGGTGTATTTTCTTCTACGATATTTACCAAAAATTTTAATGCTTCATCTAACGAATAGTCTCCTACCAGTCTTGCCGAAATCGTCACTGCTTTCTGCCTATTGTATCTAGCTAAAAAGGGAGACTGGCCTTCCTCATTATATTCAACGAGATTAGAGATAGAAACAAGTTTCCCGTTATTTTTGGATCTAACAAATACCTTGCTGATACTATCAGGTTCTTGTCTATCTTTTATATCTCCTTGAAGAATAATAGAATATTCTTTTCCATCTTTTGTGAAGTTAGTGACCTTTTTAGAACCAAAAATAGTTTCTATTGTTCTTCCTATATCTTCTGTTGCAACCCCTAAATCAGCAGCTTTTTTTTGATTAATTTGTACGTTAAGCTGAGGTTTATTTAGATCAAAGTCATCTTGTATTGACACTAGGCCTGGATTTTTTCTTGCCTCTTTTTTTATAATTTCTTTCCACTTAATAAGTTGATCATAAGTATTACCTAATATAACAAATTGAACTGGACTTTCGATTCCTCCAGTCCTAATCCCTTGAGGCATTATTGGAAATGCGAGCACACCAGGAACTCTTCCTATTTTTCCAAAAGACTCCCTCATGATTTCAACTCCATGTCGATCTCTTTTTGACCAAGGTTCTAAGAGTACAATAATAAAACCACTATTAACTTGTTTTGCTGATCTTCCAAAACCTGGCACCCTCATTATAAGTTTTCTATACTCACCTTTTCCCACACTAGGAAGTAAGAGTTTTTCAATTTCTTCTGCTTTAGTTTTTGTAAAATTAAAACCAGATCCTTGAGGAGCTTTAACAATAACAAAGAAAGCTCCCCGATCTTCAGGTGCTATTAGTTCTTTTGGTGCAAAATTAAATAAGAAAATAGTTAAAGCGAGAGTACCAAGTAAAAAGGATGTAATTATCTTTTTTTTTTTTATCCAACCTAGAAGGGATAATTTATAAAAATATGTTAAATCTTTTAAAAATTTTTCAAATCTCATTACAATTTTTGACTTGTTCATATTTTTTTTTAAAAATTTACTTGCAAGCATAGGACTTAAAGAAAGAGCTACAAAACTTGAAATTACTACTGCAGAGGCAAGAGTAACTGCAGTTTGGGTAAATAAAACACCTGTTATACCTTTAATAAAGATTAGAGGAATAAATACGGCCACTAGCACTACTGTTGTAGCTATAATTGCAAAAGACACTTGTTTTGCGCCTTTGTATGCTGCCACTAAAGGGCTGTCACCTAACTCTATTCTTCTAACAATATTTTCTAGCATCACGATCGCATCGTCTACAACAATTCCTATTGCTAGAACAAGAGCCATTAGCGTAAAGAGATTAATAGAAAAGCCAAATACGTAAATAGATAAAAAAGTAGAGATTAAAGAAACAGGCAAAGCAATCAATGGAACAATAAGTGCTCTAATGTTTCCTAAAAATAAATAAATTATTATCGTCACTAAAATTAATGCGATGACCAATGTTTTGTACACCTCATAAATAGCAGATTTAATGTAATTGCTTCTGTCAAAAGAAACTTCAAGAGTTGTGTCTGGTGGTAACGTCGGTCTAATTTCTTTGATCTTTTTTTTTATACCATTCGCTACAGCAATCGTATTCGCATCTGATTGTTGATAGATTCCTATTCCTACGACTTGTTTACCATTACCTTTGAAAAGAGTTCTAGTGGACTCAGCTCCTAGCTCCACCCGAGCAACATCTCCAAGATTAATAATTGACCCATCATTAGCTCTTTTAAGAGGTAATTTTTTATAATTTTCTAAATTTTTGTAAGCTTTGTCCAATTTTATAGTTAAGTCGATGTCTTTAGACTCAATTCTTCCTGCGGGGAATTCTACATTTTCTTTTTTTAAAACTTCTTCAACTTCTTGTGTAGTTATGTCTCTTGCTGCTAAAGCGATAGGATCCAGCCAAACTCTAAGGGAAAGTTCTCTCTCTCCTCCCAAACGAACTCTACCCACACCATTAACTGTGGAGAAAACATCTGTTAAATATCTATCTGCATAGTCAGTTAATTCTAAATCTGTCATTATTTCAGAGTTGAAAGAGAGCCACATTGTAGTTCGCATCCCTGCACTTTGCTTGAATATCTCTGGCTGACCTGCTCCCTCAGGCAAATTATCAACTACTCTTGAGACTGAGCTTCTTACGTCATTTGCAACGTCATCGAGATCTAAATCAGTTTCAAATGTTAACGTTATTCTAGAACTTTCATCTTCACTAAATGAGTCGACTGTCTCCAGTCCTGGAGTTCCAGCTACAAAGTCTTCAATTTTTTGTGTTATTTGCGTATCAACAACCTCAGCCGATGCACCCCTATATTCCGTTTGTATTGTAACCACTGGAGGTTGAACATCTGGAAGTTCATCCGTAGGTATTTCTTGAAAAGTCACAAGTCCAAAGATTACAAGCACTAAACTCATAACCGAAGCCACTACAGGTCTTTTAATAGATAAGTCTGTTAAAAACATATTTTATTTATGGATTTATAATTTTCACTTTAGCTTTATTTCTAACTTTAGACACACCCTCACTAATAACCATATCACCTTCATTTATTCCTGAAACAATAGAGACTTTTCCAAAATTTCTTTTACCCATCTTAATATTTTTCTTTTCAGCGGTATCAGCATTAACGACATAAACAAAAGCTGTATTCCCTTGAATAGTAACTGCACTTTCAGGGACACCAATTTGATTTATCTCGTCGTAAATTACTTTTACCGTCATCAATTGTCCGGGTATAATTTCAAAATTTGAATTATCCACAATAATTCTCGCTAAGATAGATCGAGTTGAGGGATCTATTCTTGAACTAATAGACTCTACTTTGCCTTTGAAACTTTTATTAAATGCTGAATTTCTTATTTCTGCTTTCAAACCAGTTTTTAAAATACTCACATAGTTTTCTGGAACTTTAATATCAATTACAATTTTTTTCAAATCATCAAGAGTTATAATTAAACTATTTGAACCAAGAACTCCCTGTGCTATTTCTCTTTTTCCAATCTTCCCTTCAAAATCTGCAACAATATTTTTCCCATCTTTTAAAGCAATTATTATTTCGTCTTTTTTAACAAATCTATTCGAAATATTTAAATTACCAACTATTTCATCTTTCTGAACTCTGTAGATCTTAGAATTTTGAGCAATTGCTGTTCCAAATGTTTCTATACTTTTATAAAAAAGTGACTTTTCAACTGTGCTAACAATCACACCAGGCGCCGGTCTAACACTAAACTTTTTTTTAAAATGCAAACCTATAAAATGCCTAGCAATAATTATTGCAAAAATTGCAATAACAAAGATTATTAAAAAAGCTTTTAACTTTGATGATGTTATCATTTTTTATTTAATTCCGTATTCTGTCCAAGAACCATCATAGATAACGGGTTTTCTACCACTTATGATAGAATTAGTTAACCCTAAAACACACGCAGTCATTCCAGATCCGCAAGTAAATGCTATCTTTTTATTTGGATCAATTTTGTTTTTCTCAAAAATGGATATTAATTCTTCTTTTTTTTTAAAAGTATGATCAGCGCTATTTATTAATTCTGTGAAAGGTATATTTTTTGAACCTTCAATATTTCCACTTTTTAATCCCTTTCTAGACTCAGGTTGTAGACCCAAAAACCTTTCTCTACTTCGAGCATCAATTAGCTCAAAAGTTTTACTTTTGATATTTGCAATTATTTGATTTTTATTTAAAACTAAAGAGTTATTTTCATGGGCTAAATAAGAACTTTTTTGGAACTTTTTAATATCTTTCGTTGTATCTTTTTGTTCCTTTGACCATTTTTTAAAACCACCATCTAAGATAGAAACTAAATTAGGGTCATGATTGAAATACAAAAAATTGTACCAGACTCGACACGAACTAATAATGTCAGAATTATCATAAATAACAATATGATCAGAGTTTTTAACACCAAGCTCAGACATAATCTTTTCCCAATCATTTTTTTCTGGCAGCATATGCGGTAAACTCGATTTACGATTAGAATTTTTGTCGATATCAAAAAAATTTGAATTTTTTATATGAGCTGAATGGAATTCACTCAAAGCATTTCGATTAGAGTTAGGTAAATGCCAGCTGCCATCAAAAATTCTTACGTTTTCTAAATTTTTTTCCAACCAATCAGTAGAAACCAAACTTTTCATCGATTCTTTTTTTCTATGTATTTTTGGTGATAATCTTCTGCTTTACAATAATTTTTAAATTTTGAAATATTAGTTTTAATTTTTCCATTAAAGAGCTTGTTTGTCTCACTTAAAACTTCTTCGGCCTCCTTTTTTTGATCCTCATCTTCATAAAATATTTCACTTCTATATTGAGTTCCAACATCAGGAAATTGCATATCTTTTTGAGTTGGATCATGCATTTTAAAAAATAAATCTAATATTTTTTTATAAGAAGTTACCTTTTCATCAAATGATAATCTCACTACTTCAGCATGACCCGTATCACCAACACAGACTTCCTCATAAGTAACATCAGGATTATTTCCTCCTGCGTATCCTACTTCAGTTTCAATAATTCCAGGTTTATTTTTAAAGTTTTCCTCAGGTTTCCAAAAACAACCAAGTGCAAGTGTACATTTCTTCATAAGTTATTTAATATGTTTAGAATTTATTATGAGGATATTAAATTGTTAACACAAAATCAAATAGGCGTATTGTACATGGTAGGAAGTGTAATTTGCTTTTCTATCATGGATATCTGTGTGAAATGGCTTGATTACTATCCTATTGGGCAAGTTTTGTTTTTAAGATTTTTTATTGGATTTATTCCAATTTTTTTCATCATACCAAAAGATAAATTATTTAGTTTTTATAAAACATCTAGACCAGGTCTTCATGCGTTCCGTGCTATTACAGGAGCAGCCGCCATCATTGCATTATTTATTGGATTAAGAGAATTGCCTTTAGCCGATGTGGTTTCCTTAACATTTGGAGGGCCAATATTTGTTACCGTCGCTTCCATTTTCTTTTTATCTGAGAAAGTTGGAATAAAAAGGTGGTCAGCAGTATTTTTAGGTTTTGTTGGAATGTTATTAATAGTTCAGCCTGCTTTTGTTGATTTAAATTATTATTACATCACTCCAATAGTTTTTTGTATTTTCTTTGCTTGCGTAGCTATAAGCGTTAGATCTTTATCAAAAACTGAACCTAATTATACTATTGCTTTTTATTTTACTTTTCTTTGCACCTTACTTGGTCTTGGGTCAATATTTTTTGCAGAATGGAAAATGCCAACATTGATTGATCTCATAATCTTTATTGTAATGGGCTTGTGTGGAAGTATAGCAAATCTTTTATTAACTCAAAGCTATAGGCTAGCCGAAGCTTCATTGGTCACACCTATAAAATATTTAAGCTTAGTATTTGCAATCGTGTTCGGATTCTTTATCTGGAGCGAAGTTCCTAAGATTCTAACCTTATTGGGAGCATTATTAGTCATCGCAAGTTCATTAATAATATTTGTAAGAGAGTCTCAGCTTAAAAAACAAATAATTAATACACGGGCATGAGAAAACCGAAATATTGGAATAAGGCAAAAACCTTTTTGTCTAATAAAGATAAAGTTATGAAAAAATTAATCAATAACTATAATGATGGAGCGTTAATAACAAGAAATGATGTTTTTTTTTCATTATGCAAAAGTATAATAGGTCAACAAATAAGCGTTGCAGCTGCAAACTCTGTTTTCTCTAAATTTGAAAAAAGCTGTAAAGGAAGAATTAATGCGAAAAATGTAAATAGACTATCAGCTCTTAACCTTAAAAGATGTGGTTTGAGTAGACAAAAAGTAAGAGGCATTAAAGATTTAGCAAAAAAAATAATCAATAAGAAATTTAAACCTCACTTAATTAAAAAAATGAATGACGAAGAGGCAATTATATATTTATCTGAACTAAGACAAATAGGAAGATGGTCAGCAGAAATGATCCTATTATTTACTTTTAATAGATCAAATATTTGGCCTCTACAGGATATTGGTCTTTTAAGAGCTATATCAAATAATTATAATAAGAAATATTTCCCCCCAAAAAAGTTTTTAGATAAACTTTATAAAAAATTTACACCTTATTGTTCGGTAGCCACATGGTATCTTTGGAGATCAATAGATAATGAGCCAATTCAATATTAACTACCTTCTACTATCTGGTGATGTCTTACTACATGTCCTTGAAGAATATTATGTGCCTCTTGATATTCCGGAGAGTCATAACAATCTATAGCTGCGTTATAATCAGGAAATTCAACTACAGCTGTTCTAGGAGATTCAATTCCATCATTTGTTCTATTTTTTCCACCTCTAACCAGGAATTTTCCAGAAAATTTTTCTACTGCTGGCCTAGCTTTAACCGCATATTCCTTTAACTTTTCAGTATTACTAATCTTTTCATATATACACACCCAATAAGCTTTCATTTACAACTCCTCTAAAATAATTTAGTTTTTTCTATGGCAGATAAACTTATCATAGATTGGAAAGAATATAATCTAATTACAGAAAAATTGGCAGTTCAAATTTATCAAAGTGGATTCAAGCCTGACATGTTAATTGGAATTATGAGAGGCGGAGCACCTATTATAGATGTACTAAGTAGAATTTTTAAATTAAAGTGCGCCTACCTTGCTGTTGAGTCTTATTCGGGAAAAGGAATTGAAGATCAGCAAGGAGAATTAGTATTTTCTCGAGAGATGAGTTCAACAGTTCAAGACATGAAAGGAAATCTTCTTTTATGTGATGACTTGTCTGATACTGGCGTAACATTAAATAAAAGTATTCAATGGTTAAAAAATTATCCTCCTTTAAAAGGAAATATTAAGGATATCAAAACAGCTGTTCTTTGGAAAAAGAAAGACTCGACTTTTGAACCAGATTTTTGTGCTCAAAAATTAGATAGTAATCCGTGGATTGTACAACCTTTTGAGCGTTATGAAGAGATAAGAGTAGAGGATTTAGTTAAAAAACACAAAAATTAAGGGCCAGCTTTCACCGGCCCTTAAATTTATTAAGCTACGTAAAAACTTAACACACTTAATGCTGCAATAAGCCAAATAGCTGGAGAAGTCTTTGAAAACTTTCCAGTTAGAATTTTGATTAATGCATAAGCAATAAATGCTAAAGCAATTCCATTACTAATGCTGTAAGTAAGTGGCATTGTAATCATAGCTAAAACTGCAGGAGCTGACTCTGATATATCATTCCAATCAATGTCAGTGATATTTCTGACAAAAAGAACAGCAACATATACCAGTGCAGCGCCATCAATTTCTTTTGGCAAGCTAGTAGCTAATGGAGCAAAAAATAAACAAGCTAAAAACAGAACTCCAATGACAAGAGAAGTCATTCCAGTTCTACCGCCCGCTTTAACTCCCGCACCAGACTCAACATAACTTGTTACAGTAGTAGTGCCCATCATCGCGCCAGCAACAGTTCCAACACTATCAGATAGCATTGCTTTATTGATATCTTGAACTTTACCTTTTTTGTCAACTTTACCAGCTACATTTGCGACAGAAGTCAATGTTCCAGCGGTATCAAAAAAGTCAATAAATAATAAAGTAAAGACCACAGTAGACATTCCTGCTGTTAGAGCCGCTTTTAAATCAAAATCAAAAAGATAAGTCATTGGAGGAATAGAACCAACTACACCATTAAACTTAGCTAACCCTGTTCCCCAAGCAATAACACTAAATACAAGTATTCCTATTATAATGTTACCTTTAACTTTCAATTTTTCTAAGACAACCATTACAACAAAAGCAAGACATCCAAGAAGCACTAATGGATTCTTAATATCTCCAATAGTAACGAGTGTTACTGGATGATCTCCAACAACTCCCATAATCTCTAAACCAATAATTGCCAAGAATAATCCAATACCTGCACCTATTCCAAGTTTTAAACTTCTAGGAATTGAATTAATTAGCCAAGCTCTAATTGGTGTTAAGGATATAATTAAAAACAATACACCAGCAACCAAAACCGCCCCAAGAGCAGCCTGAGGTGTATAGCCCATCCCGCCAACCACTCCGAATGCTACAAATGCATTTATGCCCATCCCTGGCGCCAAGCCAACTGGCCAAGTCTTACCGTAAAATGCCATTATGAAACAAGCTAATGCAGTCGCAACAATCGTTGCAGTAAATACTGCTCCAAAATCAAAAAAACCTTTTTCAGGTCCTGCAAATTCACCAGAAAGAATAAAAGGATTTAAAAACATAATATATGCCATGGTAAGAAACGTAGTTACCCCAGCAATTACTTCAGTTTTAAAATTTGTTTTATGCTTTCTATACTCAAAATATTTATCCATCATAATTAAACCTCCGTTTAATGCTAAATACTCCGATTCGATGAAAAAATCCTTTAAAATTTAGATTTTTAGACATTTTACAACCTGAAGGTAATATTTCTGTTTATAAGTTTTAGGTATAAAATAAATTAATTAAAATGATTAAAATAAAATTTGTTTTTTTTATTCTATTTAGTTTTTCAATGTTCTTAAGTGCTTGTCAATCAGTTTCAAAAAAAATAGACGAAAAAACAATTCAAGAAGAAAAAGAGTTGAGCAAATGGTTAAATCAACCAGAATCTGAACTTAAAATTGTCTACGGACAACCAGATAAAATACAGTTTTTGGAAACAAGAAGCAGAAATTATATTTACATATCAGAAAAATTTAAAATTAAGTGTGAAAGAAAATTTGAAATTAATTCTAATAATATAATTATAGGTTTTAGCAGCAAAAATTGTTTTTAGATTTGCTAAGAAAAAATTTTTGCATTTTTAAAAATAAAACTGTACTCCTCCGCCAGCTCTTTGATTGCATTATCTCTTCCACTCATACCTCCATGGCCTGCTGCTTCCATTTTACATTTTAATAGTTGAGTATTACTATCGTTTTTTACATCTCTTAATTTAGCAATATACTTAATTGGTTCACTATATAGAACTCGATTATCAAATAAGGAAGTAGTGATGAACATTGATGGATATGACCTATTACTCAGGTTGTCGTAAGGAGAGTAAGATAAGATGTATTTAAAATGTTCCTTACTTTTAATTGGGTTTCCCCATAATTCCCATTCTGCTGGAGTAAGAGGAAGTTTTTCGTTTAACATAGTTGTCATTGTGTCAACGAAAGGCACTAACAATAACATTGAAAAGAATAGTTCTGGCGCTAAATTAGCAATTGCTCCACCTGTTAATCCACCAGCTGAACCACCGTAAAAACATATTCCACCTTTATAAGTATATCGTTGATCTATTAAATGATTTGCACAAGCAATATAATCTAAGAATGTATTTTTTTTTAATTTTTTTTTACCCTCTTCATGCCAAGCATCTCCTAGATCACCACCTCCTCTAATATGCGCGATGGCAAAAGTAATTCCTCGATCGACTAAACAAAATCTCGACGCACTAAATGATGGGGAGATACTATGTTTATAGGCTCCATAAGCGTAAAGTAAAATTTTAGATTTACCGTCTTGCTTTGAATTTTTTAATCTTACTAAGCTGATGGGGATCATTCTACCGTCGTGAGATTCAGCCTTTATTCTTTCCACTACATAGTTATCAGGATTATGACCCGAGGGTATTTCAACTTCTTTAACAAGTTTTTTTTCCTTTGTTAAAATATCATACTCATAAATTTTACCAGGCGTTGCCATGCTTTCCCAGCTGACTCTAATTTTGGATGTATTCTTATCTCTTTGCATTAAAGAAATCCCAGGACAACCAATTACTTCATCTGAAATTTTAATTTCTTCTTCTTTATTAGTCTTAATGTTTCTTACAAATATTTTAGGTATAGCATCTGACTTTTCACCTCGAATTATAAAGTCATTTAAAAATTCAAGTTCTCCAATAACAGTTTCTTTCTTTGAAGGAATAAATTCTTCTATTTCATCAATTTCATCAATTTTACATTTAAGAATTTTATAGTCTCTAGCTTCCTTATTGGTATGAATGTAGAAGTATCCTTTCCACGAGTCGATAGAGTAACGGACATCTATCTCTCTTTTTTGAAATAAGATTGGCCTTATAAAATTTGTTTCAGATGAAAAAAAATATTCTTCTGTGGTTATATGGTCGGAAGTTGAAATTATAAAAAACTTTTCATCCGAAGTTAAACTTATGCCACAGGTAAAAGTTTCATCTTTTTCTTCGAATATTAATTCGTCATTCTTTACTGGCATGCCGACAATATGTTTGTAAATATGTCTCGGTCTATGAAATTTGTCCAGCTTTGAGTAGAAAAAACTTTTGCTATCCAAAGACCAGGTTATGCTCCCACTAGTGTTTTCAATGATGTCCTCCTCATTTTTGTTGTTACTCAAATTTCTTAAATAAATCGTATAGTATTCTGATCCTTTTAGATCTAATGAATACGCCATGTAATTATCACAATGTGAAACACTTATACTTCCTAAACCAAAATATTCTGAACCACATTTTTTCTTTTCAAGATCACCATCAAAATAAATCTCTTCTGGTTTTGAACCATCAATAATTTGTCTAATATTTTTTCCATAATTCCCTTTCTTTTCTGTTTTAGACCAATAGTAA
>JACLAC010016333.1_pt1 | contig 12216 bp, 9 predicted proteins | sample 8027881 | NCBI WGS metagenome assembly JACLAC01 (sample SAMN15725517, study PRJNA655200) | protist metagenome | isolation source: fluorescence activated cell sorting (FACS) single amplified genomes of... | place: Spain: Blaines Bay Microbial Observatory, Mediterranean Sea | collected 2016-01-19 | reverse complement strand
GTATTTTATAGGGAGAAGAAAAGTACAATGTAGAGTATACTAAATATTAATATAAAAAAAACAAAAACGAATTTCTTATAAAATTTTATTTATTTATTTTAGTTACTATAATAATATTACTTCCCCCTTTTCCTCCCCGCCGCCGCCCTGCTTCCTTGTCCTTGCTTGCTGGATGGCACTGGAGGATGATGGAGCATCTTCTACTCTCTCTCCGATGATATAAAAAAGTATATCATTAACATTCTTTCACTTTAACTCGTAGTTTTGTTCCTTGCATGTTTACTTTCTTTCTTTGTAAATAAACGAGGGAGGAAGAGAAATTGCGCGTAACGCGTCTAATTTTTTTATCTCATTGATTTACACCGATTTCTGATGCGTTCGACAGTTCATTAAAACATTTAATCGCCTTCAAAAGTTATTCCTCCGTTAACTGCCCGGGTTAAAATCGCACAGTAAATGGGAAATATATTTGGGCCTTCAAACTACGATCTTGAAACGCATATTCGGCGTGGAGATATTGTTGCTGTACAGGCATCATTGCGTGACGGTGCGTCATTGTCGCAAAAGAATCACTACGGTTGGCAGGCGTTGCATTGGGCTTCTTATAAAGGGAACGTAGAGTTGACAAAACTTTTCCTTGATAAAGGAGCAGACGTTCTTGCGTTAAACAATGACGGAAAGCAGCCCATTGAAATATGTGGGTACGATTGTAGAGACAAAAACGAAATTTTGAAATGTCTGGCCGTGCTTAAGGCGGCTATTGCACAGAGAGAGGCCCAAAGCTACCGACAAGATTATCGGTAAACTGGATGGCGGGAGAGAGTTTGAATTTACTATGTGTAAAATTAATGCTGTTATTTAAGTAATTACAATTTCTCTACTTCATAATTACTGTGCGAACTTATCTCTGATCCTGAGATTTTACTAATGACTATACCCTTGTCACTCTCAGTATTCAGTTTTAAAATATATATAACTCTTGCCTTAAAAAATTTAAAAATAATTGATTTATCACAGTCACATTTTATTTTTGTTTATAAATACGATATATTCCTTACAAAATAAAACAAGTGTTCCTCGCTTTAAACAGAAACTTAATGACGTATCAAATTTTGAGAGACCAAAAAACAATTTCCTCTACCTGATTGTCCAAAACAAAACAATATCGCAAAACGCGCGCGCGCGCTTTTGCAGCTTACAGTCTACAATATTTTTTCAGAATTGGGAGGCCTGAGAATACAAAGAGACGAGTTTCCAACGCCAGCATCGGTAGGGACAACAATAGTACTTCCTTGCAGTGGCTGAGATACCGTTGCAGCCACCGGGTTAGGAGCCTGCAACTGATCACCACAGACAGAGTCGTTTTTAAAGTGCTCTATGTTTCTATGGAGCCACAGTGCAAGGTCCTTTGCCGAACCGGAGTCCATGATGTTGGCGCCGCCAAGGCTTCCAATAAATTTGTTGTCCCTCTTCATAAACATGCCAACTGTGCAATTATTACCCCCCGCCTTCAAATGAACAATTTGCGCTCCGAAGGAAGGACGGGCCATGCAAATACCGTGCGCATCGCATTGAGACCATAGGATACATATGATATCTTCTACACAGTAGTCCCTGGTTGGATCACTCAAATTGTTCTGGATCATTTGCTCAAAATATTTGCTTTCAGTAGCCTTGGTCACCCGCCGTTTCTTTTCGAAAACATTTTCTAACGTTTGAGGGGGCCTTTTATTTGCATTGTCATCGCCCAACCGCGGTAGCACGGCGTCGCTCGATTCGGTATGGACAACACGTTCTTTTGCAAAGGGCGAGACTTCTGCAGTGTTGCCGAATCGTGAAAACACAAGGTTAAGGTCATTTGTTCGATTCATCATGATTTTGTTCAGTCGTTCTTCATCAGTAAACGGGGACTTTCCGTTAATTTCTATCAGGAACATACCAGCGTCAATTCCACACCGCCTCGCCTTTCCGTCATGTACGATTTCCGCAACTTTTAAACCTTGATTGGGCACTCCACCCCCCTTCAACGTTAAACCAAGCGTCTCTTCCGGACGAATGAGAATTGCAATCTCGTCTTGGGCTTGCCCATCATAACAATCCAATCTCGCGGAGTCAGCGTCCACCCCTTTGGGTTGGTGGCTCAGGTCTGACGTTTCCCCGTTGGGTGTGCCCGCCACCGTCTTCGACCCTTCTAGTGACTTAGGCTCTTTCTCCTTCACGCTGGACGAGCCCGCTGCCGTCTTTGAACCTTCCGAAGACTCAGGCTCGTTATCCTTCGACGATTCATTAGTATTTTCTGCATGCTCACCACCCCCCACCCCATTTGCGGCTTCGCTGGTTTCTTGAACAACAGCGTTGGCACGCTCGATTATTTTCACCTCTCGTCTCACGGCATGCGCGGCATTTTGTCTTGCACGCCTGGCTTCCTGCTTTTGCTTTTTGACGGCTTTGTCGGCATTTTGTCTTGCACGCCTGGCTTCCAATTTGGCTTCCTGTTTTTGCTTTTTGACGGCTTTGTCTGCAAGCGCAAGCTTCTTCTCCAGACTGGATGTACCGTTTGACGATCCCGAATTTCTCATTGCCCAAACCTTTTTCAACGAATTGCGGCCTTCTGGAGTTCGGTGCTTCGGGATGAAAGCTGGCTGCCCCCCACGAGCTTTGTAATTTTGTTTGATACGTTTTGTAAACCTTTCCATTGGTTTTTTGTATATAAGAGCACTGTAATTTTCTTGTGAGGCTTCCAAATCTTTGTTCGTCGCAAGCCGTGATATCCCAGAAGCACAGATATCTTTCTGGTACTGCGCCCAAGCTGCGCCCGACCCGATTGCCTCGTCAAGCTCCTTCAGGCTAGTCAGTAACTGTGCTTTCAGAGACGGCAACACCTGTGCCACGAACTCGTACTCTGAAAATCGAAGGCCATCGAAATAAAGAACCTGTGACGCAGCCACTTTTGACATCAGTTCAGGGGCCGACCGAATACGATCCAAATAATTGCGGTGCCATTGCCGGGCCAACGACGCGTACGCGTACATCGCCTGGGTTTTAGGACGATTTACGATGCGGGATTGGTTCAAAACGTTCGCAAGAAAACGCAGGGAACCCGCATAAAGAGCATCTGGATTTGACTGGGGCACGTGCTCTTCCCAATATCGTTCTTCTACTTCAGACACAACATATTCCAAAACAGATTCGCACTGCTTCATGTGCCCTGCACTCAGCAAAATCTCTTGGCGCAACTTCTCGGCAGATTCCAGCTTACGTTTCTGAATCTGTGCTTTCAGGTAACGCTTCTGTTCCACGGAGGCGAATTTCAGAGAGCGCTTCTGTTCCGAGGCCTCGGCAGCCGACGCAATTGTTGCGCCTCCTTCAGTGTCGCCCTCCTCCTCGTCGTCGCTAGAAAGACTTATGATCTCTCGCCCGCTGCTGTCTTTGATAGTTTTTAATTTAATAAATGCCTCAGGCTGCGCTTGAGACCCTTCAATCTTCTTTCCCGCGACAAGATCTACCTCCGTTTTCTGCCCCCCTTTCTTAAGAAATTGAGACACACTGTCTTCCATTTCTAACGCTGTAACATGGTTCCCGGAACCATCGGTGTTTTCCATCTGGAATTCACTGGACATTGCATCTGATCTCCAGAAGACATGCCGAAGAATTCCGCAGGACGTTAGGCCTTTTTTTACCTTCCATCCCGGAGCAGAGGGAACATCAAATTCGGTTCCTGTCGCTATCATCTGCACCATCGATCTAAAAACACGTTTCTCCGATCGCGACAGGGGTCTATTTATGCCGTGGTCTTCGTCTTCGTTCCTGCTAAGCAGTACATAATGCTTTATCATCCTTGCAAGCGGGTGTAACGGGAAAGAGTCAGGGCTAATAAATGTTAACGTGACTGGCCTAGTTTTGACTATAATGTCACGGAATACCTCGAACGGTTGGTCTGATGTTAGCAAACTGGTGCCGTTCACCGCTGCCAAGATATCTCCCTCTTCAACGTGCAGTTTTGCAGCTCGTGACGTGCTATCGATGTCTGCGCCGATGGCATAGACAAACTTGCTCTCAAAAACTTGATAAAAAGGGCATACGCACACAGATAAGCCTACCTTCTCACTCTCACCCACCAGCACAACATCCACTTTTCTTGTCCCCGACGACGATAGCCCCGAAGCTCCAACAACACGCTCGGAAGAACTAGCCACCCCTGCTGATCCGTTTCTTGCGAGCATGATGTGGCAGGCAGTGGGTGTGATAAGAAAGACGAATCAACGACGTTTCAATTTGTACGATATTTATTACTACTATGGATAAAAGAACAACACTTTCTTCGCAAAACAGTGTTGAATTAAATCTCCAATTATTAGTCATTCGTTTAAAAATTAAATCAAATTTAAACAGTATGAATGATCTAAATTATTGTATATATATACAAATAATTATTAGTTTTTTACCAGTTAGTTAGTTAGTCGTCGCGTATTTCCTCCTCCTCCTCTTCTTCTTCTTCCGCCGTGTGTCGGCGGTTGTTGTTTGCTGTTGTGTATTACACCTTGATATATGATTAATATGTGGTGGCCACAGTGTCGTCGGTCGCGTCCGCTACGAAGTCGTCCCTTCTTTGTTGGTGGTATTGTGGGTAGTAGAGTAGTAGCTTATTTTTTACATTTTTTTATTATTTATTAGTATGAATATAAATATATACAGATAGATATGACAATCACACAGTGCACATGTATGGAAATGTAGTATAAAAAGAAAGAATAATAAAAGAAATGGATGTAGAAAGATTTGATAGACTGTAAAAGAGTCAACGTGTAGTCGTTTACTACAGTTTTTTTTGTTCCACAGAAAGAACACCATCAGCAACATAGTCTCCCCCTCTCTCTCTGTACCACCATGGCAAGTGTTCTGTCTCAAAGTTCTGCCACGTCGCTCAAAGGAAAGACCGCGTTGGTCACAGGGGCGACTGGCAGCATTGGCGCTGCGTGTTGTCGCGCCCTAGCGACTTTTGGCTGCAATATTATCGTTGTTGATTTGAACGTGGAAAAGTGCGATGAGTTCGCGAGCCAGCTCCCTGTTCCTGCCGTTGGGATCGCAATCGACGTCTCTAAGGAGGAGGCGGTTACGTCCGGCGTCGACGCGGCAATTTCAAAACTCAACGGGGAGGACGGTGTGGACTGCAAAGGCATCGACCTGTTGATAAACATTGCAGGAAGACTGTCGAACAATAAGTTAGTTGAGACAACCGCGGCAGAGTGGCGAAACGTGCACGCAGTCAATTACGACTCATGTTTTTACCTGTCGAAGAAGTGCATGCCGTTTATGGTGGAGCAAGGGTGGGGGCGCGTTGTAAACATGTCGTCGTGGGCCTGGAAAAGCGGTGGCTTGACTGCCGGGACCGCCTACAGCGCGAGCAAAGCTGCCATGGTAGGATTGACGTTCTCCTTAGCCCGCCAGTTCGCCGGTAACGGAGTCACAGTGAACGCGATCGCCCCCTGCTATGTGATGTCCCCAATGGTATCCGAACAGCTCACGGAAGAACAGCGCAGCGAGTTGCTTGACAAAATACCCGTCAAGCGGTTCTGCCGTCCGGAGGAGGTAGCGCACGCCATCAATTTTTTCGTCTCTCCTTTGTCTGGTTTTATCACCGGGGAAGTGCTGGATATGAACGGTGGGTTTCAGATGGATTAAGGCACCAAATTATTTCCCGTAAGTAACAGCATATGTTTTGTTTTTACGTGTAGATAATACTCTTTTAAATAACAGCCAATTTTTTGTTTAAAAATGTTACCACAGCACCCGCAGAAAGCACACATGTTCTACTAATCCTTGCAGTTCGGTGCGGGCACCGTCCCGCCGATCGCCTGGATGTCCGCATACTGGCACTGGTACGTAGAATCGAACGGCCATTTCCCTCCTTCAGACACGACGACCCGGTCAAAAACAATGTTCTTCATCGGGTTTGTCTGGTTGCCTAAGATTACCCCTGGACTCAGCAGGGGGCGATCAATGAAAATGTTTCGCAGCGTTATATTGTTGAACGTGACACACCCCTGGGTCGGGCACGGCTTTTTCAGGGGGTAAGCGAGCGGGCATTTGCCACCCAAGCTGCTGCCCGGTTCATGCTGTTGCTGCGGCCCAATCCATATGCTCCACCACTTCGGCTTTGTAATATTGACATTTTCATAGAGGATGTTCTCGATAAGCGCCGATGCATTGGCCCTGTCGCACCCGGGGTCACTCTTAATGTACACCCCCTTTCCAGTCCCCGGCATGTCAATGTTGCGAAAAGTAATGTTGCGCACACAGTTTGGGGGAAACGTGGCGGGGACGCTTCCAATCGACGCCCCAAAGCCAGTCATGGTCATGCGTTCGAACAACATGTTTTCAGAGCAATCGGACATTGTGCACCTCTCAGAGTTGCAGGGTTTGACCGCTATAGAGTCGTCGTCGTTGTTAATTGCTGTGTCGTGCACCCACACATCATGACCACTCGGATCAATGCCGTCTGTATTTAAATCCTCTGGCTGGAGACCTTCCACATTTTCGCTGCCGGAAATTCCAGCTTCGACAAGTCGTCGTCGCGCCCCCATCAAAGCCTTTAAGCGCCGTTGCTCACTACGATCGACCTGGATGTGCACGAACCTTACTTCCACGTCTACTACGTCTGAAAGAAGCAAATGGAAATTGGGAGAGTTCAGCAGCGTTATGTTTTCTACCAAAATATGCTTCGACTGGTCGACATGGATTAACTTGGGACGTTTTGGGCCACCCGCAAGAACGTACCTGTTCCACCAGGCCACGCCTTGACCATCAATTAGCGACCCGGACGGCGGATTGGCGGTAAGATTGAGCGCATTCGGCGTGTGCGTATAGCCTGCACCGCCCGATATCGTTAAATTGTCACAGTTTACAAACTGTAAAAAATTTAGGTAACTGGGTTTGTGCCCTGTCGTTAGGGGCCAGTTTTTTAGGTCTGGCAGGGCTTTCAAAACCCCGTTGACCATAAACGTAAAGTCGTGAAGGTTTCCCCCCAAAATACCGCCAAGTGCCCAGTACTCCTTCCCCGGTGGGACTTCCACTTTCACACCCGCAGAAAAATTTGCTGCATCTGCAAAGGCGGCATTGATTGCTTTTACATTTTGCTTAGCAGTCTGCAACGATTTGTCCCCAGCAACAGCCCCGTAGTGCTCTATATTCAACGTCACCGCAGTGGCGTGCTGACCACCAGCAACGAGCGTCGCTACTACCAACAGAAAACGGACGGAGAAAACCATATGTGTTATGCTACGTTCAATTAGAAGAATGCACAGACAAGAATTCCCAACACACCGACATCAAACACACAATAATTTAAACAAAACATCCGTCTCAGTTTCCGTGATCAAATCTTTTCTAAAAAATCCTTTCTAAATAATAAAGAAGGGAATCATCAGAAATCAGAAGAAAATTTTCCTCCTCCTCAACAAAATAATTAAATCATCATTAAACCGTATCTATTATATCTAACATCTCTTCTTCTCTTCTCTTTTTTATTATCTTTACTATCTCCTCCTTCCTTCCTCCCGACCGAGGCAGCCAGCCAGCAGCCAGCAGCAAACAATTTCAATTTATACTTGAATAAGCAATATATGTATTCTAATTGTAATATTTCTATAATATGATACTTTTAAATACTATTTAATATTATATATTTATCTATATATATACCCGTATTATAAATTTGTTACTACTACGTATACTCTGAACAAAATGATCCGTTTTTTTCTACTTCCTCCTCTGCACGTGCGGTACGGTTGTTACGGAACACTCGAAGCAAGTCGTCGTCGTCTTCTAGTCGTCGTCGTTTCATTCGTCAGGGTTCATACAATGGTTCCATCAAGTAGGTAAAGGATAATCGAAAGGGAATACAGCAAAATTGTTAATTCCCACGTGGTTAAACTCAAGCAAGGAAGCAAACCACGGCCCCGGGCGGCATTTTAGCGCTGACGTTATCACCGTTTACAGCGCAAATGAGTGCAGAGGGCAAGCCTGGACTGTCATCCGCGTCACTCGAGTCCGGGTCTTCTGAAATAGATTTGCCATTTTACTTGACGCTTAACACGAAAAGTCACGCTGCGAAGGATTTACGAGCTTGCATAGACTTTCCAAACAAATTAGATGATGTAGAGATTCCCGATATTAGGGGCTCATTGGATTACTTGTCCCCAGTAAGGTCAACGACCTTCAAAAACTACGACGTACCAAACGAGTTAGAGTGGCAGCTGCGACGAAAAAAAGATGATCCTGGTCCTGGTGGGTGCGACCTGCGCAAAATAGAAATTCCTGGGGGCACGTTTAGTCAAACCCCGAAGAAGAAGAAGGCGGTAGACAAAGACAACCACTTAGGCCCTGGATTCTACCAGCCCACGTTAGGAGTGTTCAACAAGAAGACTATAAAAGGTGGCACGTTTTCAAAGCTGCCAAATATAAATGCAACGGAACAAGCTCTGCGGAAAGGGTCCGAGACGCCCGGGTATTACCATACAGAACTGCCTCTTTGTGCCCCTTGCACGGTCAATTACAGCATTGTAAACGTTGGGCGCAAACCATCAGTTGAAATTCCTCCCGCTGCAAAGGTGTTGGAAACCGACACCTTCGGGAGTGGGCGGAGTGCAATTATTAGAAAGAAAAGTTCGTTGGTAGAAAAAATAGGAAAATTCAAAATTTTAATGGAAAACCAGGCGGAATATTTCATCGACTCAAAGTTGAAGGAGAGGGAGGCCAATCCAAACGGGGAAAAGTACATAAAATCTCCCGTTGGAAAGTGCCAGATAATGCGGTCCGCCTTAAAGCGACTCACCGACAGGATCATCAAGACCATCGACGAGGCAGGCGAAAAAGAAATGTTTCGTTTGCACCAGAAAAAGTCTTCCAACGATATCATTAACGACGAGCGGAACAGGCGAGCGAGAGCAGACAGGAGAGTCACTGAGGCTTTAATTAAAGACTTGCTAACGCGGCAGAAGAGGCTGCAGACGGCGTATCATATGGCTCTGAGAAAGGCTGGGATGAAAGTTGAAAACACTGGTTTTCCAGACTTAGAAGACGACCTTGATTTTTTCTCTGACAGCGAAGAGGAAACGGAGGGAGGGAACGTTCTCGAGTATAACAATGGTTTGGTCTTCCTGGACGAACCGCCGCGGCCGACAGTTGCGCCCCCTGAAGACAGAGTCTACAGCGAAAAAGATAGACTCGCAGAGGTAACTCTAAAAACTCATGGGGCGGTCCTTTTTCAGAACATGGCGCTCTGACAACAGTGCACCGTATGGACAAAACACCAGGGTAACAACAAAATGAACGAACACCCTGTGACGGAACAGCGGGAAGGGAAGACGGGCCACATTTTTGAAGCAAAAAAAAGGGTGGCGGGAAGGAAGAGAGGGCGACATTTAAAAAAAGCTAAAAAACATTTACGAAACAAAACAATATTGCGATAAAACTGCGTTCGTGTGTAGCCTAAAATAGTACGATTTAATCACCGGAACTGGGTTTGTAAATTATGTATATTCGCTGTATTTACTTTTCTGTACTCGCTCTCACTCACATTTTGCAGGGCCTATCGTCTCAAATTCCAGGCATTTCTTTGTATACCAGGGTGGAGGTCCCCAAATTTGATTCAGTGCGGTGTCCAACACCAGCTAATCCTGAAAAAGGTGGGTCCCATTAATTTTGTTCAGTGTGGTTTTAACTATATTTTGATCCACCCTACAAAAGAGCCTTGGGTCTAAAGCAATTGAACCGACATGCCATACAGATTTTACCAGACGCAACCAGGAGCAGCGCAAAAAATAAAAACAGCAAAACTAACGAACGATCAAAGGTGAAACCCCAATAGCAAATTGCGAACGAAGGGCACTGCACGGCGGTGCCCCGCTCGAAAATGCTAGAAGCATATCAACTTTTCGCTTTTTTAGCCTCTATTGTTCTACCAAGCTTGAAAGAAAACAAATGAGCTTAGGCCTGTTTAACAGTTTTTGCAGCACCTGCGGCATCGCCAAATTTCTGTTGGGAGTATTTTTTGTTGATGGCTTGCAAGTTTGCCGTACCAGTGCCCTGGACAATGTTAACAATGTCTTGGGCACATGGCATGATGCTGGCAAGGTCGTATTTGCTGTAGTGTTGTAGAGTGCTGGTCCATGGGTTGGCGGTGTTGACGGCTTTCAATGCCAAGTACACCGCTGCGGCTGAGATGGTCGATGGCTTGTATTTCAACATGCTGTAGTCGCATAGTGTCTTCTCGCAAAAGTAGTATGCAATCAATTTGGTGCGGGTGTCACATTGGGCGGCTTTGATGAAGCGGACCAAAAATTTGTAGTGGGTTGGTACGGTCAACTTGAATCCCAAGGTGTTTACGATAGAGCTCTCCATTTTCAAAATTTGGCCACGAGTGTAAGCTTTGTCTGTAACATAGACCAAGTCACGAACCTCAGGTGGGTAAATCTCTTCGTACTTTGCCGCAAGAAGCAAGCAAGTGACGCCAAGAAGCTGAAGCTTGCTGCGGCTCACTTGGGCACGCTCCAAGTAGCGGTCGATGATGTTGACGCAAAGGTAGAGGGTCTCGGTTTTCAACCGGAATTTCAAGTGAACTTCGACCAACCAGTCGATCAAAATGGCGCGCATCTTCTCGTTTATGTCCGCTTGCTTTGTAATATAACTTGGTTTTGGCCCTGCTTTACCTTCCGTTGCGAAGAAATGCTCGTAGATCTCGTTGACGTACGCCACGCACGCTTGCGGGTTCTTTGCGTCGGCGGCGTCAATGTCCACCCAGTTCTGTGCGGATGGGGCGACGCGTCCGGAGCGAGCAGTCGGGCGACCGACGGCACGGGAGGAAACTGGCGGGGACGGGCGATGCGTTGAGTTTGCACTAAGGTCAGAAAACTGTTTTGTAACGCGCTGAACACCACTGGTAGCGTTGTTGCTAATATCACCAAGGGCACGGCGAGTTCCTGCGGCCGTCCCGTAGTTCTTCTCGCGAACGTTCTCGCGAAGCTGGTATCTGTTTGAATGGTTGTTGAACATTTTTCTGAATAGCCGTGGAAGCAAGTGGTGAAAATTTTGTTAGGCACAGTCGTTCAGGGATTGATGTAAAAGCAGGCAGAAGTGCTTTCAAGCAGGGGGATGAGTACGAAACCGCGAGTACGTTCGAGTCGAAGCACGTTGCGAGGATTGGACGGCGGTGTTGGGGGGGGGGGCTCTATGACTTACGTTTTGGTGGGTTTAAGCTAAGCTAACTTTAAATATGATGTTGTTCTGGTAGTAACTGTTTGAAGAGTTGTCTGCTAAATATCGTTTATAGTATTTTGAAAGTCCTATTTTGAGTTTGTTTACTTTGTCATTTGTTTCTACCACTTTGTGTAACATTTTATCTATGCACGAAACACATACATACATACAAACGTGTTACGTATGTGGATGAAACTAGTATTATATACTACTGTAGTAGAAAAGTGGAAGAAGCAAGAAGAAGAAGTATTTTTTTTTTATTATCCTATTATCTTCTTCTACTCCTCTTCTCTTCCTCCATTCATCATTCATCATTTTCATTTTAATGGGTGGGTACAATAGGAGTATAAATAATCTCATGAACCAAAAAAAAAAAAAAAGAAGAAGATATGAAAAAATAATTTTATTTAATGGTATGTTGATGTTATTCATAAAATTAATTCTAACAATGCATCCAATATTTTCCCTTGCCCTCCTTCGCCAACCAACGTCTCAATATTTTTCATTTCAATTTTATTTCCATTAAATTAAGGAATATTATTTATATAATTTTCCCTATGAATTATGATTTAATACTAATTATATTATATATGAAAACATTTATATGTTAATGTTATGATTATACCCTTACTCAAAATAAGCATCTGACCGATTGCTTTTTGTTTTTAATGATGGACTAAAACAATTATTATATAGGTAAATACAACATTTATACGATATTTAAGTACGTTTATGAAACGGAAGACAACGTCCTTACACCGTCTTTTTTCGAGTTAAAAATGAACCAATTAATAGGACACACCATTGAAAAGGCGCAAAAAACCATTCCATTAGAATACAATATAATTATACTTTTAAAATACATATATCCTATCATTCATTTCAGTCGGTTTCGTTTGCTTTTTTTTGGCGGAGAGAAAGAAAAAAATAAAAACTTTTGTTTCATGAGAGAAGAGAGAA
>JACLAC010011220.1_pt1 | contig 12218 bp, 9 predicted proteins | sample 8027881 | NCBI WGS metagenome assembly JACLAC01 (sample SAMN15725517, study PRJNA655200) | protist metagenome | isolation source: fluorescence activated cell sorting (FACS) single amplified genomes of... | place: Spain: Blaines Bay Microbial Observatory, Mediterranean Sea | collected 2016-01-19 | reverse complement strand
TTTCTTCCCAGGAACTGGGAAAAGGCCGATTGAGTAATTTCTGCCTTCTACGATTTTTAAAAAAAGAAAACAAACACAAGTCCGAAAAAACAAGGAGTTCGAAATTAATGAAAACGCTGACTTGGAAGTTTAAGACGCTGGTGTTCTTCAGGATTATTATAGGAGACCAAACTTCGCAACAGATCATTGTCGGTCAATATTGAGTTTTTGTCGAATCACAGTGTGGCACTGCAAATTACTAGGTCTATTAGGTTGAAAAACTGGCAACCCTCGGGTGAATCAAGTAACCTTGAACCAGCACAACGCAACTAAACAGAAATAGTAAAATGAAATCATCAATTATTTTGCCACCGCGACGTCAGTTCATTCAGCGTTCGTTGGTCGGAGCTGGTTCGCTCGCCGGAACCCTGTTGTTTACCAAACCAGGATTGTTCGCCGATCTGTTGCTAACGCCACAAATGACCGAAGGACCTTTTTATCCAAATCCGTTGCCGCTTGATACCGACAACGATCTACTAATTCTCAACGACTCAATTACACCAGCGGTAGGTCAGGTTACGCATTTATCGGGTACCGTAATGGATCGGAAAGGAAATCCAATTCCCAATGCTCGCGTAGAAATTTGGCAGGTGGACGGGAAAGGAGTTTATCTTCACCCCAAAGGTGGCGATCGGAATTTGCAGGATAAGAATTTTCAGGGCTTTGGGCGTTTCATCACTAACCTAAAAGGTCAGTATTATTTTCGGACGGTCAAGCCTGTGTCGTATCCAGGCCGCACACCTCACATCCACGTAGCTGTCTACGTTAAAAACAAACGGGTGCTGACGACTCAATGCCTTATCAAAGGTCATCCCCAAAATCAAAAGGACGGCTTGTTCAAACGAGTGAAAAGTGCGGAGCTTCGAAATAAGCTATTGGTAAATTACCAGCCTCTCCAAGACTCAAAAATTGGGGAATTAACCGCAACCTTCGATATCGTTGTTGGTTTAACACCAGCAGACGAAGGGTGAGAGTCGTAAATACAGCAAAAAAACTATTTAAATGCTTGTCCTCAATTTTGTTCTGTAACGTGTTTTAGTATGAGCAGAGCGTTTTGGGCATACAGAAAGAAATGAAAGAAGAACAATGAAGAATACAAAAATGATGGTATTTGCAGTCGCGATGACAATGTGCTTGGCGGCAACTGTGATGGCTCAGCCTCCCGGCGGTCAACGCGGCGGTCAACGCGGCGGTGAGCGCGGTGGACCTGGCGGTGAGCGCGGTGGACCTGGCGGGCAACGTGGTGGTGGTGACATGGGTCGAATGATGCAGATGATGCCGGTTCTTGCCGCTCTCGATGCTGATAAGGATGGAGTAATCTCTAAAAGTGAAATCAATAATGCTGCTGCAGCTTTGCGAAAACTTGATAAAAACGGAGACGGTGAATTAGATGCAGAAGAGATGCGACCTACTCGTTCTGAAGGTGGACGCAGTCGCGGTGGTGCTCCTGAAGGTGGACCCGGCGGTGAGCGAGGAGGTCGTTCCTCAGGAGCCGGCGGCATGATGGATCGACTCATGAGTCAGGACAAGAATGAAGATGGCAAACTGAGCAAAGACGAAGTTGACGAGCGAATGTTGCCAATGTTTGATCGTCTGGATTCCAATAGCGATGGCTCAATTGACAAATCAGAAATCGAGGCGGCAGCCGCACGAATGGGTGGTAGTCGTGGCGGTCGCGGTGGACCTGGCGGACCCGGTGGTAATCAGGGTGGAGGCCAGCGGCCACAACGTCCTTCGTTCGACGGTGGTAACTAAACTTCGAATTCGTCAATGATTTGGTACTAATTAGCGCGCCGGTAATAATCGGCGCGTTTTTTTATGCGCTTCGTTTTAAGGCAATAAATCGGAGGCATTTTATTTCCACATTATTCTGCTTGGTTCGTTAGAATAAGAGGTTTTGATAATCGTGAATTTTGCGATTAACTTTTTTGCCTGGCCTGGGGAGACATTATGTTGCGGGACTCCGTTCGATTATCTGTTAATCTTCCATTGTTCGTTTTGGTTTTGTTGTTAATTAGTTCTATAGCCGACTTAGCTGTTGCCAAGCAGGTTGATCGCCGAGTACCGCTGGAGGAAATATCAACTGATTTTGAAATGGCAGATGGGCCGGCTTGGGATGGCTATTCACTGGTGATTCCCGATGTAAAAGGGCAAAAGTTATTTCGCTATCTATCGGCCAAAAAACAAATGCAAACACTCTTGCCTGAATCAGGGCGGATCAGCGCTAGTTTCTATAATCATGGCCGCTTGTATTTATCGGATAATCCGGGTGGCAAAATCGTCTTTCTTGATGGAAAGAAAAAAGCCAAGGTTGCATCTTTCGAGAACGTGAGGCAGGCAAAAGAAAAGCCCTATCGGCCGAACGATCTTGTGGTTGATCAGCACGGAGGAATTTATGTAACGTTCACTCCCCAAAACAAGGTTGCGTACATAGATCCTCAGGGGAATGTTTCGATAGCGGTAGATGGCATCGCTACCCCCAATGGAATTACGATGTCGCCAAACGAAAAAACGCTCTATGTGTCTTCCTTCGTTCCCAAAAAGATCTGGGCCTATGACATTGTCACTCCCGGAAAAACTGACCGCGAACGTATGATTGCAGGGATGGATGAAGGGCCTGATCGAGGCGCAGATGGAATGACAATCGATCGCGCCGGCAACATCTACTGTGCGGGGCCAACGGATATTTGGATTTGGAATCCAGATGGAAAATTACTCGATAAAATCGCATGTCCTACCAAACCGATCAACTGCACATTTGGTGATCAGGATATGCAGTCGTTGTATATCACCGGGCCGGGAGGATTGTATCGGCAACGAATGCTAATCCGCGGGCGATCGCCGGAGCCAGCGGCGATTTCTCTAAAGCCTCCAGCTCAATTTCCACGTAAGAAAAATTCAGCTCAACCATCTACTTCAATTCCTGAGAATGTTGTCGCACATCGGAATGTTGTGTTCGCTCAATACGATCAACGAAAAGTATTGATGGATATTTTTGTACCGTCCAGAGCAACGGCAAGCGAGCCGAAACCGGCCTTGGTCGTTGTTCACGGTGGTGGTTGGCGTAAAGGTGATAAAACCAAGTTTCGGGCGCTAGCAATAAAATTGGCTAGTCATGGTTATGTAACGGCCGCGATTGAATATCGGCTTGCTGACGAAGCCGCTTTTCCAGCTGCAATGCATGATTGCTCTGCGGCCGTACGATTTCTGCGAGCCAATGCGTCGGTTTATCACCTCGATCCGAAAAAAATTGGAGCTGTGGGAGGCTCAGCGGGAGGACATTTAACAGGATTAATGGCGTCTGGTGGAGGCAATCCAAAATTGCAGGGTGAGGGCGGTAACCCCGAGCAATCTTCACGAATCCAGTCATCCATTGTCATGGCTGGACCATTGGAGATGCTAACCGGATCGGTCGCGGAACGATCTCGGCAACCAGATTCTGGATCCAATTCGAATGTTTGGCTTCGGAGCACGGTTGATGAAAATCCAGAACTGTATGGCCTTGCCGATGCCTGTGCCCAGATTGACGGATCGACCTGCCCAATTCTGTTTATGGTTGGTGAACAGGATCAGCCAGCTCGGAACCAGCCTGCCCGCGATAAATTAAAATCGTTTGGAGTTGAAACCGGTTTAATTACCTACCCCAATGCCAAGCACGGATGTTGGAATCGACAGCCGTGGTTTGAGGAAATGGCGGATGACATGGTCAAGTTTTTCAATCAACATCTTTAAGAAAACGGGTTTAATGTCTCGTAAGTGAACTTATTGGCGCTGCGATGCATCTGAAACCGCGCGAATGCTGTAAACAAAGCGCTGGGTAAATGAGCGAGGTTTGTGAAGAAATCTTTCTTGTTTCTTCACGATTAACAAACCTTATCTTCCAACTTTCTTCAAATACCGAAGTTACACTCTCCGCCATAAGTACAGAGTTGTTCTGTATATTTTTGTAATCTTGAGATAGGATTTATTAGAAATGAGCACACGAAAAAAGGGTTTTACACTTGTGGAACTTCTTGTTGTAATTTCCATCATTGGAATCTTGATGGCATTGCTGTTTCCGGCATTTGCAGCGGTTCGCGGGGCTGCCCGGTCGACCCAGTGTAAAAGTAACTTGCGAAATATGGCACTTTGCCTGCTGTCCAAGGCAAGTAATTCGCCTAACGGTACCTACTGCTCTGGTGCCTTTGATGGTAAACGTGATGGAGCGTTTGATCAGTACTCATGGGTATCAGACTGTGTTGCTCAAGATGTCATTCCAGGCGATCTGCTCTGTCCAAGCTCAAAATGCATTGCTTCTGAAAAATGGAATGCGGCTAGTTCTAACGGAGCCTCTGCTCCTCCGGCTCGCCGAAATGTTCCTTTGAGGCAGTCAGAACAAGCTACAGCGGAACTCGGCATCAATACAAATTACGCAACGAGTTGGCACTTAGTTCGAACGGCACCAATTTTCGAAGGTGCAGCTGGTGTTCAACAGACCAAAGTTGGTGGGTTAAAAGACTGGTACAAATCAGGTGGAGCGCGACAGTGCGTGGGACCTTTGACCATGCGAGCGATGGACACTAGCGATATCCCTGCAAGTTCTTTAGCAATCATGGGCTGCGCCGGTCAAGGCGATGTCGCAGAGCCTTATGACGGTAGCGAAGATGGAATTCTAACGACGACTGTATCGGAAGAACGCGGACTCATCGCAGGAATCCCACTAGCGGAGAGCTTTAATGACGGTCCAGCTTGGGTAGACAGCGGCAATTTAGCTGCTGTTGTCTTACAGCCAGATGCTACACTGCGAACTACAATGGAAGCTCCGGCGGCTGGATATCCATTGCTTGGCGAAGTCGGTGTTGTAAATGTTATGATGCAGGACACGCGAGACTTTTTCGCTTGGCACCAGAAGACGGTTAATGTTGCCTTTGCTGATGGAAGCGTTCGAGCGATCGAAGACACCAATGGCGACGGTTATATCAATCCTGGATTTGGAGTTGATCCGGCAACTGCTACTTTCCAGAACACTGGTTACACCGCGGCAGAATGCGAAGTCAACCCATGGGACATGTTCCCTGGTGTTCTGCTCAATGGTTCTGCCCCTGTTAAGAAATTTGAGCAGTAAACCGTTTCAGTTTTGAAAGCGAAGTTTGCACCTTTGAAGTTTGCACCTTAGAATGAAGCCTGTTTCGACTGAAAGTCGAAACAGGCGTTTTTTCGTAGTGTGCGTCTTGTTGTTTAACTCTGTTGAGTTTGGAAAATCGAATGAAACATCGATATTTTTCGTTAAAATCCCCGGATTTAAACCGTCCGAAACCGAAAAGTCGATCCGCCTTTACACTCGTCGAATTATTGGTTTGCATTTCGGTAATTGGGATCTTGCTTGCTTTGTCCTTTCCAGCCGCACAGGCGGTTAGACAAGCAGCGCGTCGGGCAACCTGCCTTTCAAACGTGCGACAGGTAATGATGGCTGCCTTAAGTTACGAGTCGAAAAATCAGGCCTTCCCCCCCGGCGACAATGGTGACGGGATGGGCTTCCTCGGGCCATTATTACCTATGATCGAAGAAGAGACACTTTGGGATAAACTAAGATCTAAACCGATGGCCGGGCAGAGCTATCAAGATCTTTGGCACCAGGCATCGGAGACAGAAATTCCGTTGTTGCTGTGCGCTGCATCGGGTCCGGACGAGAAAATCGCTTCGTTAACAGGCTCGAATCAATACACGACACATTATTACGGAGTGTGTGGGCCGTCCGGTTCGGCAACCGATTATGCTAATTCGAAAACTTATAATTACCGCACGATTGCTTCCAACGTTTACGGTGACATTGGCTTGCAAGGTTTGTTTTCGCCAAGAAAAGACGGACGGTTTCGACCAAAACAGTTACGAGATGTGGTCGATGGCGCGTCCAATACGTTTGCGATTGGAGAAATCTCAGCATTCAATCCCAGTGAAGATTTTCCAGTTCCGCAACGATCGGTTTGGGCATTGGGTGTAAAGTACAACTCGTCCAAACAAGTTAATCAAATTTTTACCATTAAGTCGACCGCTCAGTCGATCAATTCGGAGAGCAAAAATTTGAATCATGTACCGTTTGCAAGTAATCACCCCGGGGGCACGCATTTTGCCTTAGTCGATGGATCAACTCATTATATTGATCAGAATATTTCTCTCGATGTCTTAAAAATATATTCAAGCATCAATGGAAAAGAAAAAGAGATCGGTGACCCTCCATTTTAAAGTTCTCTACGGGTTTACCCGTGAAGGCCAAAACCTGTGTTCGATTCGCTGAAAACGGCAGGCCACATCATTTTTACAACGCCAAGTGTATAATTGGGCTTGTTCCGCTTTCGTCCACTTTGAGCGGTTAAGCTAACTGAAAAAGTGGCGATTGCTTAAATGGACTTTGAGCAAATGGAGATTTCATTTCGGCAACAGTTAATTGTTGCGATGGGTCAAACAAATTTAAAAGATTGGCAATCGCCTCTCGACGTACCCAATTTGGATCGTCCGCAAAAGCGTCCGGCTAATCTGCCGGGTGATGGCAAGACGGCTGCTGTGCTTGCTTTGTTTTGTGAACAAAGAAACAACGGAAAACCAGACGGCTCGACGATCAAAGCAGATCTTTTATTAACGCAGCGGGCGCTTAACCTGTCGAATCATGCTGGCCAAATTAGTTTTCCCGGCGGCCGACTTGAGCCGGGCGAATCAACAGAGCAGGCAGCGATCCGTGAAACAGAAGAAGAAATTGGCATTCAAGAATCACAAATTGAGATATTTGGGCAGCTGAAAAGTGTCTATATCCCACCAAGTGATTTTACAGTGACTCCTTATGTGGGTTGGATTCGTGGCTTGCCAAAATTCAAACGCTGTCAGCGCGAGGTAGAACGAATTATCCGGGCACCTTTGAATTATTTGATGGACCCACAAGCTGTAACCTCAGGTACGGTTACACGCTCAAACGGCACCACCCACAAAGTGCCTTGTTACCAAATTGGATCTCACCAGGTTTGGGGAGCGACCGCAATGATGGTCGGGGAATTGGTCGAACGGTTAAGACGCGCGGAGAAAGCGCTCGCGGGATCGGCGAGTCAGGAGAAGTGAGGCCTTGGCGTGTTGTGGTTGTTTTGGGGGCGCTATTCGCCGCGACTCCAAACATCCGCTTCACCTTCGTTATTGAATTCAACAAAGATTATGTTTGGATTACAGCAGACGGGGCAATCTTCTACATATTCCTGAGACAAACCCTCTGAAAAATCAAGCGGAACGATGATTTCCTCTCCGCAAGAATTGCAGGTGTATCCAGCTTCCTCATGAATGGCGGTGTGATTTTCAGAGGTTTTGTTTTCACTTTCTTCAAAAAAATAATCCACGGCATGCCTGTTCTCTAAAGATGTTTTTGGTAGCATCGGTAACCGTTCATTCCTCGAGTTGAATAACTTTAGATTCTGATCGAGTTCCGTCAAAGGCATTGACGATTACCGGAGTGCCCGGTGGAATGTCAATTAGTCCAGTGATCGCGATTTCACCCTGATCGTTGCTACGGGTTCCTCGAATGGGTCGCCCATTGGTTCTGTAAAAATGGACGTCAGCATTGGGAAGTACGCGAATTGCAGGCATTTTTGCGGTGGGCGTTCGTCCTGTGCGAGACGCAGTGGTTTCTAAGTTTCCGCCGCCGCGAGGTGTCTCATCGGGAGAGTCGACCAAGTTTCGGATGCGGAGCTGGATGTCCGGATCTTGTTGGGAGGGATCAAACTCCATCTCCAGAAAATTCCAGTAAAACGGTTCATGGCTGGCGTGTGGTTCCTGATCTGGGTTCGCAAAATCTTTATGGTAGAGCGCGTGGACTTGGATTACTCGACCATCAACGTCTTTCATTTGCTGACCGAACCCCGGGATTAAGGCTCGTCCTCCACTTCGTCCGATTGGCCCAAAACTGCATTCGATCAGTCCATGGTTGAGATTTTTCATGATGCATCCATTGTGGACATCGCCATAGACCGAAACGACGCCATCTCGTTGTCCCAGCAATTCAATGACTCGATCCGAACCGGCTTTCACCCAGCCCGCGTAGTCAGCGGTAACACGATCTCGTTGCGAAAATTTTTGAGGATGGTTCTTACTTGCGGAGTCACCGTTTTTCGCGCCGGCCCAAATGGTATGTAATCCATTGATTCCCGTCAGGCAGATAAGTGGAGAGGAATCCGTCGTCAGCAGGGACTGCAACCATCCGAATTGCTCTTCCCCTAACAGGCTACGAGTTGGATCAGTTCGATCGTAAAGGCTCTTGAATTCATTCCATCCCTGGTCATCCCAGATATCGACATCCTGACTACTTCTCCAAAGTCGTGAATCCAGAATAACGAATGTAAAATCCCGGTTTGGCATCTTCCATGCCCGCCATTTTTTTGGATTTTCATAGGGGTCAACATGTTCGGCCCCAGTCGTCAAATGGTGCACAATTTGAAAATTTCTACGCATGTAGGCCGGGTCTTGTCCCAGGCCTTCCGTTTTCCGAATCAGTATTTGTTCGGGACCTTTCACATCGTCCATCCCATAGTCGTGATCACCTGGATTGATGACGTTCCAGTGGCGCATCATTTGCCATCGACTTGTCGGCCCACAAATTGAGAGCGCTACAATTTTGTAGGCGTCATCGGTACTCGGCGGGTACATCAGCAATTCCATGTACCAGACATCATCTTCCCAAACCATGATTTGAAAGTTGTAATCATCAAGGTGCTGATAAGCCTCGACGGTCGGCTGATCCCGGACACCCCAAATATCTCGTTGCCCGGAAATAGTCCAACCTTTATCTTTGCGTTCTTGCAATCCAGAATTGATTGCATGGCAGCTGAGCCCACATAATTTGTAGGGCGCCTTCAGCTGTGGTAGTCGACCGACATAGTTTCCCCCTCCGGGTACTTCGCCTACCAGTCCCATTCCCGGACCGCAGGAATCGGTACCGACCCTGCCATCGGAAGTGACATTCTTACCGTCTTTCCAAACCGTGTAATAGAGAGTTTTTTCGGAAGGATTAACCGGTAGCGTTACGTCAATCACTGCGGTGTTGCGGCGCCATTGGTTGTCGACAATTCGTCCTGCACCGGCAATCTCTACCTGTTCCCATCCACCCCGGGGAGCGGGTGAGTCGGCAACTCGAATTTCGATTTTTTTACCATCTGAGGCAAACATTCCTACAAACCGGACATGCCAATTTCCCCCTTTCAAAGCCAGCGTATCCCCTAACGGGTAACACACGAGGCAATCAGCATGACCAATTTTTAGAGGTTCGTTTTGGTAAGGTTGAACTTTGAAACGAGTTACATCGAAGTCGATGAGGCCCCGAGATAAAACCCCGACAAATCCTTCCGTTTTTTGAATTGGCAAAGAGTGAGTCAGCGACACGGTCTTGCTATTGGCGGAAAAAGTTACCCGAATTTGGCATCGGTAGTCTTCCGATGGCTGGACGTGCACGATTAATCGACACCGGTCTCCCGGGTTCAATTGCATCGCATCGGTCGATTTCAAGATCGAATCGTTGGCGGCCGAAAGACCGGCCTGGGAAGATTTTTTGGCGTTCTTGGCCGGTCCCATGATCACCAATTGCTGCTTGTCGTTCCAGCCAATGCTTATGAGTTGACCAAGCCGATTGTAGCTTTGAAACACAGACTTTGATCCAATTGCGACCCCCATCAAACCGTATCCATCTTGATACATTTTCCAATCAGACTGATCTCCCTTTGGCACGGCAGGTCGATCAGCGTGGTAGGTGAATTCAGTCTCTAGTTGATATTCTCCGGAGAGTTTCCACTGAGGGGCGTAAATGACTCCGCAATCTAAAGAGGGGTCGTAATCTGTTTTGTATGCAAAGTTGTGAGTTTCAGCGTGAAAAGGAAAACCTGTTCGGCGGGCGCGATCTCCGTAATTTTGCAATCGACGTCGGAGGGCGCCATTTTCAATTTTCCAGAAACCGGGATTTAGTGTTTGCCATTGGTGTCCGTGATAATTCGAGTTGGATCGGTCGAATAGAAATTCGGATTCTACGCCTTGTTTGGAGTTAACAGATTGCGATGAAATTGGGTGCTGTGGAATCGCCGACGCCGCCAGTGCCGCGCCCGTCGCTCCTGCCGCACCTTCCAGAAATGCCCGACGATCTAAATCGGTGGTCGCCTCCGGGGTTCGCTTGGGTTGGTTAGGGTTCATGGTGTTTGCACCGTGGGTGATGGATAAATGTTGCAGGCTTTCGACACATCCATTAGAGCAAACCTAGGCTGCCTCAGGCTTGCTTTGATTAAATTTATTATAACCGGCATGAATGTGTTGCGGTCGCCAAGCGTTGCGACCGGATTAGGGCACTGTCAAAGTGCCTAGAAATCTAATTTTATAATTCGCGCGATACTTTAACGGAGTGTATTTAAATGTGCTGGAGGGGTTCAAGAATTCAATTGGAATAAGAAGTTTTTACAGACAGGGTGTAACCATGAAATATTGTAAATTAACTATTTTGTATGTTCCTTGCTGTTTCATTTTTGCACTGTTGGTACAAGCTTGGATGCCGGCAGTTTCTCAGGCGCAGGAGCCAGATTGGTATCCTTATGTGTTGGCGCGAGGTAATGATCGTGCAGTAATTAAGAACACTCATATTAATGATCGCCCGTATCGCCCTCTTCATTTTTACGGAAATGCGGTTCGGCGCAATCATTACCGAGGCAACCCGGCTCCAATGCCAAAAGATCTGGTTCGTGCTTCAACCGTAAGATTGCGACGCCGTTAATAGGCGGTCAACAGGCTTAAGTTCTAAACAAGAACGGTAGGGTTTTCCTGCCGTTCTTTTTTTGCAGGTGACCTCAAGGCAATAAATAAAAATTGACCTGGAACTTAGATCCAGTTGAAGGAATCTTCCAATCACAGGTCGCGCTCATAACTTATGAGAGTTACTTTCTTATTGGTACCAAAAACTACTTATCTTTGGTTTTTATTAAATCAAAGCCTCTTTTTCTGTTTTTTGTTGGCGGTGAAGAACCCAACGGTTTAAAAATGTTGTAGCGAGTTGAATGGGCGACTTTGATTTAAATAATTCGCGCTGTTCAGCCATCAGTCTTACGGTAGGCCATCGAGTATCTACTGTTCACGATTCCATCCTTCGACGATTTAGATTTGATATGAAAAAACTTTTTGCAATCCTCTTTGTTCTGTTTGCGGGAACGGCGCTGGCAGAAGAACAACCAAATATCTTATGGCTAACCTGCGAGGATAATAATATTAACTGGGTTGGGTGCTATGGAAATCCGTATGCGGAGACACCTAACATCGATCGTCTCGCCGGCGAGGGGTTCCAATACATGCATTGTTACGCCAATGCTCCGGTTTGCGCTCCAATGCGAAGTACTTGGATCACAGGTGTTCATGCACTTTCAATGGGAACCCATCCGATGCGTAGTCGATATCCAATCCCTCATGAGACGATAAAATACTATCCTGACCTTTTAAAGAAGGCCGGCTATTTCGTCGGCAATGCCCGCAAGACAGATTACAACATTGGGGGCCGTAACGATCAAAGTCCGTGGGATACGAACAAGGTTGATTGGGACGTTCTGAAAAACAACCAACCGTTTTTTATGGTGATTAACAGCACTAAATCGCATGAGTCAAAAGCCTTTGGTGATGTAAATAATACGACTCATGATCCGAAGGATGTGCGACTTGCTAAATACCATCCAGACATTCCCGAAATCCGAAAAAATTATGCCCACTACCATGACCAGATGAAAAAGATGGACGCCGATATCGGAACGGCTCTGGCTAATTTGGAGAAAAGCGGAATGGCGGATAATACGATCGTCATTCACAATTCGGACCATGGCGGTGTTTTGGCTCGCAGCAAGCGATTCTTATTTAACAGTGGAACGCATTGCCCTTTGGTCATTCGTATTCCCGAAAAGTATAAGCACCTGCGACCAGCTGACCCGGGAAGCAAGATTGATGAAATCGTAAGCTTTGTAGACATGACAAAGACGTGGCTGAATATTTGCAGTGCGGAGACGCCAGATTACTTGCAAGGAAAAGTCTTCCTCGGCCCGGATGCCGAATCTCGCAAGTATCACGTTAGCTTTCGTGGTCGCATGGACGAGCGTTGCGACAATGTCAGAGCAATTCGCGATGGAAAACTGCTATACATCAGGAACTATATGCCC
>JACLAC010013302.1_pt1 | contig 12222 bp, 10 predicted proteins | sample 8027881 | NCBI WGS metagenome assembly JACLAC01 (sample SAMN15725517, study PRJNA655200) | protist metagenome | isolation source: fluorescence activated cell sorting (FACS) single amplified genomes of... | place: Spain: Blaines Bay Microbial Observatory, Mediterranean Sea | collected 2016-01-19 | reverse complement strand
TCCGTGTGACCCTCGATTCGTATACTGATGTTTTGATAGTCCGTCAGGACCTGGGCTACGGAGTCCAGAATCCCATAGCTATCTGGAAGAATACGGGCTTTGCTGGTCGCGAATAGAATCTTCTCATCAATGAAAATACGCTCCTTGGTGATCCGCACATTCTGCGGCTTCACATCGGGACATCCATCTTCATCCTTGTAGGAATTGCGGTTCTCAGGCTGGTCAGGACAACTGTCCTTGTCGTCCATGATGCCATCACCATCTCGATCGACCACGCCTTCCGGACACCCGTCTTCATCCTTGAATCCATTGATATCTTCTGGCTGATTGGGACATTGATCTACGGCATCCAATAAACCGTCCTTGTCATTGTCCACATCTGGACAGCCATCCGCATCCATGAATCCGTCCAGATCCTCGCGCTGACTCGGGCATTGGTCCTGGGAGTCCACAACCCCATCACCATCCGAGTCCCGATAGGGACAGCCATCGACACCATTGGGACCGGCGTGCTCATTCGGACACTTGTCCTCATTGTCCATCAGGCCATCACCATCACTGTCCTTGGGCCGACATTCCTCCGCCTTCTGTACCGCAATGGCCATCTGTGCCTGAGCAATATCCAAATGCTGTGTGGCGCGACGTGGATCACCCTGTCGGAATTCAATCTTGGCAAACGCCTCGTGGGCCTGAGCCGTGCCATATTCTTCCGCCGCACACTCCTTGGCATAGTCATCCTGACCGGCATTCTTGGAGTTGACTTGGAGGGACGTCCACTGGTCTCCAAGCCCTGTGTATTTCACACAGCCGAGCGACAGCAGCACCATCAGCGAGGATATTTTCACTCCACCTCCACGTCTTCCAGGAGCTCTAAGCGCTCTTCTGGCGACAGGAAGGGGTCATCCCCCTTGTTTTCATCGATATCGATCTCTTCGGGCACGAAATCTTGCATGCCTTCAGACTCTTTGTAGCGATGCAGACGGAGCGCAGCCTGTTCCGCCCGAGAAGCCCATTCACTGGCTTTCTTGGACAGGTCTTCCGCATCTCCGAAAGACGAGTTTCCCCATTCTTCCCTGGCTTTAAGTATGTACTCCTGGGTCAGAGTCCATTCATAGGGAGCATAATCGGCAGCTTCCGAGTCCTTGGCCATGATGACCGCCTGCTCCGCCTGACTCAGGTGGTAGGTGCTCCGCACCGCCGCACAGCCGAGGCTTTGAGCCGCCAGAAGTACAAGGATGACGTTCATGGGTCGCATTTTACTTGTCCTGCCCTCGCGCGATATGAACGCATGCCGCGAGCCAACTGTCAAGGCTGAGACGCGGGTGCTGTGCTTCCTGGGCCCGGCTCTCCACTGCCACCCTCTGGCTCCATACGGTCACCATGAGGCTTCCCAGGCTCTGCACCGGCCGCAGGCTCCTGGCTTCCTTCATCTTCTTCAACCCGCCCATCGGGAGATCCCGGCCCGAGCTGATCTCGCCATGCATGGAGATCAAAGACATGCATGCGATAGCTCTCTGGCATTTGACAGGCCCCGAGCGGAACCTCCTGACTGGCCCAGGGAATCCAAGCTGGCACAATGACCTCTCCTTCCACTTGCTCGCAAATTGGATGATTGCGACGCATTCCAGGCCACTCATGACTTTCAATCTCAACGTGTTGTTCGCCCTCCAGAGCGAGACGTTCCTGTAGCTTCCGCACCGCCGATTCATATCGAATCCAACCTTCGCGGGTATGGCTGATGATATCCGTACCTCCCTCCACAGCACTGGCATCCGGCGGCGTAAGGAAGAAACCGCGTTCATGAATGACCAGCCAACGATAGTCATAGGGTGCCGAAAGTAGATTCAGCAGATCCTCGTTCATGAAACCCGACATGTCCGCTGTATTGGCATTTCGCGTGAGGTCTGTAAAAACGGGACGCACCGGATCGGTATTTGGATCCGATTGAGCCAACCATCGCAGACGATTGGCCGCAAGACCACCTCCCGCGCGTCGAAATTCCTCTGGAATCGCGGGTTCAGTCGCCCAGGAACGGTAGACCTTTTGTTGATGAAAACTCTGGTAGGCACACAACAAATCCTGCTGTTGCTCCAGCGGAAGCTCGATGATGCCTTCTTTTCCGGCAGGATCGATTTCCGCATACCATTCCGGTAAGTCGAAAGAACTGATGGATACCGGTATTCGCCACGTGGATGGACCTTCGCTTCCTTCTTCCACAGGTCCCATATCAAACCGATAAAACGGCTGAAGCCAAATCCCGATGAGAATCAGAGCCGACCCGATTCTCCGATATTTCGACGGGATTGAACTCAGACTGATGGCCACAAGAACGACACTGGCGACCACCAACATACTGGCCATTCGATACGGTCCGAACATTCTGGCCATTCCCGGGACCACCTGAAACATCAAAGCATACGGGAGCCGGACCACGTACTCACCCCACAGGACCACCTCCGAGGTGTCCCGCTGTGCCCCGATTTTCAGCCAGGGGCCCAGGGTTCCCACATAGAAAACCGACCAAATCACCACCCAAACACGCGCACGCTTCAAGAAGAAGGCCGGGATCACACCAAAAAGAGTGACCAGTACTGGCCATGCTTTGGCTCCATGTCCCAGATTGACCACGTAGTCGGCGGGCCATGAAGAATCGATGGTCCGATGAAGAGACGAGAGCACATTTTCCTTCGGGTTCTGCGGTCTCAGAGGTGCCTCTGCGATGGTTTCATAGGCCGGAAATGCCTGGAAAAAAGTCACCTCTGGTAAGGGCGTCACCCCTCCTTGACCGCTGTCTTCAGTTCCACTGTCCAGATAGGGCGAAACAAAGATGAGAGTGCCCAGGAAGGCGGTCACCGCAAAAGGCAGGCCCCAGGATGTGATCCGGGCACGCACCGGACGCTCCTTCCACCACCATGCACCCACATGAATGACGGTCATCATGCCCGCAAAAAGACCATAGAACCAGTAGAAAGCACTCGCCAACACGAATAAACTCGCGGCCAATACGCCATCTATAAGCGTGCCAGTACGCTGAGCTCGGCGGAGAAAGACCGGATAGAGAAGTAGCCACCACAGAAGAACCTGACGCAGACCCAGCTTATTGATGTCTTGGAGCACCAGGGGATTGAGAATGGCGACCGTCCCACCGACCAGTCCAATGATCCATGAGTCGGTAAAGGACCGGGCCAATGCGTAGCCACAGATTCCATTGCCCACCAGAATGAAGAGCACTTTCATATTGTGATTCATGGGCCAGCCAAACCACTGCTCCAAGGGGTAGCTGAGCAAGATCAAATCCAGAATATTTCCCGTCTCTGGAAAGCGGCCCAGGCTGACCAACATCCCCATCGTACTGAAGAACCCAAGGTCCGAACTCTCGATGCTCTCGATCTCCTTGAAGTGCCACCACTCTCGCCACCGCCAACCGCCAAGCTCTCCACCTCCCAGGAGAATCTCATCCATATGCGCGATTGCGGGCCAGGTGAGCAGGATCGCAAGTCCTGTAAAAACCAACAGGGCCATCGTGACTTCCAGGGCCGCACGACGAACACGGCCCCAGTCCACCAGGTAGAGCAGATCGACCAGGTAGCTAAACATGGAAAGGGCCTACTTCAGGGTCGGGTCAGCGCGAGCAATCGGTTCCAGACGATAGACCAGAAGGTCATCCTCCGGCCAGACCTCTGGCTCCCCGATGGCACCTGTAAGTACCGCCTCGATCTGTCGAACCTTGAAGAACGGATAAAGATTCTTGTGCACAACGATGTATCTATAGCCCTGTCGCGCCAAGGTACGGGCACTGATGACAATGTCGAGCTGAGGCATCTGTGGCGGCAGATACCAGGCCCGTGACGCTTCCATTCGGATCAGAGTGGTGACCAACCGATTGTTCAGGAGCTGTGCCGGCATCGGATCATTGAGCCCCCATGGAACCGGACGCCCATGCTCACTCTGATACCAGACATAGACCGCCCGCTCCAGGTTGGGAACGGTAAGTGGGATGTCCAGGACGGCCCCATCGACCTCGTCCTCCAGCATGGCTGAATAGGCTTCAGGCACTTCGCCTTCCGAACTGGGAATGGGAATACTGGCCGGAGACCCCAATCGGGTCTCTAAGAGCACCATCAGCAGCATCGTGGCCATCAAACCGGTACGAAATCGGTAGTTCCGATTCCGCAAGAGATGGCGAAAGCCCATGCTGGCAATCACACCCACCGCCAGATTTACACCGACCACGAAGCGAAAGGGGTGAGAGATCCGGTCGAATACAGGCAGTGCTTTGTAGAGAGCCAGGAAAGGCAAAGGCAGTTTTCGACCGTCATACTCAAAATACTCACCCCCCACATTCAGATAGGGCCCCAGGCTGAACACACAAAACAGCACACCGACCCAGATCCAGGGGGCAATCTTTTTCTTCCGGCGCGTCCAGACCACCGCAGCCGAGCAGAGAAGCAACCCCGTCCAGCCGATGTAGATCACAATGAGCAGTTCCTCACCGTAGAGCGTGAATAAGTCCGGACTGGCGGTCTTGGAGGGCTTGATAAAAGCCAGAACATCCGTGATGTTGTGATTGAGGAGCGACGCCTCCACAAATTCCGGATCACGGGTGACGAGCGCATCTTCGGCACCCAGAGACGCCTGGAAGGCTCGAAATGCCGGCCATACCATCACGCCAGCCACAAGTAGACTCAACAAGGATCGGGGTGCAAATTTCTTCCAGTCCACCACATACGGCTGCCGGGCTCCATACCAGACCAACAAGATGGTACCGCTGAGCGCTGCAAACAATCCGTAGTACCAACTGGTCAGCATACACAGTCCAGCAACCACGCCGAGTCCTAGCGCACGGGGCCATTCCGGGCGCTCCATCAACCGAAGCAATAGATAAAGCGTGAGCGGTAGCCAACCCGCACATACCGTCTCGCTAATACCATTGTAGGCCTGACCCAGCAGATGGGGAGAAGCCCCATAGAGCACCAGGGCCATTCCGGATGCGATGCCATCCCCCGTGAGGTGACGCGCGAGTAACCAGGCCGAAAAGGCCGACAGAGTCAGACCAAAAATCAACACCAGATTGAATGCTACAGCCGGCCCCCACAGCTTCACCACTGGATAGAACAGGACCACTTGTACGGTATCGATGAAGTAAAGCGTTCCCCCTTCAGGGTAGGAAAGAAGATCCGTATGCCCGGGCCATTGCCCTTCGGATAAAGATTGCCCCACCCACCAGTAGCCCCAGACATGATTCCAGGTGTCATTCCCCGGATGCCCCACGAGCAGTGTTTCCGGATGCAGTGCAACGGGCCAGGTCAGACCGATGGCCAGCGCCAGACTCAACAGAGCGGCCAGGGCCGGCCCACCCCATCGACGTTCCGATAATTCCGCGATCCATTCCTTCATGGCATGAGTCTACCCATCCTGGGTCTGGGAGCCATCCCACCATCGGTATAGGCTTGCTTCATGAATCGTCTCTGGATCCGATCCTTGCTTCTTCTTGCTGGCCTCAATGCCTGTGAGGTAGACCCCGAACCACTGCCCACTGAAGAGGCCGTAGAGCTACTGGATCGGGGCACTCAGCCACCGCTGTACCAAATGCTCTACGACGCACCGGTATTGCCAGCTTCTCAGCCACAACAACAAAAAGTACGCATGTTGATCTGGCTATTGCACATGGAACTCACCAAGGATCAACTGCGTCGACTCGAGGAATTGAGAATTCTTGTCGAGGAGCGGAGGAACAAGCTGGCGGAGGCCGAGGCTAAAATTATCGCCGCGTACGAAAACGATGAAAATCAGGTCTACGAGCAACTCTGGATCGAACTCTTGAACGGCACAGCACTGGATGCACCGCGAATGGGTGACGTGGTTGCACAGCTGACGACACTCAAAGGGGGAGGCGAACGTGAAGCCGCTATCCTTACCGCCAGAATGGAAGGATTGCGTTCGATTTTGGAATCTGAGCGAACCTTTCTTTTCACGCTGACGCCACGCCAGGAACTCCTGCTTACCGATTCTCTCTTCTTCTTGCGAACCGCGCTCGATCCAGTCGGAAACCCGGGCAACTTCCTCAATCTGGTTGGAAGTACCTATGATCCGGGTCAATACGCGGTTCTGACTCGAGGAACCAACGCCTCGGCTATTGAACCTTTGAATATCGGGGCCTTGTGGTCAGAAAATCCTGAACTGGGCGTGAACGAACTGCACGAAGCCCGCCGCGAGGTCCTGCTATTTCTGGCATTGATGGAACCGGGTCTCAAAGAAGCCTTGGCTGCCGCGCATAAACGCGTGGATGCAGCGACCGATGAATCCAAGCCTCAGTGATGATGGCGCCAGTCTCGCCAACCCTCCCAGATTCCAATAAAACGATTCGCAGGCCCTCGCTCACGGATGACCTGACCCAGAGCCAGTCCCAGGACAATTGGACTGCGCCATCCCCCCCCAACCAGACGAAGATGCCCCGATAGACCATGGCGTTGGGCTTCTCGAGAGCGCGTCGAAAGGGTCGCCCCTCCTTCATGCCTGCATCGGGCATCCGGAACTACTTTGATTCGTTCTCCCCGAGCCTGAATCCGCTTACAGAGTTCAAAATCCTCCATTCCATGACGAAATGCCGGATCGAGGCGCTCACGGCTTCGAAGCAACATACAGGCCCCAGAAATCGCGGACGGGTCCCCATCATCCGAGAGTCGTCGACGCATATTGACCCGTCCCCAGGAGCTCAGATGAACTCCCGCCGTTTGAGTCCCATCTGGATGGATCAATACGGGAGCCAATACGCCCACATCGTCCGATCTGGCCGAAAGCAGGGCCGTCAGTGCCCCAGGTTCCAATGCCGCATCGTCATTGAGTAGCAGCACCCATTCCGCACCCAGGCTCTCGGCCCGAGCCAGTCCCATATTGACCGCGCGCGCAAAACCTTCTTCTCCCTGGCTTCGGATCACCTCCCTGGCCCGCGACGCGAGTCCACTGGGAAGATCCCCATTTACCGAATCATCCACGATCAGTGTCGGTACATCCTCGAGGGAATCCAGCGCCTTGGACAACAGATCATATCGATGATGGGTGGGAACCAGCGCGAGAATCGTTGACGTCATTGAGATGGAGGAGGAGAGGCTGCGCCTCCATCAGGAGGATCCTGGTGCGGTCGAACCTCCAGTTCCAAGACGATGCCAGAGGTATCTTCTGTGGTGGGAATCCCGGACTCCAGGAAGCCCGTGGGCTCTCCAGGGCCCGGTCGTCCATCGAAATCAGGCCCTTGATCGAGGTGGGCATCCAACCAGACCGGGGCCCCACCATTCGCGAGTTCAAAACTAAAATCACCCGTTCCATTCAACTGCGTGAAGCCTGCGACATCCGGATGCCTCCCTCCTTTTCGGGCGGCCGCTGGATCTGAGGCAAAGGCCATGATGTGCACCGTTCCAGTCATCCCTTCCGGAATCTGTACAACCCCTGAGATCCGCGCAGCGGGCCCCGATCCCTGAATGGGAGGTTTCGCATCTTGATGACCTTCCTGAGACGGGTCCGGAACACCTGGCGACGGCGGATCAGGGTTCCCTGGTGGGGGCTCGCCCGGCTTACCGGGAGACGGCTGATTGGATTGACCGGACTGGGAATTATTCCTTCCCGGATCCCGGGCCGTAGAGATTCCAGGCGTTTCATTGGCGCTCGGACCCCCTTGTTCCCGAATCTCATCGGCACGATCCAGGATCGGATCCTGTCCACCACAGGCACACAGCAATCCGATTACAAGACGGCTGATGGGGTGCCGGGCACAAAGGGTGTTGGAACCCTTGAACTCCATACGCTCTCCTGGTGTGCGCAAAAAATGGGCCTTTGTTCCCATTCCCGAGTGGCTCCATTATTGATATTGTGGCCGCGGGGATCCAACCTCTAGGTATAGAACCTCTACTTTCTTTTCAGTCCCGCTCCAACAGGGGCTCTCAACTCCCGGAAAACAACGCTCCAACATGTCTCTCCCTCGACGAATGCTTGGCGCTGCGCTGAGCCCTGCCATCACCGGCATGGTGACAAAGGTTTACATCCCTGTACTCTTTCCTTTGACCTTCTTGATCGGACTCAGTTCGGTCACGCTGGATCGCATATTGGGTTTTGGAGATGGTTTTCTTCCAACTCAGATCCAGGCCGGAATGGCTCTGAACCTCTGGATCGCGATCGGAAGCTTTGGACTGGGCGCCATTCTATGGCTCTGGACCTATGAACAACTCACGGTGCGGGGAGAAGGTTCTCCCTCTCCCACAGCCGGACGAACCCTCAAACTCGTTCGTACTGGAATCTACGCCCATTCCAGGAATCCATCGTTGTTTGGAAAGCTCCTCGGAGTACTCGCCGTAGGCTTCGCGCTCAATTCTTTCGCGTTCTGCTGCATTCTGATCCCGATTATTCTTTGCATCTCATTGGCTGAAAAAGTCATACGGCAAGAACCGCAATTGGTGGCCATATTCGGCGACGAATACGAGAGATATCGGAAAGAAGTTCCTCTATTTATTCCATGGAAGATTTTCCTTACTGGACGAAATAGCAATAATTTCCAATAATAGACTCGCTTTAGTCGAGTTTTCGGGCATATTCAGATAAGGCACCTTTGATTTCAATGGTGCTTTGGAGGCTTTATGGACATCACCCTGATCAATCCCCCAGAACGTTTGCGTGTATGGGCAGGTATTCCAAAGGCACATGCCCACGGAGTGTATTGCTTTCCCCCCCTTGGATTGATGTACATCCAGGCGGCCGTAGAAAAACGCTCGCACTACAAGGCTGAGATTTGTGATCCTGTAGTGGACGATATGGACTACCCAGAGTTTGAGGAGTTGCTCAAACGTTATCCACTCGATCTGGTCGGAATCAGCACCTACACCCACTCTCTGCCCGATGTGCAGATGACCATGAACCTGGTCCGGAAACTGAATCCAAAAGCGAAGATCATTCTGGGCGGACCTCACTGCGCCATGTTCCCGGACTACGCGATTCAGCTGGACGGAGCCGACGCTATTCTCACCGGTGACGGTGAAGATGCCTTCCTCGAAATCGTAAAGGCCTATGATGCCGGCGGCGATTTCGATGGGATCGAAGGCGTATGGTGGAAGAGCTCTGACGGACAAATCGTCAAAAATGCTGAACGAAAGTCTACGAAGGACCTGAGCGCCTATCCTTGGCCTGATCGCAGCCGCTCCCGATACAAGGACTACTACCTACCCGGTACGAAAGAGCCGATCTGCTCCACGGCCGTCACCAGCCGTGGCTGCCCGCACTCTTGTCCATTCTGCCTCACCTATAAGAAGCAGTACAGAATCCGAGACATCGACGATATTCTCGACGAAGTCGAACACAGCATGTCGCTGGGAATTACAGGACTGCACTTCATCGACGATCTTTTCACCCCGAATAGCCAATGGGTACTGAAGTTCTGCGATGGAATCGATCGTCGCGGTATCAAGGGCTTCAAATGGGGCTACAAGACCACCATTGCAGGGACCACTCGCGAGCAGATCCGACGCTGCGGAGAGACAGGCTGCAACAAGATCCACTTCGGCGTCGAAAGCGCAAATAACGAAGGTCTGGATGCCTGGGGTAAGCACTGTGATACCGATGATGTGCATCGCGTTTTCAAATGGTGCCGAGAAGAAAACGTCCGTTCTGTCGCCTACATCATGTTGGCAGGGCCTCACGAGCGTACAATGGAGGAAGCCGTAGCCAACGTAGAAAATATGCTGAAGCTCGATGCAGACTACGCTGTTTTCGCCGTCTTCTCTCCCTACCCGGGCACCGATAGCTTCGCTGAAGGCGCAAAGATGGGTCTATACGAAGCCGATTGCTGGGATCGGATGATGAAGGATCCCCTTTGTGGTGTCGAGGTTCCAGTGTGCTGGGAAGAGCACCTCGATCGCGACGAAATCCTGGAGCTTCTCAAGATTGCGCATCGCAAGTTCTACATGCGTCCCAAGTTCATCGCACGTCAGGTTCTGGGTCTCTCCACAGCCTCTGAGTTTAAGCGTCTGACCATGGGTGCCCTTTCTCTTGCCAAGCTTGAACTTCTAAACGCAAAGAGCCGAACCGCTCCCGTATAGATTCTTCGATATGTATCGAATCGTGGCCCCATGCCTCCTGATCGGATTGGTTTGGGGCCGTTTTGCGCTCGGAGACAACGCTGAAGGCACTTCTCCTGAGCCCGTCGACCCGGTGGTTCGTGAAGAGATGACCTCACAACGTTGGGTACAAGTGACTTCGAGAATGGAAACGGCGTCCAGCGATATTGGGGAAGCGGCTCGCGCCATTTCTCAAACGGCCAAGGCTATCGAGAAAGACGGACGACTCAGTCGACTGACTCAACTATCGGGTCTTTCCACGTCTATGGATCATAAAATTATCCAAGCAAAACTGGCGTCTGAGCAGCTTCAAGACCCTTGACACGACCATAGGTATGCGCCGATTTGCGCAATCACCTTTCGATTTAATTCCTCCGCTATTTCTTCTGTGGAGAACATGGTGTTTGAAACTAATTTATTAGTTTTAACCTTGTAAATTTCTAATTATTTGCTTGGCTTTTCTGGCATCAATTCATCGCGTTAGTGAATGGATCTGGACTCAAACCATAAGTCTTGCTATGTCAATAGACATGCCTGACTCTTTCTCAAGGGTCAGCCCCAACGACTTTTCCCCCGCGGACTCTCTCCAAGCTGTCCCACTCCTCCCTCCCAGGAAGAACCAAATGTCCCAGCAGAATTCACTCGCATTCGACGAGCTCCCCCGAGGAAACGGTGGGATCGGTGCTACCGAGCAAATCGCTCGAGTTCTGGACGAATCGGGAATCGATGTTCCGTCGAAGCTCTATGATGAAGCACTGGCATTCGCTCGAGATGGCCGTCTGGCTACGGCAACGGCTCGACTGCGTATGCTTCTGGTTCTGGACCCATCGGATGGCGACGCAGCCTTGCTGCTCGGAAAGGTTCTGGCAGGGAGAGACAAGTGGCAAGAATCCATGACACAACTCGACGCCGCGACGGCCAAAGGCGCAAGACTTCCTGCGGGTCTTCGTGAAGCCGTAGAAGCCAGGCTCCGTAAACAGGTTCAAGATGCCGAAAGCCAGAGAACTCGTCTGGTCGATCGGGAGCGTGGCGAGCTTCGTTCCCTGCGCATTGAAGCCAAGGGTCTTCGCAGTGAGAATGCGGCGCTGGAGCAACAAGCCTTCGATCTCGCACGGAAAGCAAAACTCTGGTCCAGCGCGACCGCATTGGTGGCCGGTTCTTCTGCAGCGCTGCTCTTGGCTGCACTGGTTTTCGGTGGGGGAGAAGAAACCGTACAAATCGAAGAAGAAGAGGTCACCACAGCTGACATCGCAACTCCTGTGGAAACCGAAACCACAACAACTGTTGCAACCACATCCTCTCCCACTGTAGAGCGCTCGGTGGTTCCCAGCACTGCGACAGCTCATTCATCCGGAGTAGCCGCTACCCATACCGTACAGAAAGGCGAAACCCTTGGGGCTATCGCCTACAAGTTCTATGGAAAGTCTCATGAGTGGGCGCCCATCCTCAAAGCGAATGACGCGCTACTCCAAGGAGACGAAAAGCGGCTCAAGCCTGGAATGGTGCTCAATATTCCAACGCCATAGGATTGCAGACGTCGGCTGATTCCAGTCGATCCAAAGGAAAGAGGGAGAGCCTATTGGCTCTCCCTCTTCTCTTTTACGGAGACTAATCCTGCATCAGCTCCATATAGGCAAGATAGTTATCATCGCAGGGATCTACGATCGGGCAGTCGCTTCCCACCATGCTCACATTGATCTGGAATTCGAGCTCCATCTCTTGGTTGTTGAACATGGTTCCGTTTCCTTCCAAGCTCTCGACCTCCACGCAATCCACAGTTCCTTCGACTTCAGCCTCGCGGATTCTCTGTACGCGAACATTGTCACCATTGGCCTGGAACAATCCACCGCCGAGAACGGTTTCTCCTTGGCTATTAATGCGAACGCGAGTATCGAATGTGTCTCCTTCCGCGACGGGGCTACAGGTGTTGGCATAGATCATCTCAATCGTTCCCAGATATTGACCCTCAGCCATGGGAACGGAACCCCAAGCCTCTTCAGTGGGCTCTTCGATCGGCTCATCTGTCTTATCTACGGTCTGGTCCAGAAAGGTCACACCATCAAAACCATGGCCCAGGCCACCGGCAAAATCATCCCGCTCTTGCCAGCCCTGGCTCTCATCC
>JACLAC010000817.1_pt1 | contig 12224 bp, 7 predicted proteins | sample 8027881 | NCBI WGS metagenome assembly JACLAC01 (sample SAMN15725517, study PRJNA655200) | protist metagenome | isolation source: fluorescence activated cell sorting (FACS) single amplified genomes of... | place: Spain: Blaines Bay Microbial Observatory, Mediterranean Sea | collected 2016-01-19 | reverse complement strand
ATGGATTGTTGGATAATACTTGGGTTGAGCGTCAAGTAGAAAGACTATCCCAGGATCATCGAGACATTTCTCATTTACTCCGGCAAATGGCCAACACAAGAACTTGGGGCTACATTGCTCATCGTTCAGATTGGCTTCATTCACCGAAGCAGTGGAGAAAGCGAATTGCCGCAATTGAGAAGGACCTCTCAGAGCGGCTTCACCAGCGACTGACCCAGCGGTTTGTTGATGAGTTTCCTGGCGAGGTTGGTGAGCGGCCTGTTCCGGAGGGAGTGCATTTCGAAAACGATACGCTCTGGTCTTCGCAAATGACACTGGGCTGGTTGGTCTCTCTTTCATTTCGCTCCAATACCAAGGCAGATAGTCAATTTGGATTTAAGGTTGTACGTTCAATTGCCCAAGCCCATCTAAAAGAATTTGTTCAGGAGTGTTTCAAGGAGATTGTTCAGACCAAGTCTTGGCGAATAAGCTCTGATTTTTCAATCTGCTGGAAAAATGTTGTTCTGGCAAAATTAACAAAAGGAAAAAGTGTACGTAGTCCAAAATTAAAAATGCAACCAATGGAGATGTTAGCCCCAAGACAAAAGAGACAGTTGGAACTTATGGTAAGGGGCTGGTTTAAGGACAAAAGCGATTCTCTTTATGACTTGGTTGGAAGCTCAAATGATTTGAATATCTTGTATGATATCAAACACAATTTTGGGGTTTTGGAGAAAAGGGTTTCGGCAGTTGATCGTAAGAAGTTGAGCAAGCAGAAGATTGTTTGTGGACATCGTTATCTGTACCATCGAAATATTTTTAAGGTGAAATACCAAATGATTCGCTTTGCTTTGTACTCGATTTGGAATGATTTGGCATGCATTCCTGAGCTTCCAGGTCCTGATGTCGCTCCTCGTGTGGTTTGGCCAAAAGGTTTTGGGCGTTCAATGGGATACTACAATTATGCAGGACATGTCATACGAGCCGATATCGTAGACAAGATTCGCTGGTACTTGCGTAGGGAAATAATGACGTTTCCCGCAGATCTTCCCAGAGATCCAATGAACTGGTTGGGGGTGGATCAAGCGGCTTGGGAAAAGATCATTCGGGCGATGGGCTATCAAATTAAAGATGAAAAGGTGATCTCATTTCGATAATAAGTCTTTGACGATTTTGTTTACTGCTTCTGCAAGTCTTTGATGCCCCATTTGAGTGAGATGATTGTTGTCAGCAAGAATAGCCTCTTCTTGTATTGTGGACAGTGCTTTTCGTGGATCGATGAACCAGATATTTGGATGCTGATCAGCCAATTCTTTTTCCATTTCCCAATAGGGAGAGAGATCGCTAAAAGCGTTGCGTGATATTATTTGGGCGATCAATAAGCATCGGACATTACGTTTTTGAGCGGTGTTGGCAATATCGATAAGATTCTGTTTAGCGTCTTCTAACGGGACAGCAAATGGATAATTTTGATCCATCAATTGGTTGTTCAAGACTTGTCCGTTGGGGCCAAGAGGAGGGCCATCTAGCTGGATTTGAGGTGGCTGAGAAAAACCGCGAAGCAATAGGTCAAACCCAGCGATTAAACGAATATTTCGTGCTGTGCGTCCAATCGTTCTCAATATTGAGTTTTCCCGAGCTTCCCTTTCTTTTCTTGTATAAGGATTGTTTCCTCCAAGGTCATTGTGCCCAACATAGAGTACGATTAAATCAGCTTGACTATTGTCCAAAAGCTGATCGATTGTTCGGGATATTGTGTGGGTGTCGCGATCTGAATTCCCATAATTGTGAGTATGGATCGATTGGGTTTTACAAATCTCTTTGTGTAGCTGGCCAGAAAAGAAAGCGCTAGGTTCAGTCGCAAATTGATAGGCACCGCCAGTGCTCGACCCCCCAACGTATAATATTCCTTTTGCCGTTTGTTGATCACCACAGGTGTCTTCCCAAAATGGCGTTGGGGTTTTCCAGTTGTTGTCCTGATTCTGTTTACCTTCTAGTACAGCTGGAGACCAACTTTTCATCAGGTAGGTGTCACGCAAAGACCATTCCATTGTTATTGGCAATAACATCATCATTAGAAAAGCTTGATCGCTGGTTGCTATTGGGTTGGATGACTTTAAATGCACAAAGTTTTTGTAGAGTAAACCCCAACGAAAGAGGAATATCAAAAAGAGGCCTAATCCCCATCCCAAAATTATGGGAAGAGGCAACAACAAGGCATCCCATAACCATTTCTCCTCAGAGATGGCTTTTCGATAAGGCAAAAACCAATGACTGAGTAAAAAAATAGCACCAAAGAGGACTTCATACCATTGGTGAGAAGCAAACAAAATACAACTACAAAAACAGCCGATCCAGATCAGCCTTGATTTTGGAAGATCGCGCCCTCCAATCCCCCAATGTAAGACTGTGAATAAACTGGGTAACAAGGAGAAGCCAAGGACTGTTCTTGCCAATATAACATCGGTGGTGTTCAGTAAACGCAGACCCTCTCCCAATCCTGACCAGTTGCTGTAAAATGGAACAATTATTGGTAAGAGAACCAATGCGCGGATGATTCCGCTTGAAACACGAAAAGAAGTAATCATGAGCAGAGCACAAAGAATCGAGAGTACCCACGGTCGTGGCTTTAATCGGTCATACTCAAGACTTGTTTGATCAACGTTAATTGTTGAAATGGCACTGTTTTGGTGATGGGTACTGATTTCAATTGAGATAGGCCCTTCAGACACCAACGTGTTTTTCCAGGGAGGTTGATAGGGGATCCATTCTGATCTCTCAATGTATCTCCAGTGATTCTCTGTCAACTCAATTCGATACCGTTTTTTTCCAATTAACTCAACTTGGATAGGACTTGAACCTTCTTGTAGTATCAACTCAATATTGGAAATAGGTTTTCCATTCCAGACGAGGGTGTCTGCCCTTCCAAACGCGTAAAAGCCAATCTGCAATGCCCCGTTTTTGATCTGTGTTCGGTGGGGTTCATTGGAGTTGATACTTTTTTGGGTTGTCTCAATGCGCCAAAGATTGGATTGTGGTTCTGTACCGGGAAAGAAAGAGCCAGCACGTTCGTAACAGAGAAAGAGGACAATGATTAGGATAGATATTGGAGGAAAGAAGCGAAGCATCACAAAATAATGTAACCTTTCCTCAGGTGGGTTAGCATTATTATAAGACCAAGGAAAAATAATGGGATGGATACGTCAACGCTGGATTCAATTGTCTGGCCTAATCTCTTGGCGAAGGGATAGTGGTCGAGCGAACTTGATGTCTAAGTTTGCTGCCACTGAGCTTGGTTCAGCCTACGATATGCTTGCCGCAGCTGAAACGACCGAACGACGTGAAATGCGAAGAAAATATCTCGAGCATGCCCTTGATGAAGCAAAGCATGCCAGAATCTTCCGTAAAAGAGCATTAGACTTGGGGATTTCTCGTGAAAAATCAGCTTTGGTAGAGGTTGGTTACCTCGGGGAAAATGGGATTATTGCTGGAGAAACTTTATTTGAAAGGATGGGAGAGATCGAATTTCTGGCTTTTGTTTTTGATGCTGAGAAAAGGGGGCTAGAGCAATTTCATGTCTACCTCAACAGCGACAGCACAGACCAGCAAACAAAATCAGCCTTGACCGAAATTGCGCGTGATGAACATTTTCATATGTCTTATTCTCGCGCGGCTTTGGAGAAATATGGGGCTGAGCAAAAAGAAGCGCTTTTGCGAAAAGTCGTTTTGAGACGAAACAAAGAAGCTTGGCTCCGTTTTGGTAATGTTGTTGGTATTTTCGTTAGCAAGATTTGGTTGATTTTACTCTATTTTGTTGTCGTGTCTCCTTTTCGAATTTTCGCCAGGAAAGAAGGAATTGGCTGGCATCAAAGAAAGGCAACTCCAACGGCTGCAACCGCTCATCTTCAAGCTTGAGAGTTGCATGGTTATTTTGGGGATTTCTGCATACTATCATGATTCAGCAGCCGTGCTTCTTAAGGACGGGGTGCTGGTTGGGGCTTGTCAAGAAGAACGCTTTACGCGGGTAAAACATGATCCGTCACTTCCTATTCGAAGTGTTAAATGGTTACTCTCCGAAGCAAAATTGACCTTGGATGATGTTGATCAAGTTGTGTTTTATGAAAAACCGTTACTCAAATTTGAGCGGATTTTAGCGACTGGTGTGGCGTATTTTCCTTGGTCTTGGCGGATATTTCCAGCTCAGATGCACGCTTGGTTGGGAGATAAATTATGGATGCAAAGCAATATTTTGAAAGGCTTAAACATACCGAAACAAAAATTACTATTTTCAGAGCACCATCTTTCCCATGCAAGTAGTGCTTTTTTCCCTTCTCCATTTGAGAAAGCCGCGATATTGACCATTGATGGGGTTGGAGAGTGGGCAACGACTGGGCTCTGGCAGGGTAACGGAAACACAGTGACGCCAATTGCAGAAATCAGATACCCGCATTCTTTGGGCATGTTTTATTCTTCAATCACGGCTCATCTAGGGTTTGCAGTTAACAGTGGAGAATATAAGGTGATGGGAATGGCCGCTTTTGGTACCCCAATCTTCATGGAACAGATGGAAGAGTTGCTGATTCTTCATCCAGATGGATCCTTCACCCTGAATCTTGATTATTTTCAATATCACCTTCATCCCCGAGAACCAATGACCTCGAAAGCCGTTGACTTACTGGGTGACAAACGACATCCAGCCAGTGAGTTTGATCCTTTGTCAGAGGACCCGATTCTTCGAGAGACAAGTCTTCATTTTGCCAACATTGCAGCATCTGCTCAACGTCGATTAGAACAAGCACTGTTGCATCTTCTAAAGCATGCAAAAGATCAAACGGGAGAAGAGAATCTATGTTTGGCTGGTGGAGTCGCCTTGAATGCAAGTGCCAATCGGGTCATTGCTGAATCAGGCTTGTTTGAAAATGTTTGGGCTCAGCCAGCTGCTGGTGATGCAGGTGGTGCTTTGGGGGCTGCGCTTTGGGCTTGGCATATGCTTCATGATAATCAAGAGCGGATTCAACAACGGGTTGATCTTGGTCGCTCATGGGAAAGAGAAGAAACGAAGATGTTCTTTAACGACTTTGGATTACAATTTACCGATCAAGAAGCCAACCTTGTTGAGCAGGCATCGGAAGATCTTGCTGAAGGAAAGATCGTTGCATGGATGCAAGGTCGTTTTGAGTGGGGTCCGAGAGCTTTGGGGTATCGTTCAATTCTTGCTGATCCTTCCAATAAGAAGACGGCGGATACCATTAATGAAATGGTTAAATTTAGAGAATTGTTTAGACCGTTTGCGCCAATGTGCTTGGAAAAAGAGGCTTCTGTTTATTTTGATATCCCGAAAGCATCGCTTCCTATGCTTCCTTATATGCTATGTACTGTCGGTGTCCGAGAAGAAAAGCGAGAAGAGATTCCAGCGGTCACCCACGTTGATGGATCTGCCCGACTTCAATTGATTAATGAAGACAATCACCCGATGATGAACTCACTTCTTCAAGCTTTTAAAGAGAAAACCGGTTTACCTATTTTACTGAACACCTCTTTTAATATGAAAGGAGATGCGATGGTGTCTTCGCCAGTTGATGCTGTGGCCACCTTTCGTCAAAGTAACATTGATGTCATGTACATTGATGGCTTTCGGATAGAGCGCTCATTAAAAGGGAAAACCAACAACTGATAACCAGGAGATGGAATGGCCTTGGCTTTGATCATGGTGGGACTTCCTGCCCGAGGTAAAACCTATACTGCTCGAAAAATAGCCCGCTATCTCAGTTGGTTAGGCTCGAAAACGAAGGTTTTTAATGTTGGAAATTATCGTCGGGAACTTTCTGGGACAAAGGTCCCTCATCAATTTTTTAATCCGGAAAATGAATCGGGACTTGCTGCAAGACAAAAAGCAGCTGAGCGAGCCCTTGATGACATGCTGAATTGGTTTAAGACGGGTGGGGAGGTCGGAATATTTGATGCAACCAACAGTACTTTGGAACGAAGGCGCTGGTTGATCACACAATTCTCTAGGGGGGATGTTGAGGTTGCAATGATTGAATCGATCTGTGAAGATCAGACGATTATTTCGGACAATATTCGTCGTACAAAACTTGGATCTCCTGATTATTTTGGGATTTCTGATCAGGATGCAATCACAGATTTTCGAGCCCGAATAGATCATTATGTTTCCGCTTATCAACCGTTAGAAGAAGAAAATATTCCTTGGATTAAGATTGTTGATGCTGGTCGTCAGGTCTTATTGAATCGTTTAAATGGACAGTTGTTGATGAGCGTAGGGTACTTTTTAATGCATTTAAATCTCATTCCAAACACAATATGGCTGTCTCGGCATGGACAAAGCGTATTCAACACCCAAAATCGCGTCGGTGGTGATTCTTCTTTGAGCCCAAATGGTCGATTGTACGCCCAATCGCTGTCTGAATTCATCATCGATCAAAACTTTCCAGAGGTTTGGACAAGTACCCTACAGCGTACAATTCAAACAGCAGCAAGATTAGGCTCACCGATTCGTCGTTGGAAGATGCTTGATGAAATTCATGCTGGAATTTGTGATGGGCTTACCTATGATGAAATTGCGGTACAGTTTCCCGATGTTCATCAGCGAAGAACACAAGACAAGTTGCGGTATCGATATCCGCAAGGCGAATCCTATGAGGATGTAATTCAACGGTTGGATCCATTGATTCTCGCTTTGGAACACCGCAGTGAACCAGTACTTGTCATTGCTCATCAGGCAATCTTGAGAGCCATTTATGGGTATTTTACGAATAAAGACCGTGGATCAGTACCGCATTTGCAAATTCCCCTTCATACTTTAATACACTTGTCCCCGAATACCTATGGTTGTGAAGAAATGCGTTTTGCCTTACCGCCTCATTTGGGGATAGGAGTGTAGTGATACATTTCCAATGTTTTAAAGCTGATTTTCCAAGGGGGCTCAAATGTCCAACAAAGAACAAGTGATTCACTTTATGGAGCAAGAGGTTCCATTTAATCGATATTTAGGAATGAAGGTGGATATTTTAGCAGAGGGAAAAGTAAATATACTGCTGCCATGGAGAGAAGAGTTTGTCGGTGATCCTCATCGAAGAGCAGTTCATGGTGGGGTGCTCTCTTCTTTGATTGATGCTTGTGGAGGGAGTGCTTGCTGGTCGGCTTTGATTGAGGCAGATTCGCGAGTGAGTACCGTGGATCTACGGGTCGATTATCTTCGAAAAGGGCCTTGTGAGGATTTGACCTGTCGGGCTGAGGTTGTTCGTTTAGGAAATAGTGTTGCAGTAGCCAAAATGGAGGTGTATGCAACAAATGACTCTGAGCAAAAAATTGTGGCAACTGGGCAGGGAGTCTACAATATTGCAAAAAAGATTAAATCTCTGTAGTAGTCACGACTTGAACAAGGAGACAAAGAGAGGTTTTATTGCAGACCCCTCAGTTGATTCATGATGGATAGCAAGGCATTGGCGATTCCTTTTTCGCTGGTGGAGTGACCTGCATCAGGAACAATGATCAATTCTGAATTCGGCATAGCCTTGTGGAGTTCAACTGCTGTACAAGGTGGGCATACAACATCGTATCTACCGTTGACGATGTAAGTGGGAATGTGACTTAATCGTCTTGCTCCTTCCAATAGGTAATCCTCATTGGGTAAAAAGGAGTCATTGACGAAATAGTGTGTTTCTATCTTGGCAATTGCCAAGCTACTTTCCAAGTCTGCATATTCATCTTCTGGGAGGGGGGAGGGTATCAGTTGCGAAATGGAGGTTTCCCAAATGTCCCATTCTCGAGCAGCAATCAATTGGGCTTTCTGATGTTTTGAGTTTAGTCGTTTGTGGTAGGCTAAAAGTGGTTTTAGTTGTTCTTCTTTTGATAAAATCGACAGGAAGCGAAAGTATTGATTTGGAAAAAGACGAGCGGCCCCATCTGGACCATAGAGCCAATCGATTTCATGTCTTCGAGCCAAAAATATCCCTCTCAAGACCATTGCTGCAACCCGATTGGGATGAGCGATAGAGTAGGCTAAGGCAAGCGTTGACCCCCAACTTCCACCAAATACAATCCATTTTTTGATTTTTAAGTGATCTCTTAATTTCTCAATGTCTTCAATGAGGTGTGAGGTTGTATTCTCCTCTAGGCTGGCATAAGGTCTGCTATTTCCGCTTCCTCTTTGATCAAACAGTACTGATCGATAGTGACGAGGGTCAAAAAATCGTCGGCAATAATTGGTGATTCCACCCCCGGGTCCACCGTGTAAAAATACTACTGGAATACCCAGTGGGTTTCCAACTTCTTCGTAATAGATATGATGAACAGGGGAAACCGCAAGATGATCAGAATAATATGGTTCAAAGACAGGATACATAATTAATCGTTCAGCTTAAGTGAGGTTGCACATCTAAATCCGATGTTGGCGACTTTTGCAACTGGAGGATTGCTAAATCGACAGGCGACTCGCAATTCATTTTTAGCCTTTGCCCAAGAACCTCCCCGAAAAATATGCTCTCGGTTTTCAATTTTGGTTTCCGCAGGGAAGATTGCCCTATCTTTGTATGTTCTTGGGTTAGAATGGTAAGGGTCAAGACACCAATCACCAGTATTTCCGGCCATGCCTCGTACGCCATAAGGTGATTTGTCCATTGGAAAATCATCGATGGAGGTTAATAATTGTCGTACTGGATCACTGTGTCGGTTACAGCATCTGGATGGCTCAAAGAAATTTCCCCACGGAAAGAAGCGTCCATCCACGCCACGGGCTGATTTTTCCCACTCCATTTCCAAGGGTAATCTCCATTGATGATTGCTTTGCGAACTTCTCCATCTTGTATAGTGACTACAAGAATGCCAATCGACCATTACAACTGGCCAATCAGAATGCCACATATCACCTTCGGCATCTATTTTTAAAATAAAGTGTCCGTCTTGATCCCTACCATAGATTCTCCTGTCGCTACCGTAGTTATGTTGAGGAGTACAAGTGAGGGCAAGGTCTTCTTGATCGTTGTCGACTAAATAATTGAGCCATTTTATGTATTCTTGGTTGGTTACAGGGTATTTATCAATAATGAAACCGTCGACCCAGATTCTCTTTGCATTAATCGCCGAAGTGTGGGGATCTCCTCCTGAGATAAACCAGCCACTCGGAATGTAGCACTCTTGTTGTGAAAGTGTTCCAAGTGGAGGTAACCAGACTTTCTCTGGCGTATCAAGACCTGGAGGGGTGCTTGTCCAGTGAGAGAGCCGTTCAATAAAAATTGGATACAGTACCTTCTCTCGACCTTGGTGAACGATTTCCAATAAGTAAGAACCAATTGGTAGGGTTTCTTTGATAATTGGTGTTTCTCGAATCGTTTTGAGGAAAACGGGCTTTAATTGACGCTGGATATCTTGGTATTCAAAGATATTAACCGTGGCTCCCGGCGGGTTCGTTTCTAAAGAAAAGGCACCGTCACCTTTCAAATATTGAATTGTTTCCAGCCGAACTGAATCCTGGATTGGGAGAGCTCGAGCGTGGGAGCGTAGCATACGCTCTATTCTTTCTGAGGCGAGCTGATTTTTATCGGCTTCTGCAATTCGATGTTGTTGTTTGTAGAAGAGAGAAAGTTCACGATGAGCGTCGATACATTCTGAAGAATAGAGTAAAGCTCCTTGCAACAATTGCTCGATATCCATTTCGGCTTGTTTAGCCTCTTTTTCCACAGCCAGGACATTGTCTAAAGTTTCCCAAAACTGGACTTTATCTTCCTCCGGGGACCATGGGGCTATTTGCTGTTTGATATCATTGGCTTTGGCAACGAGGAAGTCAGCTTGGAGCTTCAGTTGCTCGATTTTGGGTTGCTTTGCTTTTGCTTGAGCCACCAAATTAGTTGCCCGCTCTTCTTGTTGCGCACCGATCAGCCAATTTTCCAGTTCAACTGCCATTTGACTGGCGTGTTTATATCTGTCCTTGGCATTAAACTGGGTTGCTCTTTGGTAGATCTTTATCAGAGCATTTGGGATACCCATGTTCTTCGGAATTCTTTGAAGTTCACCATCTTTAATTTTCTCTAAAATGCTCTCAGTCGTTCCATCTAGGGGTTTTTTACCCATCAAAATTTGGAACAGCAGAATTCCAAGGGAATAGACATCCGAGGAAAAAGAAATGTTTTTGGCCTCTCCAAGAACTTGTTCAGGTGACATATACAACGGTGTTCCAATAAGGTCTCTCTCTCTTACTGGTAAGATCTGAATTGGAGCATACCCATCAAGGGGCTCAGTAACGATGGATAGCCCCCAATCTAATACGTATACTTCTCCAAATTCCCCGAGCATGATGTTGTCTGGTTTGATGTCACAATGAATGACACCTCTTGAGTGAGCATAGGCAAGGGTTTTACATACTTGATGGAAATCGTTTAGGCGTTGCCTGGAAAAGGTGTGAACTGTTTTTTTACTTGCTTCCCTTAGAAGAGAACCAAAAGTTCGTCCTTTAATCTCAGGCATTGTGAAATAGGGGGAGCCATCACTTTTGTGGCCAAAATCAAATACTGGAGCAATACCGGGATGTTGTAATTGGGAGGTTAACTGAGCCTCCTTTAGAAATCGTGAAAGAGCATTGTGATCATCTTTCCACTTGCTGTGTAATGATTTGAGGGCAACCATTCTATTGAGTTGTTGATCTTGGACCTTACGAACTTCTCCCATTCCCCCTTTGCCAAGCTGTTGAATGTCTTTATATTCACTGCTTTCTTGGTGGGTAAGTTTCGGCGAGCTATCACTTTGCTTGGATTCCTCTAATAATTGAGTTTCATCGATCGCTTCTTCAGTCTCCTGCTCAGAGGTCCACCCCCATTGTTGAAGAATTATCAATAATTGGGAGAAATCTTTCTCACTGATTCCAAATGACAGTGCCAGCTGTTTGTACTTTTGTTTGTCCATACCCACATCTATTATAAGCTTTTGATAAAATCAACGATCGCTATAAGTATTTCTTCCTCTAGATTTTGATATTGAACACCGTCTTCTTGCTGATGTGCTTTGATGGCTTCTTCTAAAGTGCTTGCTCGTCCATCGTGTAGATATGGGGCTGTACTCCATAGTCCGAGCAGGGTGGGGGTGTCAAAACCATCCAGATCTTCTCCCATTCGATCACCTGACGCTTCGGTTGCAGTTCCAACATTATGACGCAGTGGGATCATTGTATCTGAGTCAGTGTACAGTGGAGCGAAATGACATTCTGAGCAGCCAACAGCATGGAATTGCTGTTCACCATAAACACTCTCTGCAAAAGGAGATCGAGATGTCTCTGTTAGGGATTCAAGATAAGCCGCTAAGGCGTCTAGATCAGTACTCCTTCCTTCTTTTGGAACTCCTAGTGTGTCTTCTGTCTCTGCGAAATCTTGATCGGTCATTAATCCTTCGCCAGCAAAGAAGTAACGAATATCATTTTCAAAATCTTGAACTTCGTCAAAATTTCCTGTCCAATGTAGTCTCCCCATTGTGGTTCCCTCAACACCTTTCAGGGTTGTTGTGTTACGGAGTCCTTCTCCCCGTTGGGTGAAATCCCAAGTTTGGCCATCGTGTTCTGCATCTGGATGACAGTAAGCGCAGGAAATATAGCCCGACCGTGTAATCCGTATATCGCTCGCCGAGTAAAACAGTTTCTTGCCAATGAGAACCTCTTCACCGAGTGGCTCTTCGGGTGAAATTGATGTGCTCCAAAGACGTTCTGGTATGTTTGAGCTACTGATATCGTAGGCGTGAACTTCTCGATCAAGCCAGGCAAAGACAAAGAGGGTTTGACCATTTTGGTCGAGGGCTAAGCCACTTGGACTGTTTCCAATATTTATAATGGAACCAACGATCTGGTAATTGAACGCATCAAGGATGGTGATTGTTCCTGTGCCAGGATGCAATACGTACAGGTAATCTCCCAGTGGAGAGAAAACCGCGGCTGAAGCCCGGCCTCTTTCATCAAAATGCTTCCTGGAGCTTGGTTCTTCAATTTCAGTTTCTAGAGAAATATGAGACAAGATTGCCCGAAGGCTGTTTTCGTGATTTTGTGCCAAACCATTCTGGTAAAGTCCTCTCAAGGTATTGGCGTGGAGCATTGGAACCACCAGACTTTTTCCATCCGGTGAAGGGATGGCTATTTCGAGAAGGTTTGGGATTCCACCAGTTGTATTGTCACTGTCTCCAGCGAGATCAACCTCGAGAGCAACAGTATTGGTTTCGCCCTCATTTGAAATGTAGACTTCTCCTCCCTC
>JACLAC010009842.1_pt1 | contig 12225 bp, 8 predicted proteins | sample 8027881 | NCBI WGS metagenome assembly JACLAC01 (sample SAMN15725517, study PRJNA655200) | protist metagenome | isolation source: fluorescence activated cell sorting (FACS) single amplified genomes of... | place: Spain: Blaines Bay Microbial Observatory, Mediterranean Sea | collected 2016-01-19 | reverse complement strand
CGTAATGATGCCGCAGAACTTTCGGCGGATAGTAGAATACGGGCCGCTCGACGCGGACTTTGTCGCCATCAACTGACGACTCAGGGCATCCAGTTTGAACAAGGCTCTGCGATTTATGAGCTGACTGGCGAACGTCTCTTCCTTTGACGACCTCCGGCCACGGCAACGGCGCAACAACACGCACCTCGCCCATCTCGTCCATCGCGTGGCAAAGCATTCGATTGAAAGTTCCCCGCACCGACGACGCTGGATTCGGGTAGACCGAACTAAGAAATAGTGTCTTCATAAGAATATCCTCAGACACCTGAAGCCATCGTTCTATCAAAGGCTTCGTCGAACGAAGTCGTCGGGTGCCAGCCAAGTCGTTCCTTCGCTCGGCTGTTTGAATACTGCAGCGGCTTCCACATTGCCTGGACACGATATTGAGTCAGCACCGCCGGAATCTGCTGCTCTGTCCGTTCGCTGTACCATTCGTTGAATCGGGCCAGCCAGTTTGTTGCAAACTGCGGGATGCCGATTACCCTGAACTTCCGCCCCGCTTTTCGGTACTTGCGAAGCACCTGCCGCCCAGTGGGAAGATCATCATCGACAACGTTAAAAATCTGTCCGTCAATCCCATCTTTAAATCCGGCCAGCTTCACTGCTTCCGCGCAGTTTTCCACATACGTAAACGGTACTCGCTGCCCACCACTCATTCGAAGCAGCACGCCGCCAATCTGCAGCCCGACACGATGGCTCATAGCGCCGCGTTCGTCACCAAAAATCACTCCGGGACGGACCACGACCAATGGCAGTCCACTCTCCTGAGAAACTCCCCAGGCTATTTCTTCCTGAAGAATTTTGCTGTACGTGTAGGGGTCTCGAAGATACCCCGCTGAATCGACTGGGCATTCTTCATCCAGAATCGCGTTACGTCGAAGATTCTGCGAGCCATAAATGCCCAGCGAGCTTACCAGTACGAATCGTCCAACGCCTTGTTCAGAGGCAGCAGTCATTAAGTTGCGGGTTGGAACAACGGAGTTCATCACCAGATTACTTGCCGAGCCACTCAACGCAGCGGCAGCGTGATAAACGACATCGCAATCCTTGACCAGAGACCTGCATTGCTCAGGGTCTGCAAACTGGACGTTGACTGTTTCCGTTAGACTCCAACGTCGTGAACCGACGAAATCGAGCAGCGACTGCACGTCACTGCCTGGCCTTACCGCGCAGCGAACCGCGCAACCTTCATCGAGAAGTTGCCGAAGAACACGGCGTCCCAGGAAACCCGTCGCTCCGGTAAGTACGACCTGCATATCAGTGTTACCCGTCCTGGTGCTCATCTCACATTATCAATTTTAATTGGTCCGAAATCGCAAAAACTGCTTGCTGCTTAAACTCTCTGCGAACCTTCCCCTGCTGAAATATCAGCCACCAACCCTTCCGGGCTGTCAGGCGTGTGATCCTTCATCTTAGATTCGAACATCGTCTGCCTGCTTCGCCGTTTTCTCTCAACCAGATCCAAATCCCCCTTTCTGCACTCAGCAAAAATGCGGTCCATGACCTCCGTCACACGAAGTATCTCGTCGTAGGAGACAGGCCCCTCGTCGCCTTCAAGAACTGCCTCGTAGAATCGGAGAAATGTTTGCTTCATCCCTTCAAAATAGTGCAGTTCTCCTTTACAGAAACGGCGTACATTCAGTGCCAGGTTTGCAGTCGATTCACAGACCTGTCGCCACGGTACTTCGATTTTTGCAAACGCGCCTGGACATCGATCAACTCGATCTGCTCGAATCAATTGTGAGTTTAAGTCCACTTCCAGAGCACCGTTCGTTCCATAAATTCGAGCCATGCGGTGGCATGGCTTTGTGGAACTCGTGAATAGCAAGCTGCCAGTTACATCCTCACCTCGAAGATGTGCCCTTAATTCTGTGGGAAACGATATTTGCTTGAACCGACTGAACCATGTCGCCTGTAACTCGGGTCGGTCGTCGGAAAGAAACTCTGTGATCCGATACAGGGGATGTGAAATCGTGTTCTGAAAAAGGCCACCTGGCAGACGCCGGACCCAATGATCCGGGTTGGCAATAACCTGCCTGCCAAACGGACCGTGAAGAGGGTAACCAAGCACCGATTCAACGTGCTGCACATCGCCAATCTCACCAGCTTCGATCCGTTCCCTGCATTCCAACCAGGTCGGATCAAACAGTTGATCATGCCCCAGGCAAAGCAGTCGATCATTTCGACGAGCACAGTCAAGAACGTCACGAGCCTCGTCCGCATCCACGGTGAACGGCTTTTCGACATAAACATGCACGCCAGCATCCAGGAGCAGCTTGGCCAATGGACGATGCGATTCAACTGGCGTTGTGATATGCACAACATCCGGGCGAGACACTTCCAGCATCTCTTCAAGACTGGTGAACTGCCCCTGGATCTCAAACCGTTCCGCCGCCTGTCGTGCCAGTAGCGGTTCCAGATCGCAAACCGCAACGGGGTCCGCCCAGGGAATGCGGCGAATCTGTTGCAGATGCGCATCTGCAATCTGGCCGCAACCAACAAGTCCAATTTTTATCCGTATTTCAGTCATAGCACCAGGCGATCAGCTGTTGTTTGTTCATCAAGCGAACACACGTCTTCAGGACTAGACTGACTTCCCATCAAGCAACTCGCGATACAGATCTTCGTACTGTCTGACCATGTTTCGAACGTTGAAGTGCTGTTCAACGCGTTGACGAGCAAGCTCGCCATAGACCGGCCACCCTTCCTGGTCTTTCAACAGGTCACGCATGGCCAGAGCAAGCCCTTCAGGACTGTTCGCTGACACGAGACGTCCGGTCTTTCCTTCGATGACAATTTCCGGATTGCCACCAACTCGTGTCGTCACAACCGGCAATCCAACAGCCATAGCTTCCAACAGCGTCAGAGACATCCCTTCAGTCCGTGACGACGAAACGAAGAAGCCAGCCTGCGGAAGAAGTTGCGAAACGTCGCTGCGTTCACCCAGAAACTCGACGTGATCCGTCAGATTCAGTTCCTCAGACAACTGCTCAAGCTTCTGACGCTCTCCACCATCGCCAACGATTTTGAGTCGAAAATCAGGACAATCTTTGACGAGGATCCAAACAGCTCGCAGAAGCGTCGCAAAATCTTTTTCAGGCGACAGCCTTGCCACACTGATCGCTGTCGGCTGATCTGCAGGACCACGGTATTCGAATCGGTCGAGGTCAACTCCGTTCCAAAGAGCGATCGTTCGATCCGCCGAGCGTGCATCATCCTGCCGACAGAGCTCGGCAGCGTCTTCGGAAACCCCGACCACACGGTCCGTAAACTTATTTGCCAGCCGGAACTGCAGTCTGGCCTTCCAACTCTTGCCACAACCACGACCGTGTTGCGTATTGACGACAACCGGCACACCAGCGCGCCTCGCAGCAAACGCACCGTAGAAATGTGCGAGTGTATTGTGTGTATGCACGACGTCGAACTGGCCATCATGGAATATGTGAGCGAGCCGTCGAAGTCGAGCCAGCTTGCCGGAAACGACATCAGAAACACATTCGACATGGTGGCCTTGAGTCCTGAGTTCTTCAGCCGGGACACCCAGCCCATCCAGCGCTACGAAGCTCGTGTTAATTTTTTCGACGTCGCGATTCTTTCCAAACTCGACCAGCAATCGCTCCAGCCCGCCAGTCAGCAGACACATGCTGACATGACACACTCGAATTTTCTTCGCTGTTTTCCTGGCCGGTACCCCTGAGGGATCCACAGTTGCGTCTGTCCGATTCGATTCGAATGTTCCGGCAAGAGACATGGCACGATGTTTCGTTTGAGGTGATTAGTCACTTCAGATTCATTTTCTGAGTGACTGCACAAATACTTGAAGGCCCTCGCAAGGCATCCTTGCAACCAATCTAGTTCGCAATCGAAGCGAAGGAGCGGCTGCCCCCGGCATTTCGAGGGAATCACGAAACACGGCCGTTGCGGCAATCACGTTCTCAGACGTTGCGCAGCTCCTGCCGGATAAACCGATAAAACAAGTCGCACCGAACCAAACGACTACCGAAATGCAAGCGGTGCATCGGGTTCGTCTCAGGCCAGCACAAAACGACCTGAACTGAGTAGTCGCCTTGCAGCATGACCAACAAAGTTTCCCCGCGACGGTATCTACAGCAGACGGCTACCGCGGCGGCGGCAATCCGTCTTCATCGGATAAGGAGTCCAGCGGGTACAGATTAACGCTGCCTGAACACACTCACTACACGCTGGTAGACACCAGCCATGTGTGTCGCTTCGGCTGCAAACCCTGCGTTAAGCTTGACAGGCAGAGACGCCCGGCGACGTTCCGAAACGCGCCGACGTCCAGTCGAAAACATCAAGGCATACAACAGCGAGAACACTACGAGCTCGACAACTGCCGCCATCAGGCTCGGCGGCAAATCGTCAGTCCATACGGCCAACTGCCCGGAAGTCGTGAGCGACCAGATCCGCAACTCGGAGGATTGAATTATCAAACAACCTCAGCCATTGGCTCACCGTCGTCGAGAAGGTATTGAGGGCGACCTTGTGGATCGCTGATCGTCGTGTTTCGTGCGTCGATCCCGAGTCGATTGAACAAAGTCGCAAAAATATCTTTGTAGTGCACGGGCCGGGCAATCGCAGTGCCGGCCGTTCGGTCAGTTGATCCAATGACCTGACCAGTTCGCATTCCTCCCCCGGCCAGGATCGCCGGTCCGACGCGAGGCCAGTGATGGCGTCCGCCCGTTTTCGGATCGATCCGTGGCGTTCGACCGAACTCGCCCCAGACGACGATCGAAACGTCGTCAAGCATGCCACGCTCTTCCAGATCGGTCACCAAAGCGTGCAAACCGTGATCCACAATCGGCAGCAAAGCCCGCATCCGTGGGAAGTTGCTTGAATGAGTATCAAAGTCGCTGATTGATACACTGACGCATCGAACACCGGCTTCGATCAACCGTCTTGCCAGCAGAAACTTCTGTGGTGCTTCTGCACCTTCTGCCGTTGTGAACTTAAATGAGTCCGGGTTCACTGTGCTGGTGTAGCGTCGCAGTATTCCGGGATCTTCGCGACTCAGGTCCAGAGCTTCCGCAAATCGACCAGATGTCAGAATGCTGACGGCCTGCTGATTAAAAGCGTCCATCGCATTCATCATGCCGCTCGCGTCAACCTTTCGTCGAATTCGGTCGAGCCCGCCGAGCAAATCTGAGCGACTCGACAGTCGGTCGAGCGACAACTGCTCGTTCAGTTTCATACTCACCGAGTGGTCTGCACCAAGCCGCTTCAGTTCGCCCTGCATCCCCTTTTCAAGTTCTCGATGGAACATCCTGGAAATGTCCGGACGGAACGGTTTATGGGCTGGGCCGAGAAAACCCGGCCGAGCACTGTTGCGAACCAGCGGCCGCCCAAGCATCAGATCGACGAAAGGTGGTGCGTCGTCATCCGCCTGCCCCTGAAGTTTCGAAACGACTGAGCCCATGACAGGCCGTCCACCCATCGACTCTAAATCTTTGTAGTGGAAGCCGGATTGACACTGAAATCCGTCATGCCGACCGGCGGAACCAACAAGCGATCGGATAAAAGCAAATCGGTCAGCAATGCTCGCAACACGAGGCATCAATTCACAAATTTGAAAGCCGGGCAATGCAGTCTGAATCGGGAAGAACTCGCCGCGAATCTCCGACGGAGCCGACATTTTCATATCAATTGTGTCCAGCTGCGGCGGTCCTCCATCCAGATGGATGTTGATCACAGATTTGCGAGAATCACCGCTTCCAGTCGCAGACTCGGCCCGCAACACGTCCACCAGCGACAGGCCTGCCAGGCCAGTCGCCCCCGCAACAACCGCAGCGCGGCGAGTCATCCCGTCACAGTGTCGAACCGATTTACCAGTCAGTGTGATCATCGCTTTTCCCGTCACGTCAAACGCTTCAGTTTATGCCCCATTATTATGCACAACACTACGTCACTCACCAAGGTCGAACTTCAAATTCACCGCCAACATCTGATTACTCGAATCGCCAGTCGCGGCAAATTGCCGACGCCTCACACTGACCGTCTGTGACTTTTTCTTTGAAAGGATCTCAAGATATTCGACACACTCTTTTTGATCGGCACTCTACTATCGTTACAATTTATGATCCAAATCATCGTCTGCATTCGCAGCGTTAAAATGTCGGCAAACTTGCATCACTTCGAAACGTTGCTCTTCATGACTCACTCGTTCGAGCAGGAAGCCGAATGACCGCAGTAATTGAAACGCCATCCGGCGGCATCCATCTGGCACCTGTCGCCAGGGAATTATCCCTCACCGAAGCTCAGGTGAAAAACGTCGTCACGCTGCTTGACGATGGCAACACTGTTCCATTCATCACACGTTACCGCAAGGAGCAGACCGACGGGCTCGACGAGGAACAGATTCGTGCGATCGAAAAACGAGTCAAACTGCTACGACAACTTGCCGAAAAGGCAGACACCATTCTGCGACAGATAGAATCGCAGGGTAACCTGAATCCCGAGCTACGGTCTCAAATCGAAACTGCACAGACACTCAAAAGGCTGGACGATCTTTACCTTCCTTTCCGGCCGAAACGTCGCTCGCGGGCTGAAACAGCTCGTGAAAAGGGACTCGAACCTCTCGCCGATATGATTCTGCAAGGCGAAGCCGATTCGATCCCGATCGCCAAAGCTGCCGCCGGTTTCGTCTCCGCAACTCCGAATGAAGGCGTCACAACGAAGGATGAAGCACTCAATGGAGCAGCCGATATTCTGGCCGAGCGGATCAGCGAAAACGTTACAGTCCGCGACAGCTCGAGAAAAATCGCGTGGCGTACCGGCAGGATCTCGGTATTGCCGACCAAGAAGAACGAGGAAAAACGCAAAGAGTTCGAAAACTATTCTGACTACAGCGAACCTGTCTGGAAAGTACCGCCGCATCGCACTCTTGCTTTGAATCGAGGCGAAAAGGAAGAAGTACTGCGGATAAAATTCGAGTGGGACCGGGAAGTCGCGGCAAGGGCGATCTCGACTGAGTACGACTTGACCAGCCACGTTCACCGCAAATTTCTAGATGAATGTGTCCAGGATTCGCTCGACCGCCTGATTCATCCCAGCATTGAACGCGAACTCCGCAGGGAAATCACAGCCCAGGCAGAGGAACACGCGATCGGCGTCTTTGCCAGAAATCTCCGAAGTCTCTTGCTGCAGCCTCCACTTAAAAACGAAGGCGTACTGGCAATTGACCCGGGGTTTCGTACTGGATGCAAGATGGCAATCCTGGACGACCGCGGCCAGTGCATCCATACCGACGTGGTCTACGTAACGGGCTCTGCGGACAAACGACAGGGGACTCTGCGGCGGCTTGCGGAACTCGTCAGCAAGTACTCATGTGGCCTGATCGCCATTGGCAACGGAACAGCCTGTCGTGAAACCGAAGAACTCGTCACACAGCTCATCGCGGATCACTGCCCGGACTGTCGCTATCACATCGTCAACGAGGCGGGTGCCAGCATCTATTCCGCAAGCACGGTGGCCCGCGACGAATTCCCTGACTATGACGCCACTGTCCGCGGAACCATCTCGATCGGTCGTCGACTGCAGGACCCACTCAGCGAACTCGTGAAAATCGACCCGCAACACATCGGCGTCGGCATGTACCAACATGACATGAATCAACGCCAGATGAAAGAATCGCTTGACGGTGTCGTTGAGTCATGCGTCAACTTCGTCGGCGTGGACCTGAACACGGCAAGCGCCTCGTTGCTGAAATACGTGTCAGGCTTCAGTCAGCTCGTTGCTAAACGGGTTGTCGAGTGGAGGGAAATCAATGGCCCGTTCGCAAATCGAAAACAATTGATGGAAATCGCTGGAGTCGGCAAGTCGACGTTCACTCAAGCGGCAGGCTTTCTCAAAATCAGCAACGGCGAAGAGCCGCTCGATAAGACCTGGATTCACCCGGAAAGTTACAACGTCGCGAATCTTGTTTTAGAAAATCTTTCATTATCATCCGGCGATGTGCAGGCCACAGACGAAAGCAAAAATGCGCTTCGAGAAAAACTGGCTGACATCTCAGTAAAACAACTCGCGGCAAAGCTGGACGTTGGCCAACCAACACTCAAGGACATCATCGATGGGCTGCGCCGCCCCGGTAGAGATCCACGAACTGATTTGCCTGGTCCGATTTTCCGGAGCGGCGTGTTAAAGCTCGACGATCTGGCAACGGGCATGAAACTGGCAGGCACGGTTCTGAACGTTGTCGACTTCGGAGCCTTTGTCGATATCGGCCTTAAAGACACGGGATTAGTGCACGTAAGCCAAATGGCCGATCGATTCATCAGCAGTCCACACGAAGTCGTTTCCGTTGGCGACGTCGTGACCGTCTGGGTCCAGTCTGTCGATAAAGACCGAAAACGAGTTTCTCTGACACTAAAAAATCCCGCCTGAACATCTCAGACAGATTTTTCGACTCGCGACAGTCAACATCATGACTCCGAAATTCAGCAAGGGCGACAAGATCACAAGCTGACCTGGGATCAGAAAATGTATTCCTGATAGATGAAGCTCAGCACAAACGGACCAAGAATCACCACAACCGTCGAAGCCATGATCAGAATTCCGGGCAGCAGCATCTTAACGCCAGCTTCGCCCGCGATCGTCTCTGCTCGTTGAGTTCGCTTAATCCGCAAAACATCCGCCTGAGTTCGAAACACCGTGGCCAGTGGCGTGCCAAGATTCTCTCCCTGGATGATCGAGCCGACGATTGCTGTCACTTCGTCGTCGCTCAACCGTTCGCGCATTGCTTCCAGAGCCATCGTCCGGCTTTTCCCCATGCGAATTTCAGCGAGTACCCGTCCGAATTCCACTCCGACCGGTTGGTCATGAAACTCCCGTACGGCTTCCGCCATCGAGTTGATGAACGTCGAGCCGGCTTCCATCAGTAACGTTACCAGATCCAGCAGGAACGGCATCTTCTTCTTTATCTGAAACAGACGATAATGAGCTTCCGACGCCAGTCGCCGTCGCAGCCAATAAGCGGTCAGCCCGGTGATCGCCAGCGCCGAAACCACTCCAGGAGTCTCCATAATTTCGACGCAGACATAAATGAAGGCCGGCATCAACAGCAGGGCGATTGTCTGAAGCCGTGCCAGGTACTCTTCCGGTGTCCAGAAGCGACTGTAACCAGCAGCTTGAAGTTCCCGACCGATCTCAGGTAGAGATGCGTTGAACATTCCACGGTTCATGACAGCCAGACCGGCGATCAATGGATAGAACATCCGATAAAGCAGACTCATCCGTCGCAGTTCGTTGATCCTGTTCACATCGTAACGCCACTCGTCGCCTTGCTCAGCATCCACTGAGTAGAGCGTGTTGCGAATCGTTCGAGTCAGGACAAACACGGCAGCAATCACAAGCCCACATCCCGCGATGCCAAATCCCCAGGTTCCTGGCTGAACGGAAAACATGCTTCGGAACCTTTCCACTATATTTAAGACAGTGTCAGAATTTAAGAAGGTGCCAGACGTCACAATTGCACGATCGGATAAGCTCAACAACGGAAACCGGGAGAATCCTTCAACACACTCGATCCCGGAATTTTCCAAACTGAGTTTATGCTTAGCCAGGCCACACAAACAGTAACGGGGATATAAGGACAAGCCGCGGGAATTGACACCGCAGGGCTGAGGCCTAGAATTGCTCGTTTTCCCCGACTTTTCGAGGATTACTCTCGTGGAAGAAGCAACTCGGAAGGCCAGCGTGCTGATCGAAGCACTCGCCTGGATCCGACAATTTCGAGACCGCTATATCATCATCAAGCTAGGCGGCAGCGCGCTTGAAAACCCGGAAGCGGTTAAGTCATTCCTGACCGACGTCATCTTTCTCGAAACAGTCGGCATGCGTCCGGTCGTGATTCACGGTGGCGGAAAAGAAATCAGCCAGGCAATGGAAGACGCTGGCATCGAACCTCGCTGGGTGCAGGGGCGACGCTACACAGACAAGAAGACGCTTGAAATTGCAGCAAACGTTCTCGCTCGCGACATCTGCACCCGGCTGATTGACGAAGTCGCCAGCCAGGGAGCAACCGCCGTTGGGCTCAGTTTTGCTACAGGTAAGAACGTCCTGATTGGCGAGAAACTCGCACTGACGTCTGAAACGGGAGCAGAAGTCGACCTTGGGTTGGTCGGACAGGTTACAGATATCAATCGAGAGTTTCTCGATGCCATCACCGGAGCCGGCAAGATTCCGATGATTCCCTGCATCGCCGTTGACCGCACCGGTCAGTTGCTCAACGTGAATGGCGACACCGCCGCCGCCGCCGTCGCACGAATCCTTAAAGCAGAAAAACTTGTCTTCGTCAGCGACGTGCCAGGGCTGCTTCGCGACAAGGACGATCCCGCATCACTGATCTCGCACATCGACATCGCTGAAGCACGAACACTCGTCACCGATGGAACAATCTCAGCCGGAATGATTCCCAAGATCGAAGCCGCACTGGAAGCACTCGAAGCGGGAGTCGGCAAACTGCACATCGTTGACGGAAGACGTCAGCACTCCTTGCTGCTGGAGATCTACTCCAACAGGGGAATCGGAACAGAAATCGTTGCCTGAACGTCCCGAACCAGGAGACAGCCAAGACTGTCCTGGGTTCTATTCGAGACGCATCCGGAGCAACGCCGCCAGACGTCAGATCACCATTCTTTGAAAGATTACGAAAATGGATTCATCCGCCGCCATGTCCAGTGAGAACAGGATTGCCCAGTTCGACAAGTACGTCATTCCGAACTACACCCGGTACCCGATCTGCCTTGTTCGAGGTGAAGGACAACATTGCTGGGACGCCGAAGGAAAGCGCTACCTCGATCTGTTCCCAGGCTGGGGCTGCAACATTCTGGGACATTGTCCGCCGCAAGTCACACAGGCCATCCAGGAACAAGCCGCCAAACTGATCCACATGCCGAACACCTGGTTCATGGAACCTCAGGGCGACTTCGCCGAAATGCTTTGCACTCGAAGTTTCGGCAAAGCCTTTTTCTGTAACAGCGGAGCGGAAGCCAACGAGGGCGCGCTCAAGCTCGCCCGTCTGCACGGCATGAAAGAAGGCCGGTACAAAGTCATCACTTTCGAAAAAGGCTTTCACGGCAGAACACTCGCCACGACAGCCGCGACGGCTCAGCCGAAATTCCATGAGGGCGTCGGGCCTCTCGTCGCCGGGTTCAAGTATGCCCCGACAAGAGACCTGCAGGCGGTCGCTGACCTGATCGACCACGAAACCGCCGCCATCATGATTGAACCGATTCAAGGCGAAGGAGGCGTTCAAATCCCCGACGATGGATACCTGGCCGGACTGCGAAAAATTGCCGACGAAAACAACTGTCTGCTGATCTTCGACGAAGTGCAAACCTGTATGGCTCGCACGGGAACCTGGTTCGGCTATCAGCAGTGGGATGTCCAACCGGACATCTTTACGATGGCAAAGGGCATCGCTTCAGGCGTCGCCTGCGGCGCCGTCATTACCACCAACGAACTCGCTAATGACCTTCGTCCGGGCATGCACGCGTCTACCTTCGGCGGCAACCCGCTCGCAATGGCCGCCGGCATCGCCACCGTTCAAACAATTGAAGAGGAACATCTCCTCGACAACGTAGCGGCGATATCCGAACGATTCCGAAGTCACTTCGCAGCGCTGGCTGAGGAACTTTCGATCATCTCCAAAATCAGAACGCGGGGTATGATGATCGGCGTCGAACTGACAATCCCCTCAACGCCAGCCGTCGGAAAATGTATGAAAAAGGGACTCCTCATCAACGCGACGCAGGAAACGGTGATTCGCCTGTTGCCGGCCGTGAATCTTTCGGCCGAGGAAGCGGATGAAGGCTTCGGCATCATCGCCGATGTGCTCCGTGAGATGGCCAGCGAAGCGAGCTAGAGACAATCTCGCCACTGAGAATTTCACGGAAAACACGTCTGCGGCAGTCATATTCATATCGTACCGCATTGCCGTTCGGCACGCACGAAAAGAATCAACGCTAAAATCACAGCTAGACTGAAACCATCCGATGAAACACCTCACTTCACTATTTGATCTGACGACTGACGACGTCATGGACATCCTTGAGACTGCAGAGAGTCTCAAAGAAAAGTACGCATCTGGTAATCCTGCGACACCGCTCAACAACCATGTCGCAACATTGGTATTCGAGAAACCGTCGCTCCGAACAAGACTCAGCTTCGAAG
>JACLAC010012796.1_pt1 | contig 12226 bp, 6 predicted proteins | sample 8027881 | NCBI WGS metagenome assembly JACLAC01 (sample SAMN15725517, study PRJNA655200) | protist metagenome | isolation source: fluorescence activated cell sorting (FACS) single amplified genomes of... | place: Spain: Blaines Bay Microbial Observatory, Mediterranean Sea | collected 2016-01-19 | reverse complement strand
TATGGCGAAGATGGCACATTCAAACACTGGAATCTCGAAACCGGCACACTCATCGCAACATCCCTCATCACCAAAGACGGACAGTGGGCGGTATTCTCTCCCGAAGGATGGTTCGACGGCTCAAAAAACTTCAAAGGCGCCCATTTCGTTGCAGACAACCGTCATGTGATTGCCTTCGAGCAGATGCACAAAAAGTTCTATCAACCCAATCTTCTCGAGCGCTTAAACGGTGTTGGAAAAGCCTTGCCCACATTGGAACAAAAACGTTTTCAAGTAAAGATTCCCCCCAAAGTGAGCGCCAAAGTGGATGGTACAAACCAGCTTCAGGTAGACATACAAAACCAGAACGGTGGCATCGGTCGTGTGGAGATCAAAATCAATGGCATGCGTGTGACTCCGGAAGGAGCCCGTGGACACAACCTCACAACAGATGCGACGCGAGGGGAGTTTGCCTTTGACCTTTCCCATCAAGGAAAACTAAAACCGGGAGAGGAGAACACCGTAGAGGTGGTGGTGTACAACGAAGACAACAGCATCGCTTCCCGTAGCTTCTCTGTGGCCTACACCCCGTCGGGAAACAAAGAGACCGAGCCCTCAAATCTACATGTCCTCTCTATTGGAACCGGTTCCTATGCCGATAAAAACCTAAACCTTCGCTTTGCCGCCAAAGACGCAGAGGACTTTGCCAATGCCATGAAACTGGTAGCCAAAGAAGAACTCTTTCCGCAGCATAGCATTCAGCTCCTAAGCAGCAACAGCGAAACCAAACCGAGCAAGGAGAATATCGAAGCCGCCTTTGCACGCCTAAAGGAAACCAAGCCCAACGATGTGGTGGTGGTATTTTTGGCGGGTCATGGAACCTCAGTTGATTTGGGTCAGGGCACTGAATTATATCTGTATCCCACCCAAGAGGCGCACAACCTCAGCTCCTCTTTTTTACTCGAAGCGGTGAACCGGGAGACCTATACGATTTCTTCCAAGGAGATTCATGCTTGGATGCAGTCGATAAAAGCCAACAAGTTGGTGCTTATATTGGACACCTGTGCCTCGGGTGCAGCAGCCTCGGAGTGGGTTGCAAAGCGCAAGCTGAGCTCGGACCAGATTCGTGCCATAGACAATCTAAAGCACTCATCGGGTATGCACATTTTAATGGGAAGTGCAGCCAACAAGGTGAGCTACGAAGCCAGTCAATATGGTCAGGGGCTGCTCACCTATGCGCTCTTAGAAGGAATCCAAACCGGAGAAGGAACCATTGGAGACAACAACATCTGGGTTCAAAAGCTGTTTCAACATGCCCAGAAGCGTGTCCCACAGCTAGCAAAGGACATTGGTGGCATTCAACAGCCCATGTATCAACCACCCGACCAGCCCCCCTTTCCGATCGGTCAGGTCGATGAAAGGACCAAAGATTCCTTGCAATTGAAGCAGCGAAAAGCACGGGTAATACGACCACGGTTTCGCGATGTGGATGAAGAAGACGATACCCTGGAGCTGGAGGCTTTGTTTGAAGCACATCTTCGAGAAGCAACCGAAAGTGGTGTATTGGTGTTTTCCGATGTTCGCAAAGCCCCCCGTTCTTGTCGGGTTGTAGGAACCTATTCCACCCAAGAATCCCAACTTCGTTTGGAGCTCAAGCTGCGCTATGAAAAGAAGGAGGTACACAAAACCACCCTCACCGGAACAACCGACAATATCCCCCTACTTCTCCAACACATCTCGGATGCGGTCATTCAGCACTGTCCGAAACCAGAGTAACGCTTCAATAATCCAGCCCCTTCACGTACTTCATGTTCAGGTACCCTTCTGTTCCGTCGAGGGTGACAACAGAGATGAAAGGGCAAATGCAATCGACCTTTATTCGCTATCCTTTTCAACGTCGAGGGTCACGGTTGCGGTATATCCTCGAAAAACCGGTGGCGGTGGTGGTGCACCAAAACTTCGCGTGGTTGGCATTTTTACGATTGCAGAAAGTACGGAGCGCTTCGTGGCTGTCACATCTGTATCTCCTTTTTGGTTGAGAGGAGAAAAGTCGATTTCTTCAAAGGGCTGCGCAATGAAGAGTGCCTGTTCCAATCCTTCCGTATTGGGATAGAAATAAAAGGGGGCTGGGGCCTCCATTGGCGGATAGACCAAGCTCTTATTGGGCGGCACACCGATGGCTGGTAGAGATTGAGAGTCATCTTTGTTGGGAAACAATTGCTGGATGTGCTTCTTGGCATCATCGACATTGACAAGCGTGACATAGAGCTGCTGCGATGTATTGTTGGTGATCCGAAACCGAAACCCTTCTGTGGAAAGAAGATCGACAGCACCCGAATCATTGAGGCCCCACTTACTACCATCGGCTTGGAGAGCCTCTACTGTAAACTTTTCCTTGTTTCGATACTGCGACATAAAATCGAGCAAGAACTGACGGATCGAAACATACTGCACTTTGGGGACAATCGTATCGAAGGAAATGGTTTCTGGTTTTTCTTTTTTGTTCGAAGTCTTTGGTGGATATCGAAGATCGCGTAGCAGCCATCCCTTGTCATAAGAAAGGACAAGATCGGCCCCCGATTTCTCTTTCTGTATGGTCACGAGTGGCATCGATTCTTTGAGGGTATCAAACTTTTTCTTTTCCTCACCAGAGACTTTTTCCAAAAAAAGCTTGGTGCCACCCGGTCGAAAGCACTTGTGCTTGATGAACATCCAGTACTCTCCTTTCTTATCTAAGTCCAGTTTTTTTGCCCCATCATTGATCTGCACAATTGTTAGCTTTAGTCCTTCCTTAACCACAGTTCCTTCGGCAACAGCTGCTGCATCGGCTTTTCGCGTACCCTTGGGATAAAAAGCCACAACCGCTCCTTCATAGAGCCCAAGATGACGCCCCGCACGCACTGAAACCAAGTCTTCTTTGACACTCTTGATAAGAAAAAATGGCTCTTGGTATACAAAATCATTTTTAAAAAAGACACTGTTCTTGGATCCATGAAGAGTCGGGTTTTGTCCGGGCGTGTGTCGCTGCAGAACCAATACCACATCCTGAAAGATATCTTCATAGGAACTGTTCGGAGTCACCTTCGGAAGAACATCTTTCAGAGCATAGGTCAATCCACCCATAGACTCCTTGCCCATGCGAACTTCAGCGGCTTCTTGGTTGTCTCGAGATGCCGAAATCGATATGAGGGGCGCCAACGAGGCATCTTCTTTTTTCGGAGGGGGTTCGGGAAGACTGGTAGTCGGAACATCGTACTCCGTCTTCAAATTGCGTGTCACCACCTTATCAGCAACATCTCGTGTTGCCGTTGCATTGTGACAAGCATCAAAAGTCATAAAAAGCTGTCCGCTGGAGCCAAGTATTCGTCGGGTTTCCAGCTGTAGCGCCTCGATCTCATCGTCCAGCACAACGGTTTTGGGATCGAGTTTTTCATTCTTATAGTCCGCATCATAAGAAACCCAAACCTCGTCTAGACGATCCTTCCACTCATCTCCATTGACATCTGGAACCTGAGAACCATGTCCCGAATAATGGATGTAGACAAAGTCCCCTTTTTTCAAGGTTTTGTTCAATGCATTCCATTTCGCAATGATCCCTGCACGCGTTGCTTTCTTCTTGCCAATCCGATGAATATTCTTGTCGTCAATACCGAGAGATGAAAGCGTTTCCACCAATACATCTGCGTCTTTCTCTGAAGCCAGAGGGATTATGCTTTTCCGCTTGTACTCGGAAACGGCTACGATAAGTGCATGCTTTTGCGGGGTTTCAGCAATCGCACTCAAAAATAAAAAAAAATACTCATTGAACATACTCCATATCCATTCTTGAATGAAAAGAATTTTAACTCATCCAAGAAAATATTGCATAAAAAACCAAACGATTTTGAATACAATTGTAAGAAGTAATCATTACTATTTGCTAGGCTTCAACAAAGATTTTCATCCCATTTGGTGTTATGGTGATATGAACACAGACATTTAATTCGTCTTTTTTTACTATGGGAGAATGTATGACACCAAAAGACCGAACTCACTTGCTTCTCTTTCTGGTCTTTCTATTGTTTCCCAGTGTCGCACACGCCGAAGTTCTCTTGGTCACACGCATCGTTGGTTCTGTTCACGTTAGTGACTCATCTGGCTCCCATCCTGCATCAAAGAAAGCCTTTCCATTGTTGGACAACCAAAAATTACGAATTGATGACGATGCCATGGCGATTATTCTGCGCGGAGGAAAAGCCCAGAAATTCTTCGGCCCAGCAGAAGTGTCACACCAATCGTTTCCAGCCGCAAAAAAACAAAAAAAGTCCAATGCCTCTTTGTCCCGGCTTCTAAAGAAGAAAAGCAGCCATCTCAGCATCGCCGCATCTCGAAGCAACGGAGAATTTGCACTGCTTCGGCCTCTCTCTTTCGGTTCCATGCTACAGCTTCGCAATATCCATTGGACATGTGCAAAATGTGGCGAGCAAAATATTACCGTTGTCAATATGGACACGTATGATGTATATTGGACCGAAAAAGCAACCGGTTCGACAATGTACAACGGCCCAAACCTACCTCCCGGAGAATATGCTTTGCAGATCAATGAGAAGCAATTCTCATTTGTGATCGCCGAGCTCGAAGACAGAGAACTCATCGTCGAATCGATCCATCAAGTGCAGCAACATACCGCTTCCCTCTCTATCGCAGATCAAGTCTCAGTCGAAGTCGCCTTGTGGAGCCAAGCAGATATGCCAACAGAAGCATTGTATACTCTAGATTCCCACATCAAATCGCATCCCAACAACAAAGACCTAATTCAACTCCTCGACAATTACCAAGAGTAAGAGCTCCACACCATGACCCTAGAAAACGAAGAATCACAAGAGAACACGGAAATTCCTGCCTCTGAAACTCCTTCTCATTCGTCGGACTTTCACCCTCCAGAAAGTCCCAGCGGTCTCTTGGTCTCGATCTACAAAGACTTCTCAATGGAATTCCTGTGGTTCGTCCTCACAGCAATCGTCGGAACCATTCTGGGCTTCACAGCCTTCGGTGGTTTGTTTTTGGATATCTATAGCAATATCCTTCCTTCCGATCCGGTCAGCGAAGACGTCACCGTTGTCAGCATCGGCCCGCAAGCCCTTTATCTTTGGGATCCAGCCAATCCGTCTCCAGAGGTTACACCGCGAGAGATGCTGGCGGAACTCATTGAGATATTAACCGAACTGGAAGCCACCACCATCTCTATCGATATCACGCTTTCCTCTGCGGAGGCTGGCGATGATCGATTGGCACGAGCAGCAGCAGCCCACGGTGCAGTCATTGCGGCAGAAGAAGCACAAGTAAACCTTCCCTCAGAAGGCTCTATGTTTGCCGCAGGCATCACACCAATACTGAGTGCGGAGAACCCTTCTGGATCATCAATCATTTCCCCCGGTCATGTACAACTCTACATGACAGAGCCCATTTTATTTGGCGACAATCTGATTGTTCGTGGTGTACCGTTGGTGCTCCGCTACGACCGACTGAATCTCAACCAAACCTGGTCTCAACAACAAGATTCCATTACACTTGATCCCGGCTTTACCCCAGCACTGAGCCTAGCCACTGCGTGGTTGTATCGGGCCAAGCAGCGAGATCCCGGTGCATCCATATACACCTTGACAAAAGAGATCAACTCGATTTGCTCATACGAAGGGAGCACTCTGAACTGCACATCGAGTACACTGTCTTTCCTTCCGGACCTACAGGTACCACTGCATGAAAATTATCGTCTCTGGCACACCGGTCCGGAACAGGGTGATGCCATTCATTTTCTTCCCGCAGCAGAATTGCTACTGCAACGCTCCCTACTCAATTATTTACAGAAAATCGGGCTTCCAGAATCAGAGCAGCAATACAATGACGAGCTACGGAAGCAAATCAAAGGGAAAGCGGTCATCATTGGACGAGTGGATCAGAATAGAAACAGTAATGACCGACACCCAACGACATACTCCTTTCCTTTCTTCACAGATAGCGATATGTCTGGGGTTCATATTCAAGCGCAACTGATAGAAAGAATGCTCTCGGGAAAAACCTGGCACCCCGTCCCAACATGGCTTCACTGGCTATTGGGCGTGCTCGCCGCTGTGCTATCTTGGAGAACCGTCAAAAGACAACCCATCATCCTTCAAATTCCAATATTGAGCTTGTATTTTCTCTATTTTTTCGTCGCTGGATTGCTACTCATGGCACTAACTGGCTGGGTTTTGGAGCTCGGAATTCCGATAACCACAGGCATGCTAAGTTTCATCATGTGTCATCTGTGGTATACCCATCAGCATGCAGAAGAATCTCCTCCTTCGTCGTAACTGTATACTTGCAAGAAGCTCTCTCTCGAAAACTCACAAACGGATACATATATCTACTCTCATTCCGAGGAAACCGATGTGAAATATCTTTTATTTGGACTGTCTCTATTCATTCTTGGATGCAGCAAAAAAACGAACAATTCAATACAGCAGCGATCTTTTTCCAGTTCTCCAACCATAGGCAAAGCCATTTCTGAAACGACGAACCTCTATGTTCTTGCTGTGGGTACCAGTGAGTATGTCGGTAATGAACTCGACCTGCTATATGCAGAAGAAGATGCCCGCGCTTTTGCCAATACAATGGCTGCCATCGGTACTGATTCGATATTTCCACAGACAAATATCGAAGTTCTCACCACACACAAGGATGATCGCAATCCAAGCAAAGAGAATATAGAAGACGCTTTTTCACGCCTGAAGGAAGTACAAAAAAATGATGTGGTAATCGTATATTTTGCCGGACACGGTATCAAAGAAAACAAAAAAGACGATGGCTATCTATACGTGACCATGCATGCCAATTCTCTTGAACAGGTGCAAGACAGCGCCGCCCAAAAAACCACGGCCATTTCCGGTGAAGAGCTCCAACAATGGCTCGCCGCCATTCCTGCCAACAAACAGGTGCTCATCTTGGATACATGTGCAGCCGGTGCCCTCGATGCTGCTGGAGGCAGCAAGCGCGATGTCGGACGGGAAACACTCCCTTCCATCCAACGAGCCATTACCAAGCTCAACAAAAGCTCCGGTACCTATATTCTGCTCGGAAGTGCTGGTGATAAAGAAAGCTACGAGGCCAGAAAGTATGGACACAGTCTACTGGCATATGCAATGTTAGAGGGCATCAAGCATGGTTCTGCACTCGGTGAAGGCAATGTCGTCGATATTAGCAAGCTCTTTTATTACACCCAGGAGCGCGTACTCACACTCGCCAGAGGGATCGGAGAAATCCAAGAACCGTTGGTTGCCATTCCGGACGGACAAGATTTTCCCCTGGGAATGGCCACTACCGAAGCACGAGAACAAATCACACTGAAAAACATAAAACCCAATATCGTTCGACCAGAATTTTATGAAGGGTTTGGGTACGACTCCCTGGAACTGGGCCTCAAACTTTCCGAGGCCCTACGTGCGGAAATGGACAAGGATCTTCTAATCTTCTCGGATGTCACAGAAGCACCACAGGCGTGTCGGATCTATGGCGCATACGAAAAAAATGACGACAATACCGTCACCATCGATGTACGACTGGATCACAAGGAATCAGAGCATCACCAAACAACACTGACCGGAGCTGCTGCTGATCTGGCGTGGGCTCTTGATGGCATGTTGAATGTGATCTTTACCCACTGCCCCAAAGAATAAAACCACCAGAGAAAAGAGAATTTCTAACTTCACCGCGCACCATCGCCCCATGAGAATTCGGTAACAAGCGATTTTTGCGCCAAGCTCTTGACATGTTTTTTCCATGTTCTTACACCCCACAATGGTAAAGCCAGCACCAAAAATGTAATATCACCACCACGAATAGTGAATTACAGGAATCGACGATAGAGGAACGCCACCACAGTAGGTCCAAATGAAACCACCACTGGCTCCACTACGGCCTTGGGCGTGACCTCTATGTATCGTAAAATATCTTCTACCTCGTCATAGTGAGCACGATAAAAAATGTCTTACTCACTGCGCTCTAATGAGAACTGGTCTCGATTGTTGAATATTTTTATTCCCCTTTGTCAGTCCTTCACATCCTAGAGCAAAAAATCGGTCGCAGGTGTAAGTCTGGTATTTCAAGAATCGCCAATACAGTAGGTTTATGATGTAATATTTTATTATTGATTGGATTAGCGCTATTGAAATCGTTTTCTCGATAATAATAGAATTGTTATTCTTGATGTTCAACCCGCATTCTTCATATTATAAAACAAATAAAACAACAGGATCAAAAACATGTTTATATTTTTTCTATTCCACAAACTGGTTTTTTCACAAGATGATCGTACAATCGACAATTCCATACCACTCTTAGAGGCTGAGATACAAGAATTACACATTCTTCTGAATGATCCAAGCCTACATGGATTAGATGTTTTACAAGATCCACAAATTCAACAATGGATACAATCGGACAGCCTTCAAACGAATACAGAAGATGTTTTACAAATTCGCAATTGGCGATCCACACTGCAGATAGAAAAATCATTTCAGATTCAGTCTCATAGCTTTCCACAAGAGATAACCAAGCTGTCTAATGAGATACAAGCGATAACGAAACTCGCAGCGGATCATTCTTCAAGCACGATTAGCTTGGAGAAGGTCGATGAGATTGCTTTGGAGCTGTTTAAACAGAGAGAAGAACTGGATGACGAAACGTTCAATACGTTAAGTTCTTATTATTCTTCACAGGTAGACTCTCAGATCTCCAACCTTAACAAGCTAACAACATTGCAGAACAAATCGTTAGAGACAGAGATTCTAGTGCACCAGGAAACAGGCAATGACCCTTTTGTTGGTTGCCTAAAAAAAATCGCGAGTCAGTCGAAGAATCTCGAAAAGGAAAAGCGTATAATTGAAGACACCTTATCGAAAAATATCTTTGCTGCGCTTATGGATCAGGATGAGATGATCATAGACTTGCAGCATGTGAATAATATGATTGAGGGGAACAATATATATGCAAATGAAGAGATACGAAATATCTCACAGCTGGTGTCCGACCTTCTCTTACCAGTAAGCTCTAGTGTTCTACTCTTGACTACACCAGATAAAATTCCAGAACAGGAAACAGAACAAGCGAACATAAATCAAATTATAGCGGCTAGCGGTGTTGCTTTGTTTATTGCGAAACATTTTTTGTGCCAATCGAATCAGATGAAAAATCCTCTTTGTGGTAATCCGCTTCAAAATCCATATGCCCAAAAGGCGAAAGAAGCTTTTTTCCAAGTAGAGAAATATCGCGCAAACTATGAGCAGCTTCAAATTCAAAAGAAACAACTTCGAGATATACAACAAAATCTCGCAAAGATTATGGAGCAGACATCAAAAGAACAGAAGGATAACAAGATCTCACATGTACAGATCTCCAATGACATTATTGCTATTTATGAAGATCTTGAGACGTATTATAAGAAGATAAAGAAAAGCTATCAAGATCAAGCTGATATAGGCGATAAGCTTGATGTCCAAAGATTGGTGAAGCATACAGATGAGAACCTGGAGTGGGCACAAAGGAAAATAGAGCGCGTTTCCTCCAAACGAGGGGCATACCAAAAAAGACTTCAACAGCTTCAAGATATACGAGAGGCAAGTATTTATACTCAATCTGTCGCGAAGTGTAGCGTTTTTGTCAAATAAACTAGAGGTCAAAAATCATTCAAAGACCACTGCTGTGATCCAATTCAATCCCAGCACTGATAATCAACGAGGATCTATTTTTGTGGTCTGCATTGTTGTATGATCTATCTATAATAGAAGAACCCCAAGATGGTTGTTTCATCATACCGTGGTCTGGAGCTTTCCTTGGCTCGTAGAGCTTAAGTTTGTTGTACAAATGGCCTCTAAAAAATCTCCGCATGCTTATTTTCAGCGACTTTTCCAGAAATAAGAAACAGCATTTGAGGTTGAAGCTCGATCCTTTGGGCAACATCTCCATATCTTCCCAAAACGCAGGAATACAACAGAAATATAGCGATGCAATCCTCGAAACGGTTCTCACATTACGATTGTTGTTTTACCAGCCAATATCAATTCTTCCGTTGGCTCCAATACCAAATGTTGCATCGGCCTGTCCGACATTCCAAACGGGGTGAGGCGTTGGGTCATAGGCTCGGGCTCCACCCGCTCCTGCGCCTTGTGAAAGAGCAGCATTTCCTTGGATTGCACCTACACCACCCTCTTTATAATTTGCCCATGCACTGGAATCGATGGTAGAGGAACCACCACCACCACCGCCACCACAGTAGGTCCAAATGAAACCACCACCGCCACCACCGTAGTAACCAGCACCACCGGCACCACCGCCGCCATTGCCTTGGCCACCACCGGCCTGCCATTGGATCGCACCACTTCCGGTTGAGCAATTGCCGTTGTATCCCTGGGAATTCCCACCTTCGAGATAGCTACCGGAAGCGCCGTAGCAAGGATAGCTAGCAGTTCCAGCGTAACCGCCTCCGCTTCCGCCAGCCGATTGGGTTCCACCCGTGCCACCATAGGCCGCTTGACAATAGCTATTGGGTGTACCTTGATGACCGCTTCGATCTTGACCGTTTTCTCCGGTAATGTCACCACCGGCACCACCAGCCCCACCAATTTGAGAATTGCCGCTGTTTCCATCCGATGCACCACCACCACCACCCGCAGCAACTGCGAGCAATGTTCCATTGTGCCATACCATAGAGGCGCCACCACCTTCACCATAATTGGATCCGCCTTCGGCAACCATCAGAGTTAGGGTATCCCCTGGGGACACATAAAAGGAAGCACTTACATAGGCAGCACCACCTCCAGTCGCCAATTCTTGGCTGCCACCGGCACCACCTCCACCCCACATCATTACGGAAAATTGGTTTACATTGGTCGGCACAATCAGCTCGTATTCTCCGGGGATAACATAGTTCAAGTCTGCTTCTGTGACCATGTCTGTACCATCGCAGTCTTGATCGATACCATCATCTCCGGTTTCTGTTGCGTTTGGATTGATCGAGGAATCTGTATCGTTACAATCGTCACCACCATGCCCATCTGATTGATGACCATCACCATCTTGATCATAATCATCATTTTCTGCACAATCGGAATCCACTCCATCATACCAGGTATCCGGTGCACCTGGATAGATGCTGGCATCGTTGTCGTCACAGTCTCCTTCTTCGGTGGTAAAACCATCTCCATCGACATCGTCTGTGGGTTCGGTCGTGGGCTCTGAAGTCGGCTCTGAAGTCGGTTCCGTAGAGGGTTCCGTAGAGGGTTCCGTAGAGGGTTCCGTAGAGGGTTCCGTTACTGGATCCAAGCCGCTATCTTCCTCTTCGAGACAGGCTTCCGATCCAGCACAGTCATCATCTTCACAATCAAACAGACCGTCTTGATCATTATCGGCATCATCACTACATTCTCCTGGTTCATCTCCTTCATACAAAACTTCTTCTTTTTCATGAAAAACAGAATCGGAGCAAGCCCAAAATAGATATAGAAAATGCATAAAAACCTCTCTAAATAATAAAGACAACAAATGGTACTGTTCACTGTTTGTGATGTATTTAGTCTATCAAACCCAACACTGTGTAAGATATTTTTCAAAGGATAGAATATTCCTTGATTTGTGTACAGAAAACTTTAATATTGGAGGTTCGGAATCTTGTTCCTGTTGCAATTGGATTGTCATGATTGGAACGTAGTCTCACCCCCTCTAGGACTGTGGATTTGCTTCCAAGTTTCTCTCCGATGGATTCCGATAGGTCAGACAAGCAGTATGTAGAAAAGTCAAGGCGACGTATAATGTATGCCCACAGACCATCATTGCTTACCAGTTCTATGAAGGGTTTGGGTACGACTCCGTGGGCGGAAACGATCTTCAGAGTGTGTTGCGGAACCCCAACGGCGTCGAAGAGAGGCTTGAAAAAACGGTCGACAACTGGAGAAAGATAGCCGAGTACTTCCTCGACGAACAGCGCTTTCCAAATGGCTCTACCGTGCTCATGGCCAATGTCTACGAGCCGACAGATGCCTTGGGTCAGGCTGAAGATTGCTTCTTTGGCCTCAACATCTCGTCACTGCTACCCAGTCTGTACGCTGCCAATGCGCAACTTCGTGGCTTGGCAGAGGAAGCGGGTTTCAGTGCACTCGACATGCGCGGGACTTTTCTTGGACATGGCTTCAACTACAACGACCCCATCACACCGCACTACAATGAGGATGACCCC
>JACLAC010011931.1_pt1 | contig 12227 bp, 11 predicted proteins | sample 8027881 | NCBI WGS metagenome assembly JACLAC01 (sample SAMN15725517, study PRJNA655200) | protist metagenome | isolation source: fluorescence activated cell sorting (FACS) single amplified genomes of... | place: Spain: Blaines Bay Microbial Observatory, Mediterranean Sea | collected 2016-01-19 | reverse complement strand
ATCATATTAAGTGTTTATTGTGAAAATTTAGCGCTTACTGTGTAGTCTTGTGTTCGAGATTCTTCAGAAAGTAATCTATGAAAATACCTATGAGTGAGCTTGTGAAGTAACCTCTAACCCTTGGGGACTAGTCGTCAAGGAACACTTCGTGGAGGACCGCCCTCACCCCTTGGTAGGAATCGTAATCTAATCGAACCCCCCAAGTCTGGTGACTCCAATTCTTTGCGCTGCATACGCAACACTCCATATGTAATTACCATGATTGTGTGGTGTATATACATGACCGGACAGCGATACACACAAATAACGAACGTAGATGAATAATTGCTGCCCACGAGTTAATCGGCAGTGTGTCTCGACGCGTTAGGTTAGCATGAACGTAGGTAGACAGATTACCGTTCGCGGACTAATGATCGGTAATGTGTATTCACTCGTTAGATTGGCAGCATATATTCACACATTGTTGTGCAAAGTGCGTATTAAGTGTACTAGATGCACGTCCTGGTTCGCACTGCTAAATTTGAAATGGAAAGAGCAAACGCTCATAACAGTGGAGCAACAGAAAGTGAATTATCCTGTTTGAATCAATCAATCAATCACAAGTCATGTTTCAGACGGTAGCTACCATCGCGTAAAGCGGGAACAGAGCTGCGATAAGAGCACTATAGGCTCAATTTAAAATTTTTGGCGAAACACGCCGGTGACAAGGTGACGTAGCTGCTACTGCTCCCGGCACTACACTTTCACAGACGCTTCTTAACTTCACAAAATTAGCCTTCTCAAACACTTTTTCGTACAACTACTCTGGTTTCGACGTAAAAACAGAACACGTTTCAAACAACAACCTCATTATTTCTAGCATTTTACCTTTTGCTCATCTCGTTGGTCTTTCTCTTCCTTTTGTGCCGGGACGCGTAATGCAGCTTATATCAGTACTTCCACTTAGTTTCGCCTTGCCACTCTTGCCTATCTTATTCTTACACTTCGTTAAACGGATTGAATAAAAGTATATATATATATATATATAATATATTTATATGTATGTGTGTGTATGTAATATGATATGTAGTAATAAATCTACTCCGCCAGCTGCCATTAGGAAAATTAGTACGATCATGTTCAAGTACTCATGTAGAAATTGCCGTCATTATGCCGACGTAGCTACAAAGTGGCATCATGATAACTAGATTAGAGTCTTTTTGAAATTGAAGACTTATGCAACCAATAGCACCATATGTACAATGGAAGAAGGACCTAAATCAAAATCATGTAGTACTTAAAATCATTGCGAGTATAGTGAAATATGATGATACGACATAGCTATCGTTTTCAGTATTTTCAACTATACATTGCAGCCCTCAAAATGCCGCCGTGGAAATAGGAATAAGATCCTCCACCAAAGATCTACAATTTAGTCGTCCATGCAAGTGCACATTCCTTTCCCTAAAGCAGCTGCAACCACATCTACCGCGGTCAGGACGCCCCCTCCAACTACTGTCGGAATAGCAACCGCCGTAAAAGACGCAGCAGAAGCCGACGCAAGAGCAGCACTGGATGAAGCAGAAGCAGCAGCGCTCGCAGCGCCAGTCGCGGCTGTACTCGCCGAGCCAAACGCGGCTAGTACTCCACCGACACCTCCTGCAACGCCACCTACAGCCCAGCCGGCTACAGTACCCACACCAGGTAAAGTCATCGTACCTACGGATGCACCAGCACCTGCACCTGCTACTGCGCCTCCAATAGTAGCACCGCTAATACTCGCAGCGTTCGCAACTAACACAGCACCTGTACCCGTTGCAGCCTGGGCACTGGCAGCAGTAGCTGCGGCTGTCTTAGCAGCTGTAGCCGCTGACGCTGCGTAAGCACTTGCCCCACATCCACTACCAACAAAACCAGTCCCCAATAAACCACTAACTAGAACGTTAGCGCAAGAGCATCTTTTGGCCTCAGCACCCGCAACAAGTAAGCAGAGAGCAATCGAACGGATCATCTTGGATGCGCAAGTAGACTCTTTCTTTGGTAGATGAAGCTAGCGTGTAAGTGATAGTCAATGCGTCGTTTTATGTATAGTTGTATGAATTGTGTAACAGTATAATAAAAATCGTCTACCACTTCTATTGACCTTACAGAACACACATAATGACAGAGCACATCCATGTAGGACAGTGTGAATGGATGATTTTTTTCAAGACAGGTTGAGCACAGGCACAGCAGGAGCACTGTTGACCTTGACGTCAACGTTAAGAGTAAGACAGAGTCACAGGTAACCTTTAGCCTAAGCTGACAGACACAGAATAAACTAATTCATTGAGGACGGACGAACCAAGTCATTGAGAGTCAAATAGACACGGACTATCGACTAACTGCAAATTACATCAACTTTAACTTGTTTTATATCAGATCCATCACCATCGAGCCAGCACAATATGAATTTTTGATTAGGTACGCGAACGCGTCTTAGACTTTGTCGTTCAGTATACGTATAGCTGGATACGTTTGCAGCTCCTGCTCCCGGCTCCTAGCTAGTAATAAATTAAATTTAATGTTAATGTTAAACTTTATATAATTTACCCCTGCAGTCCTTCCCGTTCTTTTTTAGCTTGTCTCTTCGCCACCATCGCGGCAACACCCGGACTCGGCGGGTGCTGCTGTCGCGCTGCACTCGCAGTAGTTCCGAAGTTGTAGTTTAACAAACCACCAGTCACGGTGTTGTTAAAACTAAATCCTGAAGTCCGGTTTTGTGACTCTGCGCGTGGCGGAAGGGGATTTACATTTACGCCACCACTCGAACCTCCGCTGTTGGTGTTGAACAAACCACCAGAGTTACGCATAGCTCCTATGTTAAGAGATACAGGCGGCATTCGCCGGCCAGACGATCCAGTGGACGTTCCAGTTCCTCAAGCAGTTGCGACTGTCACACTGCCTCTCTCGCTCCCTGCTCCACTATAACTATATCCACCTCTCTCACTTCCAGCTTCTCCTGTGCACCTTTGCCCAGCCATACCAACTACACCGGAAGACGATGCTGTTGCTGTTGCTGTTGTTGTTGGCGCTGCCGCATTGAAGGACGAACCCGCAAAGTTGTTGAACGACATCGACATTCCACCAGTAGTTCATGTTCAGGTTCACCCCACGTTCACGCTGAGGTAGGGCGTAGCGAACGCCGAGCCGGGTGCGATGGCGCCAGCGCCAGCGCCTGCGCCAGCGCCAGCACCAGCGCCGGCGCCCGTCCTTGCTGGAGTCGTGGCGACAGACTTGGAGTAGGTAGCTCATGTAATTGGCACGTGGCTCGCAACAGACGCTGAGTTCGCGCTTGAGGCAGACGCAGCAGCCGCTGAGCTCGCGCTTGAGGCAGACGCAGCAGTCGGTGTCGGTACCTGAGATTGAGAATAAGATCCCGCCGCAGGCGTCCAACTCAGGTTCCGCCCGGTGCTGAGCACGATTGGTTTCCGCTACGCTGCGCATGCGCCCCCACCAGCGCCTACGCCTGTGCCTGCTCCTGCCACCGGCGACCTGCCGTTGCTGGAAAGTCCTGCTGCGAGGCCTTGGAACGAAAAGCTGCCACCTCACATAGACATAGGTGTCGCCAACTTGGGCGGTTGGCCCAATAGGTTTAAGTTTCCTCAACCGAACATCGGTGACTGAAGCGTGAGACCGCCGCCATTCGGTGCCGCTGTGTTGCCAAGGAGTGGGAGCCCAGTCAGGCCTACTCCCACAGCATTAGCCTTGGAAACTGGAAGTGGAATTCCCGACTGCGAACTTCTACCCAGTGGATCGCCAGAAGTTATTCCTGCTCCGTCACTACTCAACTGATGCTGGGCTCATATGCTATCGTCGGCACCTCCTCCTGCAACAAGTGGAGGCGTGTGGCTCGCACTCGCACGGGCGGGCCAGCTGCCGCGAGCACCTGTGCCAGTGCCAGTGACGTTCAGCCAGTTTCAGGATCCCTGCACTCATGCGTGCTGCTGCTGCTGCTGCTGCTGCTGCTGATAGGATGAATCCCGCTGAGGCTGAGGCGTCTATCGCATAGGAGTTGAATTGAATGCATGAGCATGTTGACCCTGCACTGGATGATCTCCACCTGTTGATATGGACTGAAGGCGAACCTGCTGGGGGGCGCTCGGCAGGTGTTGTAGCTCACCGGAATGCGCATGTGCTTGTACTGATCACTTTCAGTTGTTTCATTTGACATCACCTTCACCTATAGCATTAGCAAAATTTGCATCTGCGCCAACCTACCCTCCCAGCAGTTTCTCTCTCGCCGCTTCCAACGCGGCGATATCACTCAGAAAAATGTCGCGTAGCTCACACGCCGCGTACAAGGCGTCTTCATCTTTATCATCTTCACCCCCTTCCGCCTCAGTCGAGGGCGTCGCCAAAACTTCTTCGTATCACCCCTTGCGCAGCAGCTTGTGTGACTGCGCGGCTTTCAGCGCGCCATTCGAGTTGATGTGTACCACTTCGACTTTAGTCAAGGTCGAGGATGAGGATGAGCCACGCGTTGCAGTTGCGCTTGGGCTTGCCTCAGTAGTACTAGTACTGGAAGATGCCTTACCCTTATCCTTCACGTGTTTAACTTTAACATCGTTCTACTTTCCGTTTCAGTGTCAGTTTCACAACCTCAAGCCCCGCTCCAGCAGCCACCCAGCAGCTTCCTCCTCTTTCACCAACTTCATCAAGTTCCTCACTTCCCGTCTACTACGTTTTTACACCCGACTCGTATTTCTACCGCTTCTTCTCCAGTCACTCACTATTTTCAGCGCATCGCGAGCTTGAGCGAGTCGATGGAGATATTAGAATTAGTAGTCGCGCTGTCGGCCGTGGCAAGAAGGGCGCCCGCAGGTGCTGCAGGTGCGGCGCTGCTAAAAGGAGCGGAGGGCATCTTTCACTTTATGTTATCAACAACTTTCTATGATCGACAAATAATCATAACAACTTTCGGCTGCATCATGAGCATGAGCATGAGCATGAGCATGACAATCAATTTGAATTTAGTTACTGTTTTTCTTTTTATTTACTCGACGAATACACCGATAGCAGTTAAGGTTCCCGCCTTCCCACAAACGCAGAGTTATTACTGATTGTGATTTGTAATACACTACACTATTGGATTCTTAAGTTAACCTCAATGTCAACAAGCAACCAACCAACGATGTAAAGTAACTTATATTCGTAAACACAGTTATCACAGATCACTTTTCTTCAAAAGTCGCACAAGCAGAATGAACAAGTAGTAAGTTCCACACGAAACATCACAATCACTCGTCTTAAACTAACTATTCCTTATCACTTGCAGCCTCAGCCTCAATTTGTTTACAGCAGGCTCATGCCCGCTCTCTCAGCTTCCCTTATCTTTTCCGCCCGCGCCTCGCGTTCTGCTTCGGCCTCGATCATGTGCTCATACCTCATCTTATACGGCTCGCACGGATCTCTCGTGTCGAGATTTGACTCGTAAGAGAAAGATAACGTGAGGCGCTCGAGCATATTGCGCTTCGTCTTGTACGGGAGAGCATCGAGCTCTGCCTACGAGGTTATATCGTCTTTTGAACTCGAGAGGTTATATCGCGCGAGAGGGGGCGCCTGTCGTATGAGCGGCGCGGTTGCACTCTCGCTCGCACCTGCATCGGAAGAGAAAGGCAACGAAGATGTGAGTTGGCGCGTCCATCGCTCCAAGTCGCTTCCGACAAGCACGGTCCAGTGCCCCGGTATGAATGGCACCGGCTTCCATTCCACATCGAGATCAATGTCTTCATTTGCTGGCTTTCCTTCCTTCACCTTCTCAGCTTTAGTGACAGTGCTGAATGGTTCTTTCCCTTCAGCACCTGGACCTGCACCATTTCCATAATCAACTTTTCCGACGCTTTCAGATCCACCCATCTTCACATCACCTCTTCCCTCGTCCTCACCTTCAACACCATCGAAGTCCATCGGTTCGTCTTCATCGTGAAAGTCGTCTGAGTATTTATCAGAGCTTGAGTCCTCACTGCTACTACCAACTTCATTACCTCCGTTCATACTACCAGCTTCAGTGCCTTCAACTTCATGACCTCCGTTCATGACCTTTGCAAGCACGTCGCGCTCGAGCCCTGCAGCGACTCGCTCGCCTACGTTTCGGTTCGGCGTCGACGTGGCTCCCTTCTTCTACTTCATTTTAGCGTACTGCAGACCAAGATCAGGAGTAGCTTCAGCACTCTCCCCATCCCCTCAGTACAGCAGCGTAAATACATTCGCACCCCGCGCATGGCCTTGCCTACCCAGCTCAATCGACATTCTTTTCACCTCAAGTTCGTCCCAGCTACTCTTGTTCCAGTCCCAATGTTCAAACCCCAGCAGGCTCGTAGTTCGCTCGAATTCAGTCTCGGACGACTCACTAGGCAAGACACTCGAACGGCATTAAGTTTGACTCACACTCTTCGGCATCCTTCTTCAGCGAGACCGAGAGCGCCGACACCTTCTGTCGGAGCCGGCCGCACACATGCAGACAGACTGAAAAATATTCTGTACATTCTTCCCGGAAGTCGCGTGTCCATGGCTCGTCCTTGCCCGTGACGAGCGAAGAGGCTTTTGCTGGCCATTTGTTGGGGCCGAGACCGCATAGTTCGTCGTTGATGCCGCACTGGTCGGTATCGCCACGGCTGCTCACGCTGCTCGGAAAGCCGACATGATACGACTCGCCGACAACCACTCAGTCCTGTCCCTGTCCCTGCCCCTGTCGCTCTTCTGCTTGCGTCTCAGCACCCTGTAAGTGTAAACTAAACCCTAAGCCTAAAGCCTCCTCCTCACTTGCACGTCCCTCAAGAACACGGTAGCCCGGCCCAGTCTCCGGAATCCTGCACGTAAACTCCCCATCTTCATCCGAACACCGCACCCACGCCCAGTTGTTCATGTCGTTGCGCATCCGCAGCTTCTCAGCAAGCGTTAATGATTGTCGCGCGGATGCCGACGAACTTTATGTTGATGATGATGAGTTGCTAAACAGATGGTTCTTACTAAAGCCGTAGGCACGTGTTACTACAGGGACCGGTCGTCGCGGTGCGGAATGCGCAGGTGGAAGATGCCGGCTCCCGCTGTTGTGCTGTCTTCACTAATCTCATTGTGATCACGATCACTTGTAGAGCTCGATAGCACTCACCGTTTCAGAACATCCAGGTGGTCCGGATGATCGAAGTCGACAATAGGAAACTCTGTGAGACTCTTCAGCGACTCCAAGTCGTACTTTTACCTATTCTGAAATCAACTTCAACTACCACGGTTACCACGGTAACTATCACCCTCTTCGAACTCGTCATCTCAGTCTCAGTCGTCGTCGTCGTCTTCAAGCAGCGTCGGCGAGGTGCTTGTCGCACCTTAAAGGTTTCCCAAGTTCGGTACTCACATGCCCATACCCATGCCCATACCACTTCCAACACCGCCTACCCCAGCGAGTGACGGAAAATTTGCGGTCGAGCTCAGACTGTGCTGAGAAGAAGACGAAGAAAATGCTGGATGCCTCATGTCTTTGACCTTCGTACCGATGCCGCTCCCGCTCCCGTAACCAAGCGGCCCGACCATTTTGATGCGGATCACTGGTTTTCTCACGACCTTCTTCTTGGTAAATTTGTTCTCATCAACTCCAACTGCATTATCGTCTTCGTCGTGAACCTGGATTTCAGGGCAGTTGGCAACGGGCTTGCCGTCGGTGTCGACGAACGACAGCGCGGGCTCGAGACTGGGCATATTAACTTTCTACAACTACAAGTACAACTACAAGTACAAGTACAAGAACAACGCTCAGCAAACAAAATTTTATATTTTATAGGTTATACTTAATGCAACTTTGGTAAAAACGTATACGTATAATATCATAATCATTTGAAGTTAAGCTTTAGAACTCTCGTCCCATATTTTTAATGATGTAAAAGCAGTGTAGCAGTGTAATGTAATCATCTACCGCTGCCCAGCTAGCTGCTAGCACCAAGCGAATTTTTTCCCACTCCCTCTAAAAACAAAGAATAATCCCAGAAGGGAAGAATGAAATAAGGACTGCTCGCCATCGCACGGACAGAAACCAGTTTAACTGAGTTAACAAATCAAAGCTAATTCAACAGTGGACCTCCAGGCTGCAATGCTCAACAAAAGATTCATTCAAGAATTTTCCAACCGCTACCGCTTCAACTTCATGATACATCTTCTTCTTCACGTAGTTCTCACACGTAAACGTATACATCAAGTTCAACAAATCTTATCTCGTAAAGAACTGACTGTAGTTACCAACTTCTACTCTGATTATAATCAGTCTCCTCTATAGTTTCAACACCAACAGTCTAACTCTAAAAGTCACCTTACGAGAACAGCAGGTAGCTCACTGCCAGTCGCTCCTTGCGCGAAAACCGCAGCACCCGCGCAATCACGGGCACATTCAGGCTTACCTCCTGCAAATTTAATCCCGTATGTGCCTTCAAGTACTTGTTGCCTCTCAGACTGTTGACAAGCGACTTTGCGCTGTCGCTGTTGGTCTTACGACTAGGTGCCGCCAAGTCCTTCAATACCGTGACCCAACTAGCCTGCCCCTCGCTGCCCGCCTGCTCATCCAAAAACTCCACCGTCAAACCGTCCTGCAGCTCCAGCTTGATGGCGCGGATGCGCACCGCGCGCTGGAAGTGCACCTCGAAAGAACTCCTGGCACTCTCGCCATGGGAAGAACTCTGGGACGACGACGGCGGCGCGGCTATCACACACAGTCCCTGGTCTTTGCAGAAGTTCTCCAGGATGCTCTGGTGCAGGAAGCTGTTGGGCGTCGTTCGGCCCACTACACTGCTACTAAGGTATCGTGTAGCTTTGTTTCTGCGCCGGCTGGGGCAGCCAGGGCCAGAACTCCTCCAGCATCTGTTCGAGAAGACGCGGCAACGCTAGTCCTGCTGCAACGAGTACCTCGTCGTCTTTGTTGATGTTGTCAACTGCAGTGGCGCCGCCGTCCTCAGAATGAGCCGCAGTGGACTTGGATCAAGACGTGGCTCTAACGTTTGAGTTTGACGATCACGACCCGTTCAAATACTCGAAGAATTTTTCGTTGCCTTCAGCCCACATGGTATGGAACAAATAGCCCTTCGCCTGCTCATCGCCGGCAGCTGCTCGTCAAAGTCACTCCAGTAGATGTTGGTCGCCCATACTTTTTTTGACGTTATTAGAATCGCTGCGCGCAAACCGGCCGATTGCCAGATCCTGCGATCGCAAAACGATCTAGTCGAGCTCGCTCTGACTCTTCGTGCGGTTGCTCATCTTGGTCTTCTCACCAGTTTCGTCCGCATCGTCCGCATCCTCGTCGTCATCGTCGTTCACGACCGAAACGTTATTCGCCCTGTAGTTGCGGTAGCGGGATGGCTCTCCAGGCGGAAAATACCCGATCGATGCGAGTCACACAGTGCCAGTGGCCGGACTAGCTGCCGATTGTTCTACTGAAGCTGTTAAAGTCGGTGACGCCATAGGCAGCTGCTTATGCGTAATGAAACCGACTTCGGCCACGTTCGGACTTGCACTTTCAGTTTCATCTTATCCTGCACGTGCACTTGGTGGCACCTCCTCCTCCTGCTACGCCGACAGTGTTTCCGACAACTTGTTCGCAGCCGCTTTCTGTTCGTACACCACAGCCGCCCAGCTCCACAACGACATCTTCTTGAGGTAAGCAGTCTCATCGTCCGCTCACGATCGGATGAGCGAGCCGCTACTACTGCTCGCACGCAATTGTCCACCACCTTGTTTCTTCGTCAGAAAGTTCTATATCTGCTCCTTCTTCCTTAGATTGATCTCGTGAAACGCGCTGCACAGCTGCGTCGTTCCTTCCTTCCATCCCCTTTTCTGTCTACTAGAACTTAGATCACTCTTTCACGTAGCGCCACCTCAACAAAGTCTTGAACATCAGCGGCCGGACTTTACTACATCGGGATCACCACATTACTAGTAATGCGCAACCACTTTATTACCGCACTACACCGTCGTGCGTCTTGAAGCGTCGCTCACTACACCACGGAGCGCCACACACTAAACAAAAACTTGGCCTTCATCACCTCTCATCGGTACCCGAAGTTACTAGTTTAGCTTCGAAACGATGCGTGAGCAGCTGAGCTGTATCTTTCTCCCGATCACTGTCCTACTAGCGCCACAGCTTGAAGTACTTCAAAGCATTGTACTGCTTCTTACTATACCTGGACTCCGTTGCTGCTCCAACATAGTCGCTTACTATACCTGGCCACCTGATCCAACATAGTCGCAACCGCCCGAGCACTTCCACGCGTTGAAAGCCTGAAGCTTCACTCGTGCCCAGTACGTCGGTTTCGCGTACGCCTCTACTTCGGGCGCCACGACGCTCGTCACGATCTTGCACAGGCGCGTGTGGCACTCGTCGAACGCCAGCTCACAGGCGTGCGTCACCTCCCACACCTCTCTACTAGCTTTGCTCTTATCTACTACTGCCGCACCCACTCGCCAAAGTAAAGGCTCATGCATGCTTTGATGTTCGCGTTACTAGATGAAGATCGCGCTGCGCAGCGCCAGGTCCTGCTTGATATCCGCCATCTTCGAGAGCATCTTATTACTTCTCCCGCCTGTTCCTATTTCTGCTACTAGACGTTGCTCCACTCCTTCAGAATTTCACTAGACGTCAGACTGTCTCTCCAGCACCTACATGCGTCAAGTGAGTAGCTGTTCACTACGCGCTGTTCCTACGCTCGAGTCATTCACGGTCACTATCGGCGCAGGTCACTATTTCCCGGTCTGCACCACTCCGTACCACGCGGTGAACGCTGTGCGAGTGCTACTATCCAGCAATGCGCAGAAACAACTCACTAGTGCTTTCTCTTACTAACTTCTTTCGTCTTGCACGTGCACGCGCCACGACTCCCATCACAGACAAAGCCTACTACTGCTTACTATTCACTACCGGCGCTTGCGACTCGCATCCCGTTCCAGCTTGATCGCGTCGAACGCCAACTTCTTACTACACCTTCTCACTCTTCGACCTCTCTTTATCACTACAGCGCCAATAAAGTTTTTCCTCATCTAGACCGGAACTGCTCGCTCTGTGCCCTTTCCATCCTACTAAGTTTTACTCGCGCTACTACCACGCACGAAACGCACTCTCAATACTCCCACTCTTTATCAAATGGACGTACTTTCACATCAGCTTGGAGCGCATGTCAGTGACTGAGTTTTTCAGTTCGCCGATTTCAATCTGCATCGTGTGCATCTCCGCGCTACTATCGAGTGTTACTATTCATCACTAGATGACGCGAAGCGCAGACTCGTTCGCGACATCATTTCACCATCACCTAAAACAACCAATCACCCGCCACTTACTATCACACGCCTTCATGTACACCTCAAACCCACGCCAGTTTGACGCGCTCACTACCGCCTACTAACGAAGGCTGGTGCCTGGTGTTATGGTAAAATTTTTCCACGCATTCACATACTTACTACTTCAGCGTAACCCCTCTTAACTGCACCTGGAAGATGTCGAAGTAGTGCTTGGTCAGTGACTTTCTATTACTACTCCTCCTTGTTGAAAAGTTCTTTGACACTACTAGTCGTGCTGAATCCGCATGTGTTCCAGCTCCATCCTACTACTTTTCCTCGCTCTCTCGTTTACTAACTGAGCAGCTGGTCCATTTCACTACTATCAACTGATTGCTCTCTCCCTTGTCCTTCTTCATTTGTGTCACAAGTACGCCTCGCTGGTTTTACTACCGCCTACTAAGAAAGCAAACCTTTCTACAACACACTCCATCTGTTGTAAATCGATTTTTTCACTTCACTCGTCAGTTTTTTATGGTAGTACGAGTGCAGCAGGATGATGCGCCACAGCGTAAGGAACTTGTACTTCGTGCGATTCTACTCACTAGGCCACAAACTTGGATATCATCCGGTCCTTTCACCGCTCTCATCACTCACTTCGCACAGCGACCTCGAGCAGGTTCTTCCACGCCCCGAAACACGTCTTGACTCACATGCCTTGATCATTACATGATCGCTTTTCCTACCGTCTTCGTTCACACCTCGCGCTGGCGTTGCGAAAAATGCTGCATCGCTTCGTGACTCTAGGCTTTGAGAGCGTCACTATTGGCTCTTGAACTTCTCGAGTTGCCAGGCGTTGAAAATGGAGCGCTTGGTTGAAAGATTGTGCACAGGTCGATGTTGCGAACGTGCAGGAGTTGGTGCATCTGCATTAGCATTTGGATTTGGATTTGCTATAC
>JACLAC010017734.1_pt1 | contig 12228 bp, 15 predicted proteins | sample 8027881 | NCBI WGS metagenome assembly JACLAC01 (sample SAMN15725517, study PRJNA655200) | protist metagenome | isolation source: fluorescence activated cell sorting (FACS) single amplified genomes of... | place: Spain: Blaines Bay Microbial Observatory, Mediterranean Sea | collected 2016-01-19 | reverse complement strand
GATGATGGTGTGCTTATAGTGTGAGTAGATGCTAAGCGTAAGCGGAGGTTCTAGTATTTAAAAGTGCTTGTTGTAGTGTAGGCCAGTCCGCTGCGGCGGCTCGCCATGAGACAACCCGGACATCAAAACAAAAATCCTTTTTTTCTACGATATCTTCTTAATCTTCATCTGCTTTGACCTCCAGCCCCAACATCAATAATATCGAACAAATATTTTTTCTTGCGTAGTTACGACGAGTACATCACGGCGTCGAAGGCAGAGCACGAGGCGGTGCTGAAGGACATTTAAAAGATGGAGGACGACCTGCGTGAGTTTTGATGGTGAAGGTGATAAGGTTGTAGCGTGTATAATAGCTTCACTTTCGATATCAGCTTCATCAACAACATGTCGTAAGATAGAAATGATGTCTACGTCGAGCGCTTTCGCGTTTAATGATGTAAAGACATTTTCACGATGCCCTTAAAAAATTCAACCGAACGTCCGGACGACTCTCGCAGTCCTCGAACTCCTACAAAAATTTTCTAACTTTCTACAACAGGCAACATCGGCCCCAACACGCTCAAGGCCAAGCAGGAGCAGGAGGCAGCCTGTCTCGAACTGCAACGCGCGCGCTGAAGCTTGGAACTCTAGTAAGAAGGGGGTCGAAGACGTGCGGTAGTAAGAACTCCTGAGACCTGATGCGCATGAACAACTGAGAGAAAACGGGCACCGAGAAGAAAAAAGTGCTTGATAACGAGCTGATCTAGAGCAGGGAGATCGTTGGATTAGTAGGTAGAGATTTAGATTACCTGGACGAGCTGCGCAGGAAGGTGCACGACCTGCGGAATCACGTGATGGTGTTCTGCGTGCGCGAGGGGTGGAAGCAGAGTTTACCACCTGGGAGCGAGGCGTAGAAGAAGTGAGAGGATGATTGGGAAAGAGAGGCTGCGCAGGACGGCAAACTACAGGTTAGTAGTTTTAAGTGCGACGGCATCAAAGTGGAGGTGTCGCTGAGGCCGCTGGACCAAGGCGCTGCTGGTAACGGTAAGGGGGAGAGGAAGGATGCGCTGAATGGGAGTCACAACAGGACGCACAACAACTCGAGACTAGAAAAGGGCACGGAGTACGAGTCTGTTTTGAGTAAAGATCATCAGGCGCACGGAGGCAGGAACTCTGGTCATAGCAACGCGAGCGGAAGTGGTGCTAAGGATGGGCCGGTTTTGGTGGACGAGCTTTTCGAACGCGACCAAATAGAACTTATGTTGCAGCACGAGACGTGAAGCAGAGAGATCAACCAGAAGAGCGAGGTGATCCGCGACTGGTTTGCGAAGAACAGTTTGCTAAGTGGCAGCGGCGGCGCGTCGAGTTCTGGTTCAGGTAGTCCCGTTGATACGGTGGGTGCGCAGCCTTACGGAGGATGAAGTCAGGGTCCGGGCGGCCTGCAGTGCAGCCCACAGGGGAATAAGGTGCCGCTGCCGGAGTGGATTTCGCGTTGAAAGAGAGAGCAAGACGAGGAAGAGGAACTCGGCGCCCCCAGCTAGCTGACCAAGGAGCAGCAGCGCAGGAGGATCGAGGAGCACACCAAGCCGGTGGTGTAGTAAGGAGGAGGTGGACAAACGGATTTGATTGAGATTGTGAAAGGAGTTCAGGTATATTAGGGAGAAGATGGATAGGGGGCAGTGCGGCGCGCTGTTCTTCCTGGACGAGGCGAGCCAGGGCGTGCTGGCGCACTTTCGCTAGTGAACTCGCAGTTAGTAGTGAATTCCGTGGACGGGTAGAACAAGCCGATGCGCCTGGACGTGATAGTGGGGGCAGCACTTCGAGCCAGAGCAGGTCAGTGGATTGTTGAGCACAGTGATAAAAATCGAATAATTGTTTATTCGTCGATCAGCTTATCTCTAATAAAGTGCTGCTGCTTTGTCTTATTGAAAAGTCATTTATTATATTTTATCATCTTCTTCTTCATATTGATTTGTCAGGTACGAGATGGAGAACCTGGGCGAGAACGCGCTGCTGATCAAGGGCATGGCCATGGTCGAGGCGGAGGAGGCGGGGATTTCAGGTGTTCAGCACGGGCAAATGCAACTGGGACACATGGCCGCGGGTGGCCTGGGATTAGTGAACGACTCTTTCCAAGCGATGACAGGGAATGGAGTGGACAGCAGCGGCATCAGCGCAGCTGCTATCCCACACGCCTTAAATAGCGACCCCTACATCGAGTCCGCCAACCTCGTGCAGATTCCGACGGCGTTTTTGGTTTTAGGGTAGAGCGCGAGCGACTTTGGCTCCTCTGGAAAATTGTAGTGAGTGCGTGGAGCGCGCGCTGTTGGAGCCAGCTATCAAAAAACTGGAGGAAACTGGCGGCGCGGGGGCGGTGAACATCTCCAAAAGACTGAGCGGCCTCGACGAAGACGGCGTCTACGGCGGCGCCACGCCCGCTGCCGCCAGTGATGCGTCACTCCTTAAATTTTCAACTGGAATGCTAGCTTGACCTGTTATTGATTTGTACCATGAAAAAGCCTTTCAACGAGCTGTTTCTCGATGTAAGTAATGTTTGACGCTTGCGAGACCCAATATTACGCAATGCGTATCAATTTAAGAAGTACCTTGATTTAAATAACTCTCAGGCCCCGCCGGCATCCTCCAAGCTGGTGAACCTGATAGTATTAGGCTGTTCCGCGAGTTCTACGGCCGCCACCGCTGCGGCTACGTGGGTGTGGTGTGCGGGGGCGCGACGGCTAGGCGGTTGAGCGGCGTGGTGCGGCGGGTGGACGTGTCGGCTTTGGTCGGGGAGGACGTTGAAGGCGCTGCTGGGGCGGTGGTGCAGGAGATGTACTAAGCGGCAGGTCCAGCAGTTGGAGGGGCTGTCGATCAGGAGATGTATTAAGACCAGAGATGAGAGTGAGACAGTCTACCGAAGGCGAAGGGTTAGGGATGCATAACACGCATTACGTCTGAAAAAGAATTTTGATGTGCATAAAACAATTTAACTGGCACTGGTTCTAAGCAACCAGTACCTTCAAGTGCTGCATAAATCAGCTGTACCAAACTACTGGAATATGAGTTATCGTGTAACTTCATCACATCAACAACCACAACCACAAGTTGTGGAGGAAGTTTTGAGATTGTATCTACTGTGAGCACTATGAAGCGCAAAGGCGCGCGAAATTCGAAAACACGACTATTTTGGTGTTTGTGCGTACTACTCTGATTTTATCTATTTGATGCATTTGACGATGAGCAATGTCTTCTTGTGTTGTCGCAATACAAGTGGGAACGGTCAGAGTATGTAACTGAGTAAGTGTGTGTTTGTCGCAGTTGGTCGTCAGAAGACGTTGCAGAAGTTGTTGTTGAGTTGATAGTCGAAGTCGTACTTAATGAATCACAATCTCGATTACTTAAACCAATAGCAAGAGCAATACGAGGATAGCGATAGAGGTAAAAGACGTAGACGTAGTGTAGATAAGTAGGAAGTAGAAGAATAATAACTCAAAAATTTTGAGTCAAAATGGGCTTCCTACCTTGGGACCGACATGGGGGCCAGAGCACGTACATACCCGCCCGCTACATCCTCCTCGTGCTCCAGATCTGCTTCTCCCTCACCGTCTACGCCAATCCAAGACCGTACGTCTAGTAGGTCATTACCTGTCAGTAGTGCGGCCGGGTACTACTCGAACTAGTGAGTGGGTGAACCGGATGGACGAGTTCCTGTGGGCGGTGTGGACGTCGCTGGCGATGAACGTGGGGGAGCTGGGGCTGTTCGCGTTTGGTGAGTCAATAAAACTACTTCTGCATTCAGCATATTTTTATTATGGATGGTATGAATTCGTTGAAGAATTCTTCAACGAAGCTTTCCTGTACCTTGGATGGTGGAGGAATCTAGTGATGTGATGTGAAATTTTTTCTCAATGAGTACTACTACTTTAAAAAATTCGTATCAATTCGTTCCACTCCAGGCCTCTCCCTCTACCGCCGCCAGCTGCAGCTGCTCCTCGCGAGTCTACACTTCACCTTCGGGGCGGTTGGCTTGTTTTTCTTCATCGGCAACCAAGCTCACTATTATTGGTTCTGGCACCTCTGGATCTGGATGAGCGCGGTACCTTTCGGACTGCAGGTGATAAATGACGGCGCAGTGTGGTTGTTGAGGCGGTTTTAAGGGGGCGGTGGTTGGAAAGAGGCTGAGCCGTTTGCGTTGAAGTTAAGCGCGGGTTCGGTAGAGCGAAAAATTGAAAGAGATTCTATGATTTTGAAGACGGTGCAAAAAAGCGCCCGGAATTCTGCCGTCACCGAACGAAAAGTTTCTGTGCATATGATTTTCATGTTGAGTCGACGCAAATGTATGCTTTGTGGTGTGTCAGTTTTGGTACAATCAAAAAAGCCTACTGCTTGAAGTGTTGCTGTTGACGATCGGGAATCGAAGTTAACGTTTGTGTTGCATATTTAAGTTTGGTGTAGTTCTAAGAGTGTTCGAAGTCGAAGATGTACACCTGATCTAATACTAATCCTATCTTATTCTCACTGTCGAAGACTAGTAGTTGAACGTGAACTAGAACTTGTACTACTACTAGTTGTAACATCATAAGATTTAAGATACAGGTAATGTAACTGTAACACCTCCAAGCAAAGTGAAGCCATGGCCGACCTCGACGAGCTCTCGGACACGCTGTCCGACGGTGAGAAGCTCGCCAAAGAACTTGATTGATTCGAAATAAAACAGGGGCTGCGGGACGAAGAAAAAAATTTTGATGACGACGGTGTTGAAGATCTTAGCAGTTTCTCACCGACTTCATCACCTGGCGCATCGCCGGGGGACGACCTGCGCAACAACAATCAGAACGTCAGCAAGGGTGCTAAGGGCAAGGGTATTGTCTTAGATGAGAATGAGAAAATCACGTTAGAAGGTGCTGCTGCGGCTGCTGCGAACCTACCCGACACGCCGAGTCGCGCGGGTCGGCCGTCGGCCTACATCGAAGCCTTGAGAAGGCAGGAGGAGCGCGTTCGTGCTGCGCAGCCCGAGATTGCTGTTGGGACAAGTGGAAGTTAAACTGACTGAGCGAAAGCGTACCTGAAATAGGTGGAACAGGGCGAACGTCCGTCGGGTTCAGCTCCAGGTGCTAGTCCGGGCGACGCCTCGCAAGCCTCTGCTCCTTCGGCCGCCTCAGGAGCGTCGCAGTCTGAGGGCGTGTCCCATAGCGAGCACGAACACCACCTCCTGCACCAGCAGCTGTAGTAGCACGAAGCATCTTCTGAAAGAGAAGCAGAAAAAACTACATGCCACGGAAGTGTTCATCACGGCGTTTAGGAAGGAGTTGGACAAGGTGATTGTCAGAAAGCGCGAGTTGGAGCGGGAAAACATGTCGCTGAAGACGAAGGTGTGATGATCTTCTTCGGGTAGTGGAGCGTGAGTGGGTGGAGCTGCTGAAGAACAGGTGTCGGGGAGAGGGCAGGTAAGACTTCTTAATTTCTTTTTACTTTCGTTGATGCCTGAGTTTCTTTGTTTACGCTTACAAGTTGTAGTTTAATCGACTTATATGAATATGTCTTCCTCATCCTCTTCATCCATCACTCATTCACAACCTCACCTCTCTTCATCTCCAGCTCCTCGCCCTGCAGGCCCGCCTCGACACGCGCGAGGAGCAGCTCACGGAATAAAGATAATGATCTCAAAGACGAGAAGCAGCAGAGGACCAAGTAGTGAATAGTGAGGCCTAGAAATTAAAGTAGTGAGTTGGAAAAGTGATGGGAGCTATAATGATTCACTAACGCTGTAGATAGAGAAGGACCACTGAAACAATGGGGGCGGCATCCGGTGAAGCCAGTAGTAGCGTGGCGCTGTGGGAGAGTCAACGGTAGTAACTGAGAATAATAAGAATATGCTCGAAAAATATAGAGATAAATTGGCTGCGTAGAACGAGAGTCGGTAGTGAGCTCTGATGAGAGAAGGAGCAGCTGCTCGAGGAAAAGTGACTGCTCCTTGAACATGTTGATCAGCTGAGCTAGTGACGTGTGAGAAATCACTCGTTTAGACTAGTAACCAGAGGGACTAGTGAGCGTGCTCTGTAGCTGAGCGGTGGGTGATTTTAGGCGGGCATGGGCCTGACGTAGGGCGCCTGATAGTAGCGAGAAACACATCACGCATAGTGAAGGTAGTTTGTAATGATAGTAATGCGCATAAGAAGTGGCACCGAATCGGTTGAGCGCCCCCGGGATCGGTTTGGCACTAGTGACAAAGCCAGCTTCCAGTCCTAGTAGCGTGCCAGGCGCAGGCTAGTAGCGTTTAGGACAATCTGTGATGAGATCTGTTGGGCCAGTTGGATGGAGTTGTGGATGTAGGTGATCAGGAGCTTGGGGAAGAACTGTTGAAACACTTGACGTCGCAGTGAAATATTAAATATCAAGGCGACTATAACTTTCATGGGCTGACTGTGCACGGTGCAGGGAACAGTGGTAACAGCGGGGACGAGAATAACATTGGTAGCGGTCAAGAGCAAGTTGGAGGTTCAGCATCATCTTCATCGTCTAGTGCAGCAGGTCCGTCGAGTGCAGATGGTAGTGCCACCGCAGGTGGAGTTACAAGTTCAAGTGCAGGCGCAGGCGGTGCAGGCGCTGTTTTAGAAGTCGCCAACACGTTGGACCCAAACAACAGGCAGCACGTGTTGCACTAGTAAGTGAAGCATCGCGTACAATTAGAACAAGCTAGAGAACGCTCACGACGGCTAGTAGGCGGCTGCTTAAGTAGTAGGATTCTACACCAGAGGGAGTTGGACTGAATTACGGACTAGTGAGTTACGTTGAGGTGTTTAGGAGGTGCAGCAGAAGATGGTAGTGAAGGGACTGTGCATGTGACTCGAGTAGTGAGCGTGCGGCTTGCTTCTCTTGACTAACAGATGTCTTGGATCCTGAAGGTGCCTAGAGAGACAAGTAGACCGGTGCTGGCACCAATGCATCTTCGTCGTCTCCGTCAAATAATTCGGACCACGCGAAAAGGCGCGACAAGTACCGCAGCGGGGCGAGTAAGACCAAGAGTTTAAAACTCAAGGACCGGATACCAACCTACTAAGACTCACAAGCACAACTCAGACGCTAGTAGATGAAGGTGACTATTACAGAAGTTCGGGTGGGTCTGTCACGGTCTCAATGACAAGAAGGACGATTCCAACAACAAAGGTGGTAGCGACAATGTGCTCGGCAGCAGCGGCGGTAGTTGAGCGTAGTAAGCTCGAGGGCAACACGTGATGAGAGCACGAGCAGCTGCAGAAGTAGTAGGAAGGAAAAGGAAGAGAAAGAAATGGAGAAGAAAAAAACTCAGACTCATGAGTGATTGAGGAAATTAATTTTAAGAAGATTGGTGTAGTAAGCGGACGGCGGAGTTGGAAGTTAGGACGAGGGAGGTGGACGCGCTGCAGCACCGACTTGGGGAGGCACTGAACCAGCAGCGGATGCTGCGGAAGATGCTGAAGTCGTAAGGATAGCGATAGAGGATGACATGATGAATAACTGAGTGAAAGGCCAGTAAGGGAGGGCCGCAAAAAATATTGAATGAAGTTGGATCTTTGAAAAAGAGAAAGCAAATGCTTCAGATTTATGTTGAGACGTGAACCAAAAACAGCTACACAGAGGTTTTGCAATGACTGATTTTGATGCATTTTTTGTGTATGGATGGTGTTGTTAATGTGCATAGTGTTCAGTTCGTTCGTACTAAGGACTAAAATTCGCTTCGATTTCATATTCACTCGTTGATGCTAAACTCGTTCGACTGTCTAACTCTGAGCTAACTTTTTTTCGATGACTAGCTTCAGATTACTTTACGCAATCGTGTTCGTGTAAGAGTAACAGCATGTTCTGAATGACCTGGGCAGTACATGGAAGTATTACGATTACCGCTGCTAAGTATGCTTATGGACGAGTACGACTGTAGAAGTAGATATATACACTCTATCTCGTCGACAGTAAACTTTCGTGACTTTTTCTGATCAACTTAACTCGATACTCACACTGCACGCGTTTCACCGAATGGATACAGATTAAACGGTGTGGCGCAATAATAGTTAGGAGTTTATGAAATACGAGTGCAGTAGAATCAAAACTCCAAATTCTGAAGTGACTTTAGTCGACATAGTCTCACCAAATAATATTCGCAATTCTGACAGTCTAAAACTAAATCGTATCGATATCGTCTCACATACCCCGGACTAAACATTGGTCTAGGGTATTGTATCAAGTGCACTTGATAGCTAGTGGAGACGATAAATTATTTCTAATTATAACCGGGGGAGCAGCGGCTTCTTTTGAGGAACGAGAGCTTCTGTAGCTGCGAACGTCAACCGCCTAGTTCGAGAACGAGAATTTTATTTCATGATCAAGATTATATGAAGTGAGGTATAAAAATAAAATAAAGACTGTGTGAACTACATATCTTAAGGACTAGGACTACATCAAAGTATCTAATAAATTAGTTGTAGTTATAAAAATATAAGACTCTCTCATAATGAGTTCGGATATGCATTCGGAAACGAGCGCTACAGCGAGCTCGACTTCGCAACAGTCGGTACCCGGTACTCCTGTCTCCGAGCCCACGGCTGTGAGTGGCGAAGAGATTTCGAGCGGAACCCGCAAGCGGATAAACTTCTGGTCTCGCTTCAGCGCTGTGTGGGACCGCTTACACAGAAAGCTACTGTCGCGCAAGGTCTGCTACGACGACTCTGGCCTATCGACCGGCGAGGCTATTGGCTTCATCGACGCGAATGCACAGCGAGATGCGGTACGGCGCGTGGGCATGTCATCGGCGAAGGGCCATCTGCATGACGGTGACGCCAGTAAGTGATTAAAATAATAGAATATACAACATAAAAAGTCATGTTATATGATGTATAAGCACTTTTTTATTTAAGTATTCGAGAAAAACGTAGCATATAAAAAAAAAAAAAACCTTTTTCACACGGCCGGACAGCTGGCCGTGTGACTCATCAACACTTACACGGCCGGACAGCTGGCCGTGTGACTCATCAGCACTTTTGACTCTACAACATCAAATTCAAATTCATAGATGGCTACGCCGAGGAGTATGCCAAGGTTTGGCGCGCTGACGGACTTAGTGAAGGCAATGGCGCTGGCGCTCCCGCTGGTGCACCTGCTCCTTGACAAGGACCCGAGAGTGATTGACTGCAGCCTGCGTACACGATTAGTGTGTCAACGGCCGCGACCTCCTCTGACACGCCTCCGCCGGCTAAGAGGCTGCGTATCGACACCGACGGCTACGTCGAAACGCAACGTGCACCGTTGACAGTTGGTGACGTCTTGCTCCTGCAGGACATGCTTGTCGGTATGGAAGAAAACGACTTCAGCAAGGTAGCGACCTGCCTGGGTGCGTTAGGGTATGCAGTTGACGCGGAGGAAGCACTCCTAGCTGATGCGGCGGACGCGGATTCAGTCCCGACTGCTGTGAATCGGAATATAGGCCCGGCTGCAGTAAACCAAGCGCCGGCCGTGGAAGTGGTGCTACCTCCCTATCTGGCTGATGTGCAGTGAATCCCGCGCGACATGGATTTCGCCGACATTGTCTCGAAGCTGAGCAACAACGCGAGGCGTGATTGGGCGCTTCAGATGGAAGCGGTTGAGCGGTGCTGGTGCCAGGACGCGCGTGACGGTACTCGAACCACTATTCGCCGCATTCTTAAAGAGCAGAGAGAGCTCGTGCAGGATGAATTACTGGCTATTTATGCCGACGTCTGAAACAAGGTCGAGCGGAGCGATTCCTCCGTGTTTAGCACGGTCAACCATCCTCCAGATGATGCCGCTGGCGTTGCTTCTAAAATGGATGGCGTAGCTGAAACCGAGCCGAACCCCACTGATGAAAATGAAAGAAAAAAAAGAAACCGAGCCGAAATGGAGGTCGGCAAGACCTGCATGCCCGACAGGTTGCGGTCAGTGCTCGACGCGTACTGCGATCGCGGCCCGGACAGCTGGCTGCTGTGAAGAGTCAGCAAGGCGGCGAAGAAGAAGAAGCGCACAGTGCCGAAGTGGCTGCCTGCAGAGACGGCGCGAGAGCTCATCTGTGAGCTGCTCATTGAAGTGCTCAGCAGGGCGCAGTAGAGGGATCGGGATGACTACCGCATGAAGATCTCCTACCACGTGGAGATGTTTGCGGGGCGGTTACTGAATCTTCCATTCCAGACGGCCGCAGACCCGGAGCGGTTTAACGAAAACGCCGAGCGGGTCTGAGCTGCGCGCCGCAACCCGCTGCATACTCTTTCCACGTGACTGAGGGGCGAGTTCATCGCGCTCCTGCAGTGGTTGTCCAAGGCTGGCGAGAGCGCCGAAAGCACAAGTAAGGCCACTCACGACGCAGCTTATTACGGCTTCAGCGACGGCGAGAGTGCAGCGCGATCGTTCTAAAAGCTGATGGCGCTACTGGAAAAGGTGTAGGGTCACTTGATGTGATAGTGATACAGATACTCTATCGCACTTGGAATTCTGTTTTTACAATTTATCAATCTTTTTGTTCTTTTAGCTCCCTGCTGTTTTAAGCTTCAAAGCAAAACGCTACTTTTTGTCCGCGATCATGTAATAAAGTTATAAGTTCTGAACTGTCACTGCACACATCACCCATACTCTACTCAGGACCTTAACGCCGGTCACTTCCTATGGCGGGAAGAGCTGCACGCGATCATCGTGTTCAGCTGGGCTCTGCGCAGCGCGGGTATTGTGCCGTCGGCAGGAAGTGATGCTGGCCGCCTCGACACCGAAGAAACTAAAGACGCTAGTGAAGAGGAAGACGGTGTCGCCGCCGTCGGGTCGAGCAGTAGCAGCAGCAGCAGTGCGCAGAAAAATTCGGATGAGCCTCCTGAGCACGCAGGGCCACCTGGATACAAAGCGAAAAAGGAGGAGGGCGGTGGTATGCAGTACAAGTACAGGGGCGATTTACTAGACGGCCAGGGTCGACTGCTGGGCAGCCGCGACTCGTGTAGCATTAAGTGCTCCTGGTGAGAGTATGGTTGCTCTATTCGACGACTCGTCCCTAGCGGATTTGCGCCGTTCGTGCATCATGACGGGTCGATACTTTTCTTTGAAGTTCAGGAAGGGCCGGATGCAAAGACGTTGCAGCAGCTGGCGACTATGTTCGATGGAATACTTGCGACGCGCGGGAGCAAGTGGGAGGAAAAACAGTGGGAACAGCGCTCGCCTTTCGGATGCGATCCAAGAAACCTGGAGAGCGTCTGGTACCGCAAGTTTAAAGAGGCTGGCTGCCCAAGTAGCAAGGAGGCGGGCGTTTTCAACCCCGAGAAGCGCAGCTACGCTTTCAACTTTAGCGGAGTCATCGAGCAAGCGTAGGCCGAGCATGACGCTGCGTCCGCTGCGGACAAGCAGATCTGGACGAAAGATGTGCAAGACGTCTACTTCAGGCAGCACGAAGCCGCGGTGAGGGCCAAGGAGTTCAAAGCCGAGTCCAAGGCGAAGGTCAAGGCTATGCACGCGGGGGACTTGAGGTGGTTCGAAAAGGGTGAGAGGGAGCCTTATGTCGACTTCGGAGATGTGGTTTTCATGCACGGGTCCGGTAAGCTGCGGGTGGGGGCTCTGATCCACCGCTTCGACGACGCGTGTAGCCGCGTTGACTTCAAGCAGATCAATGTCAATCGGGAATCATAATCTATTAAATGAAGATAAACTAGAAGAGGGAATGGTCATACTCAACATAGGTAGTCGAAAATTTTTTATCGTGAAGGTAGATACAAAGTATGTCTACAGCTATACGTAATATGGAATTCTGTCGTCTAGAAGTTACTTCTAAAATTTTGTTGAACGGACTACTGGTAGAACCATATTTTTCACATTTTCTTATTTACGCTCCTTTGATATTTATGAACTGTCGATGCGTGCGAGTGCCAGTACTAAGTCTAAGTGTTTCATTTTTTCGTAGGGTTTGACTTTGGGTTTTGGGAGCGTTTGCGACATCCGCCGATGGTTTTCCGTTTTATCTTCCACACCTGCACTGCTTGTCTCGCAATACCTTTGGTTCTACAACTCCGAGCAGTATTTTCAAAGCAGAGCTAGAATAACACCAGAGGATCTACTAGAGTTTTTTAAAGATTTTCACAATCAGATTCAGAAAGAATTTTGCAAAAAGATAAAGATGTCTCGCACCATCGCCAACCGCGACGAAGACCTGGACTTCGAGCTGCCACCGCATGCGCACCCGGACGACGACGACTGCGTCGTTGCTGCTGCTTCTAGCACCCATAAAAAAGAGCG
>JACLAC010011374.1_pt1 | contig 12232 bp, 6 predicted proteins | sample 8027881 | NCBI WGS metagenome assembly JACLAC01 (sample SAMN15725517, study PRJNA655200) | protist metagenome | isolation source: fluorescence activated cell sorting (FACS) single amplified genomes of... | place: Spain: Blaines Bay Microbial Observatory, Mediterranean Sea | collected 2016-01-19 | reverse complement strand
ATTGCGCTTGCGACACCATCGTTTCATATTCCGGTTCGTTGCTATGTCCCTCCGTGAACGGCCCTGATGCGGTCGCAGCGGCGGCAAAGGTCGACACGGACGCTAAGCTTGAAGCACTGTTGGCACTTGATTGCGCTTGCGTGTGCGACTGCGCGTAGTGCTGCACTGGGGCAAACCCAGGCGGCCGACGAAGTTGCCCCTCCTCCGTTCGAGACCCTCCAGGCCGGGGCTGTTGGTATTTCGGCATCGCAACATCTTCAAAACGAGGAGGTTTCATAAATTTATCCCCAAGTTGGTGAAGACCTTCTTTTGATATGGCCATGCCACTCTATCGATCGGTAAGAGACGAGGCAGTCATCAGCGCTATAGGATAAAGAGAGTTAATAAGCGTAAATTGTAGATGCGTTACCTGAGCCATACTAATGAGTCTCATTGCGACATAGAAATCCTGGCGCCGAAGGTAGGAAAGTTTATTGCAGTCAGCAATATTCCATATACCCTTCAGTACCTCTTTAGGCAACCTTGATGTCAGCAAGAAAACAACAGCGATGCTCCCGCTGAGCAGTCCACTGTGGGTGGCATCTGCCTTTGCAAACAGGAGGTCAAAATACGCCTTCTCCTCCGGAAAGGGAACATATTCACACGCAGCAGGGAGCAGCTGCTGCTGTTGTTGCCCAAGCGCGTTCTCTTCAAATGGGTTACTCATATCGACACTGTCTGTTGGAGGAGGTAAGATGAAACTTAACTTAACTTGAACACTTTATTTGACTCGAATTAGTGTACAGGCAGTTAGACTAGTACAAGTACTCCGTACGGTATGCACACATCTGCCTGATTCATCTTCGCCTTCGCCTTCTTCTTCTTCTGCGCCTCGTCTGTGATGATGAAGTCGATCACGAACGTTGCCAGTTGCCATGCATGTCTGGTGTCTGGCCGCCTCTCTGATCTCTGATGCCTCTCTGATCTCTGATGCCTCTCTGACCGATGATGCCGCTGATGATGGCGTGATCGATGATGGCGGTGACTGGTGTATACTGAGTACGGCGTCAGACTCATACTCCATACCGTAATGGACCACCCACAAGGGGGGGGGGTCCATGACGAAAACCTTGATCGAAAAGAGGGGGGCCCCCCCCTTATAACCGACTTGGTTTATCGGTAGAAATATATATGTTAACGGTAATATTCTTCTGTACTGAAGTTTGTATGGATAAAATTGAAGTGACAATGTACCAGAAAACGTCCATATAATCCATTACCGTGAGTTTGTATGGATAAAAATGAACGAAAAATATACTAGAAACTATACATAGTATCTGCAAATTTTGTAGAAAAGGGAGGTGGAAAAAGTGGAAGAAAGGAGAAAAAGAGAGGTAGAAATTATAAATATGTTATTCTACCACAGTTTAATGTATTATAACACAATTTATCGGAATTTTTACATTAAAAATTATCGATTTTAATATTTTAAGGAAATGGGAACGATTTTATGGTTGATTTGGGGGATATCATTTTACAATTTTTTTACATGGGCCACCGGTAATTTTTTCGATTGCAACAAATCGCAACGGTATTAAAATTTCTATGTTCAGAGATCTGAGTCCAAAAAGGGGGGCCCCCCCTTATAGACCCCCCCCCCTTGTGGGTGGTCCATTACGGTACCGTACATACCGTTATCATTAAACCGTTATTCACACATAAGGCGATTAGCCTACCGCCACCAGCCACCAGCAGTTCGGGCCAATAATACAGTACTGTACTCGTACTGTATTCATCATGCAGTAAATATACGAGTAGCGGCAGCAGAGGACGCGAGCCGCAACGCCATGGGCCACTGTATAATCGGCCATAGCATACAGTACAATTACAAGGCTCCTACTCGTACTAGTACGAGTACAGTTGTAACAGTACAAGTACAGTAATCCTTAATTAATTAATACTGCATGTATACTGTAGGCAGTGGCCACGGTACTCAGTACTGAGTACGGTACGAGCACTATTGGGCCATAGTCTGTCTAGTACGAGTACTGAGTACTGTACGGCGTACGAGTACGAGTACCGTACTGAGTACTCGTACCGGTAAGGTTACGGTAATAAATGAGTGAGGACGGACAAGAGGCAATTCCCGCCAACAGCCAGTATAGTCGAGTACAAGTCAACAAGTACACCATGTCCAGCATAGCGAAGATGATGTCCGGGATGTCTTACGGGAAGGCTAGCGCCATTGGTACGTACGTACTCGTACGTACGTTTCTACGACTAGTTTGCAAACATGTATTGTTGTGTACACGTTGCGCTGCGTTTTGCGCTGTGATGCAAGGTGTTTGTTTGATTTCGATTCCTCTCTCCCCGCAAAATAAAAAAATTACTGTAATTTAATTTAATAAATTTTATTTTATGCTTACACATACCACACAATGTTTTCAGCTGTTCTCGGGAGTATGGGTGTAACCGCAGTTTGCACGGGAATCACTCGATCTATTGGTGAAGGTAACGGGTCAACCACTCCGGCTCTGCATGTTCATTTGTACATACATCTCTGCCACTCGTCATCTCATGTATTGTTTATTGTCCTCTTCTTGTATTTTCTTTCGTTTCTTTTTAAATTTGCCTCTCTTCAGACAATGGTGGCGCAAGTAACGGTCAGCCAAGAACCACAAGTGATGCGTGGGCTGCAGAGACGGAAGTGTACAGAAAATTTCAAAATATGGACCCGATGCGTAATTAAGGAAACTAAAATGCAGTACGGATAGAGTGCGCTTCAGGATGCTGCTGTAGTTTTAAGATCGACAAATTCGGCCAATGTAAACAGACAACCTCCTATACTTCACTTTGTTTTCATAAGTTTTTCACTATTCTTTATGCATATTATTGAGGGTGTTGCTCATGCAGTTTTAGTGCATCAAACTTGAACTTGCAAGTCTGCAAATGCAGCCGATACCTTCTCCACAATTGCACTACTGTCTCGCTCCGTGGCATCTTCGTCTGACTTTGCAGGTTCAACAAATTTTCCTATTGTAGCAGGTAAAATACTATTAACTACCGAATCAAATGTGTTGTGATTACCAAACCCATCGATCCCCATGAAAATGAACAAAAACAAGAAAAGCATGGTTGATGTAGTAAAAAGGAATGCTAGGCCCAATGCTTTTGCAGATTTGCCCATTTTGTTTGAAACGATATCTTCAACCAACCTATGTTCAATATGTAGCATGATTTCTTCGAACTCCTGCTCACCCAGCAAAGCATCCCCATCAAAATCGAATTCACTAAAAAGTTCCAGTGTTCTATGAAAACTCAGCTCCAGCTTATAGAACTTAACGACTTCGCGAAATTCGCTAAGGTCCAGATATCCTGTATTGTCGGTGTCAAAATGACGGAAGAGAGCATGACGATCCATTACATCCTTGTCTTGTGATGACGATGAAGATTTAATTTTACTTGACGAATCCTCTTCTCCCTTGTTGGTCTCGGTGCTACTACCTTCCTGGTTAGGATGTATATCACTGACAATTGGTGCCAACTGCCTAATAATACGAAAAACGTCCATAATTAAGGATGGCTCAAACTCTCCAATTTCTATGGCCATATCTTCCATGAGCATGATTTCTCCACGCGCTAACGCAAAAATGCCCTTCACAGCTGAAACGGGAACATGGAATGCGGAACTGAACCTTGTAACTGCCTGATCAAATGCTGCGTCTTGCTTGTCTTTGGTATCTCGAGGAGCACAAAGATCTACAATTCCCATCATCAAGTCATTCAGTTTATCAGAAGTCCCTGAAACAACCATCTGTGCCATGCAGGGCAAATGTTTCTTTATTAAGTCCATGTGCGTTGGAGCATCTAGCGTTGCTAAAAACACAGCATCAATCATGTCACAGAGTTCATTCGAATCGAGTATATATCGTGTGAGACGATTCAAGCATACAGATACACCTTTTCTGCCCTCACCAAGATTTTTATAATCAGAGCCTAACAATGTACACCACAATTGCATTGTATCATCCGCATTGTAAAGCTGTTTGTCGAGATCGTTTGCACGATCCATTTGCTGCGACCACTCCAAAATGTTTGCAGCAAGTGCTGCGAATGGAGGTCCGTCCGCGCTTTCATTTGTACATTTATGAGCTGCCATATGACAAATATCACTTGCTAATGCAGGATCTATGCCAAAGAAGTGTTTGCAGCTTTGCAAAATACCCGGCATGTGGCCCAACAATAAACTATACACAAAATCGGAAGTTTCTAATGTTATCGATGCTTCACTATGGCATTGATTCAATAATGTATTGAACAGTTCTAGCGTTGCGCGTTGCTTTTCCTTAGTTTGCAAAAAGGTATCACGACGCTGTATTGATACAAAGAGATGTGCTAAACCACATTTCTCATCGCCAATGTAAGCATCTTTCCATGTGGTGCCGGAATACTTATTTGTCGGAATATCTGACTTACAGCAAGCAGAACTTATTCCATCTGCAAATTTATCCAAATTTCGAACTAGGCAAGCACAAAATGCTTTGAACACACCAGGGGGAAAGGCACATCGCTCCACCAGCAATTTGTCCAGCGAGGGGACATCGTCGGCCATACTGCCTGGACTCCTATTAAATGCGTTTACAAACATTGCTGCAACCTTTATATCTTTGTCTTGGAAGGAAAGCAGTTTAAGAGTGTGTTTTAATATTGAAGTTTCATTACGGGCAATTGCCAAAACAATCCTCGAAAAGGTCTGTACATCTTGTGTAAAATGTAACCCATTCAACGAGTCCAGATATATTGCTTTATCCAGATCAAATGAAAACTCGTGAAACTTAAGCAGGTCTGATCTTGCGATTGCACTGAAAGTTTTTACAATCCACAGCTTGGTATTTTTGCGATTTGTTTCAAAATCATAATTTTTGAAAATAAGATCAACATCTCCATTCAAGCCATGTTGTATTTTCTCTTGCCCTAATCCTTTAATAAACGATTCCCGTCTATTGGACAATCGCTTTTCAATTTCGTTTTTAGAATACAGTGGCACTTCATTCACGTCCTTCACACTTCGAATATATTTGCCAATGTTCTCCCAAGCCGAAATAGATTTATCTCCCCAGCATTGAACAGCCAATACAAGATTCGTTGCTAGGTCTGCTTTTATGTATAGTTTATCCATTGCAGGCGATAATAACTCAAGCACCACGCCTTCGTCTAGAGTTGCACCGGCAACGAACGCCATCGTCATGTTTTCGTTTTGCCCAATGCGCCGAGCAATTTTTTGGGCGTACACTTTTAAATTGTCTGTTTCTCCTATGGCAATGCCTATAATTGTAGTGACCATTTCTGCATTTACTGCCAGTTCGTTGCACAAAGTGTTAAAACAGCTCTTGGTGCGGTGTACTGTATTTGAGGCAAGTGCTGAAAAAGCTTTCACTAGACGAGTGTCCGGATGAATCTTAGATGAGATTACCCCGTCTGCATTTCTAATATCCCACGCCTTATCACTTTTATTAGCAAGGCGAATTATTAAGGACAGGCCGGGATCTAACACGATTGATGGCGATAGCGACAAAGAAAATGCTGTATTCATAATCGAATCTTCTGAATCAGGACGTTTTGAGCCAAAACAGTGCACGAAGGCGCCACCAGCGTCTGGTGTAGATGCTATGACATCTGACAAAAAGGTCTCGTCACTCATTGAAAAAGCTAGAATTTGTTTAAGAATAGAAGTAGTTAGGCAGGGTGTCGATTCGCCTTTTCTAATTTTGGCAACGTAGTTGTCTATGTATTCTCCGTCTCCGGGGTCGCGCCAATCTACTGCCAATGTTAGGATCCAACTAACATCATCTTCGGTCATTTCCGGTAAGTCGTCGTGAGAAACTATTTTCTTGTTCAGAGCTAGGGTTAGCTTTCCCAGGTAATTTGATGATGATAATAATGATGATCTACGGGAAGATGATGCACTAGCCAGAGATTGTGCATCGTCTTCAACATCATCATCTTGGAGATGATGCAAGGGATTATATTCAGTTTCTGTGCAGTTGTCTATAATTTCGTCTATAGCATCTCTGGCTTTGACAATCGCTGATCTTGAAGAGCAGTTAGAGTTGAGTTTCATCATATCTGCTACTTGAAGCAATGCTAGAGATTCGCCCCTTGATGCTTTAATAAGAAGTTCAAATACACATTTCGAGAAGCCCAAATATCGCGATACAATTGAGCATGCGACGCAAGCGTCTCTTTTTGCATCCCAATCAACCGGTTCCTCGGGACTCCAATCTAACTCAAAATTTCTTTGCACCAATATAACGAGTGCACAGACACAGTCCCGTTCGACGGAACTCCACCCCATGTACGAGCCGAGTTCTTCTCTAATCACTGTCGCGTCGCCTTGCAATAGACGTAGCCATAGAGCCGCGCATTTAGACTGCGACGCGGGAATACCATACAACGACGCTAGGGGTTTAAAGCACTCGACTAAAATTTTTGTTTTCCGCTTCGGTTCGTTGGGAAATTCATCATGGTACACACCCATGAACGCGGTGAGGTAGCGTCCATCAATATCGACTAAAGAAAGGTCTCGATTGATTTCATGTCCGTGCAATATGTCTTGGTTGACAATTGCCAACAGTCCAGCGACTGTAACAGGATCGAGACCCATTTTATCGCACAACTTCAGAAGGGATGAAGATGATCGAAGTTCTGCGTAGTTCAATGCTAATGTGACAGACGATGCAATAAATGCCAGCCCCTCTCCTACGTCCTCATCGACGCTCAATTGAGATGCAAGATCTTCTATACAGTCGACCTCTCCTGTTGCCAAGGAGATTAATGCCCTGGCTATGTTTTCGTCCACTTTCAACTCTTGCGTGTTTATTAAATTGAGAATACATTTCTTAACTCTCTCTTGACACAGGCTAGCGGTATAATGAATGCCCTCGATTAAATCACTTGGTACAGAAAGAACTTGCGCAAGTATCCTAGACGCACTTTGTTTCGTATCAGATTTCTCAAGGTCAATGCCCCCAATGTGTCCTGCACAAAAAGCTGCAAGAGCTTTTACCGCATTTCCCGCATTATTTAATTTCTCTTTTTGTTGCTGATTTAAACCATCACCACCGAGCTTTATCACGAGTTTTCTTATATTTTCAATCATAAATTCGGGGCTTGAGAGAAGAATATATAATGGCGGTTATTAGTGCGTTGCATGTTGTAAATGATAAAAAGCTATACCGTGGAATATTTATTACCTTGTATCACCAAAGAGTTTGCATGCCGTTTCGAGTACGCCTCTAGGAAGTCCTGCAGCTTTTTCCAGTGCACGAAACTTTGTAGGATCCTGGCAAGCCAAACCCATAAGAGATTCGATTATACTGGGTGAAATTCCAAATTCTCGCAAGAAATCTTTGAGCGACTTTTCTGATTCTTTGTCCAACTCCGAACTCACTACAGGCTCCCAAAAGCGTACGATGAAAGAAAGCATTTGTTCTGGAAAACCTATTTTCGCTGCTAACACACTCATATCGTCCATACTTTTACATGCCAAAGATATGTGTTCTTGGCACGCCACAGTGAAATCATAAACGCGGTCTAATGTTTTCCCATCAAAACCAGTGTCTCTTAAACTGAACACTATTTTTTTCACAGCCTCTTGCCTATTTTGTTCCATTTGGGGACGTGTCTCTGGCGTAACAATAATTTTGCTAGATAATGCAACGAGTAACAATCCATCGAAACAATCACCAGATAAATCAAATAATCTTTCGAGCTGTTGGGTCACCCATAATCTTTGCACCCTATTCAATTGCAAATAACGGCATAAAGAGAGCATTGCCCATATGGTTTTCTTATCTTGTGGACCACATGGCATGTACCTTTTTAATATTTTCATAAATATATCGATCGGGCATTTCGTCGCGATATTAATGAAACCTCTTATCATTTTCCGTTTTTTCTTCGAAATGCTTTTCTGCTGGCGAACGTATCTTTTAAAACTATCGCACATGGTTTTCAGGTCGTCGACTGTAGCTCCCACTGGAAATTCCCGAGCACCGGGGAATAGTAAAGAGCCTCCTGTGGAAGTGAACGGTTGTTCTTCAAGATCTTCTTTGTGGAGGCCAAGTTTTTCCAGTGCAGATTTATTTTGAAGAAAGGATACCCAGGATAATTCTCCACGAACGAGAAGCAACATTTCCACGGGAATTTCATCAGAAAGACATACTAGGTCAAACGCGGACCGCAAATCTTTTGCGGAACCAGCCATATTGATCCACGCTATTGCTATTATGTATTTCCAATATTTGTCTTTAAAACGGGCGCGCTGCAAGACCTCTTCAATAAATAACACAATGTCTTTTCTACTCTTTTTGGAATAATCTCCCTGTGCGTAACTAAACATTCCAACTAAATTTGATATTCCTGTTTGAGAACGGATCCATTTCAAGTGCTGCCCACATTGAGAAGCACGTAATCCTATCATGGCACATCCTTTTCCATAGTAAGGTGAGATAATGTGCGCCAATGATTCTACGACATCCATCGGAATTCCAAAATGACGCTGCAGAGAGTCCAAATCAACAATAAGGGACCGTGACAAAGCCGTTAAGCCCGCCATGCATTCCATAGACACGTCAGCCCAATCTCTTGTCAGTTCTGCAAATAGAGTACTTCCAGGACCATACTTTCGGAAGTTGTTGCGATCTGATGTGGCGATAGTTGTCAAAAGGTACAGCATCTGAGGGCTAACAGGATTTCTTAAGGACGCTGCAAACGTATCTATTGAATTTGATTCGTAGTTGCATCTGTAGAAATCTACGACAGCTTGAGCAGGGACTGAAGGAATTTTCAAAACATTTACGCCAAGATTTTTGCACGCCTTTGAAAATAAATACTGGCTGATTCCTGTTCCCAAACCTTTTGCACTTGTCGACGAAAGGATTTGAAGAATCTGAGCTGTTTTGTACTCGGTACTATTTTGCACAATAACACTTTTTGACAACAATGCCACGAACCGAGATATATCACCATGTGCAATCGATGTGATACACTCTAAGGAGTGCGGAGAAACAGTGCTAAATTCGCGATCTCTCGTAACACCATATTTGTTCCAGAAAATTGCGCTAGTTTTGATGGCAAGTTTCATTGCATGCTCTTCCTGCTTGATAGCAAGCCGGAAGAGTACTAGCGCCGTTTCTGCTGAAACATTTACTCCAGGAACAGAGGATAACTCTGTGATTTGTGTCTGAGCATCATCTTTCCGAGCGACAGCTACCACAGCACGGAGAATAACAGGGTTAATGCCTAGGTGTTCTGCAAAAGATTCAGTCGCTTGACGATCACCACGGGCTATAGCTATAGCATGTGGAACACTCATTTTAACTTCGTTTAGCATAGTGTTTAAATTTTTATCCGACAAAACTATACTCGCAATCGTACTGTCAACGGAACTTCCCACGGTACCCGATTTCACACCTGCACTCTCATAGTACTCCGACATAAGTATGTCGACCATATTCTTCTCCATTTCTTTCGTAACAGAAGATAGTAACATGTTTTGTAGAAGCTGTACATCCTGCAGCATTCCACGTACTTTTGCAATGCTCACACCAATCAATGTCGCTGCCGCGGATGCATAGGGGAGATAAACATTTGGATTCAAAACTGCTGATAATATGAACCATATGATGCACATTCCAAAAATGGACGCATAACTTGCTATAATTACAAGGCAGCCCACTTTGCATCCCTTGTGTAACCATCCTCGCAAAATAGAATGCGGGCACTTCGTTTGATTTAGCGTATCAAATTGTTGAGTTGCGTAATAGAGAAGCAACTCTACGCCCATTAAAAGCAAAAATACTACGACCACTACAAGCAAAATTACGCTTTGCGGCATCATGTTTGAAAGCATGAGTGGAAGGGAGCTGGGATACGTAATTGCATTGTTAATGGTTAGAGTAGGGAACACACTGAATGGGATTATAGCCGTTTGATTCCATTCCGTTTGGATAAATAATGAAAAAATGAACAATGGTAGTGGAAGAAATGTACACCAAACTAAGTGGAATGCAACGGTAAATACGTCTGTAATCATCCACAGTAGTGATTCGGTTTCTGGTGCTTTCTCTAAATCGCGCATTTTATGTTCAACATCTACATTCAAATCGATTCGAAAATCCCCAGAAAATCTCCAAACAACCATACGCATTCGTTCAAACTGCACTCCTTCCGCTTTCATAGCTCGTTTGGTTACCGGGATTGAATTTACGTTCGCATTATTCTTGCAGAATTCTTCATAAGCCCTTGTGAAATCTCGAGCCAAGATGAAATCGCATGCAAAGGGCGTTATGACACATCTTTTGCGAATAAAAAACAGAAGTGAATTTTCGTTGGGAAGAGCTACATACGAATCTTTGATTGTACTCTCTTTATCATTAGCAAACCGTATTCGTCGAAACGCATCTGTTGAATTGTCCTGTACAGCTGTCGACAAAATACCAAATGACCGTCGCACTGCCTTCGAAACTGCAGAATTGAGAGATTGCTCGAAGTAACCCCGGTGGTAACAATACTCCTCATAAGCTGCCTTAAAGTCCCGCAGCGGTATCACCAGATCATCATTGTGCTTAAATTTGTTATGGGAGAAGCTGTCGTATTGTTGTTTGTGCTCAATCAGAAATTGTCTCAAAGAGTTAATACGACCTTTGACGAACATGTCCTGCAGGAGATCAGGAAGTATATAAGGGTAGATCACCATGCCTTTAAACAGGGTAGCACTATCAGACGCCGCTTTTTTGCCTGCATTTTGTCTAAATTTTTCTTTGAAGAAAGGATCATTGTACTCATAGGAAGTTACTTTTCTCTTCAGAGACGTGTATCGGGCCGCTGCTGTTAATCTGATAAAGACGGTGTGTCTAAACTTGTACCATGATTTGTACAATTGTAAGGACACAAGCACACCAACAATTGCAGAGAGAACCAGTGAGATAAATATAGCGGCTACCAAACTTGGACGGTTGCTTAATATCAAGATTTCCTCTGAAAAGCGACCGTCTGGAATCTTTTGAAACATTCGTTTTAAAACATGCAATGTTCCGTCAACGACTCGCTCTTGTTTTAATGCAAATCCTTGCGTTGCAGTGGCTTCCAGTTCCTCTCGCAACGTTTCAGATATGAAACCTAGTGAGTCCACGGCTTGTATTGCCCCAACAAAGGGACACTGGTTGGGAATGATGCGGGCCTGAATCTCTTTAAATCGGGGCTTTACAAAGCCAAGACTCATGGTACTGAGTAACCACGGCTCCATAAAGAGATAAGCAGTATTGGTAGCATACAGCCATTTTCCGTCTATGCCTAATGAGCGCTGAGTATCAATCATAATAACAGCGTCGCTTTCGGGATCTTCATCCAACCAATTTTTGGCGAGTAGAATGGCCGCTCTACCAAGGATGTCTACCTTCACGCCATCCTGCAAACCGGAGCCAACAAAGGTTTCGTATTCCAACAAAGACGAAGCATTATTTACATTGAAACTGTCACCGAATGTGTCATTGTTCAACTGCAAATTTCCTTGCCTACTCACAGCTTCCCGAGTTATACCCACATTAAAGAATATGGCTCCGTCAGCAATTAACGTGGCTGATCGAACCACATTTTTTAAGCAGCAAACCCCCTCTTCCATATCGTTCGGTGTGGCGCAGGCCAGCGCAGATGCTGTGCAAGATACGGATGAATTATCCATCAAATGAACCATACAATCGTTTCGGAGATGCGTTACATTGTCTGCAGCAATACATATTCCGTTTTGTTTTGTCGTGTAATGTATCTCATGCGAAAAGTTGGTAATTATCGCGATGTCGCCTTTTCTGGTTTGGACGTAAACCTGTTGAGAGTCTAAACCAAATAGGGTTACAATTCCGGCTTGCAAATCAGCGGAAAAGCTACTCGCGGATATCCCATATTGGAAGTTAATGTCGGCATATGTCCCGTTAATAGAAAAAGAGCTTGCGAATACAGGAATGCCCTTCGATCGAATATGGGATATATATTTGAATTCTTCCACAGTAATATCAAAGGATCCAAGAGTTGATGCGTCGCTAGGAATCAAGATTGTGACTGAGCATTGAACACTGCTTTCATTTCTCCTTAAACTAGATTTTGAATCAGAGAGGAGAGTAAGAAGGGGGCGCAAAAGGGAGAATACACTTTACTTACGCTAAAATCGTAACCGGTTCGTCAGCGGTGAAAGTAG
>JACLAC010008609.1_pt1 | contig 12233 bp, 7 predicted proteins | sample 8027881 | NCBI WGS metagenome assembly JACLAC01 (sample SAMN15725517, study PRJNA655200) | protist metagenome | isolation source: fluorescence activated cell sorting (FACS) single amplified genomes of... | place: Spain: Blaines Bay Microbial Observatory, Mediterranean Sea | collected 2016-01-19 | reverse complement strand
TGGAAGTCTCTGAAGGCGACATCGATTCGGACAGATGGCTGGCCTTGCACATCAATCAGGAAAATTCGTGCTTCATCGAGATTGTCCGACAGTCGAAGCCGTCCTTGCACGGTAATGGTTCCGTCACCTTGTTTGACCCAGCTTTCAAACGGCTGTTCGCTGTAGGGGGTAAAGTCGGAACCATTGAGTCCAGACAATGGGCTGGTTGAATAGGCGAAGGAATCCTGATCGGCATCAAACATTTTCAGCAGGGCGAGGTGCAATCTCCCCAGTTGCTGATTCTCGGCGTAACGCACATAACGCCCTGTTTTTAACAGCCCTCCGCCCTGCCCTGCCAGAATGATTGGGATTCGAGTCGCCGTGTGATTGTCGCTGTGTCCCATGCCTGATCCATACAGCACCACACTGTGGTCAAGGAGGCTGCCTTGGTGATCCCGGTAGGATTTCATGCGAGTCAGCAGGTAGTCAAATTTCTCCATGTGCCACAAGCTGATTTTTAATAGTGCATCGAGGTTTTGCCGTGAAAAGTTCCGGAAGAAGTGAGACAGGTAATGGTGTTGTTCTTTGACACCCAGAAAATCAAAAATCATTCGACTGTTGCTGTTGCCAAGCATGTAGGTCACGCATCGCGTTGAATCAGTCCACAGGGCGAGTGAGATCAGGTCAAGCATCGATTCCACCTGCTCGTTCAGGTTGGCAGGTGCCAGCGGACGTTCCATCGTTGCTTTGGGAATGTCGTTGGACGAGGCAGCGATGTTGTCGATCCTTTTCTCTGTCGAGCGAACCACCGACAAATATTGATCCAGCGTCTGTTTGTCTTCTGCGCCCGCTGTGCGTGAAAGTGATTTTGCGTCTTCGGATACGCGATCCAATACGCTTTGCATTTCACGACGCTTGGCCTGGTTTCGCATCGGGCTGCGGAAGATTCGATCGAAGATCAGTTGCGGATCACTCTCGCGCGGGATGGGATCGCCATTGGAATCATAAGAGATGTAACTGCAGCCAATCTGATTCGGGAACAGTCCTTCGGTGGTCAATTCAAGCGAGCGATGTGGCGTTCCTTTCCCAATTCTGCTGGCGATTAACTGGTCGACGGATGCGGATTTGGTGTTTCTGTGGTGTCCGCTCAGGAATCGACGTGTGGAGTTGGCATGGGATGAGAACCCAAAGTCACCCATGTTGTCCAGAATCAGCAGATCCTGTTTGTGTTTCGCGAATGGCTGCATGAGAGGTGACATCCGGAAATCAAATTCGGTGCCACCATTGATGCTCCAACTGGGTGGGTGCACCCCGTTGGGTTTGAACAGGGTCATGAATCGAATGGGGGGGCCATCGGCTGCCGCACCTGATGCTTTGCGTTCCATCAGGTTCAGGAACGGCAAAGGCAGAAGTGGACCGGCAGCACCACGCAGGAATCGTCGTCGATCTAATTGCCAGGACATGGGTTGCTCTTTCTTCAGTCGTGCTTGATGTGCTGTGGTTGTGCGTGTGTGAACGGCATACTATTGGCTACCAGATGAATCAAATCGTGGTAGGTTCCTTCTTGCAGGTTGAGGTTCCCATGCCGGTCAAGTTCACTGCAGATGGCATCAACCGTCGGCATGTCGTTGACATTGAGTTCACGTGCAAGTGCATAGGACAGGGTGCGTTTGACAATGTTTTCGATCACAGTTCGACGCTGGGACTTGACGAGAATTTGCTGTAATCCGCGGTAGTCGTCAAAAATTTCTCCGCTTGGAAGCTGGCCACTGGTGTCCAGTGGTTTCAAAGCAGTAGGAGTGTTTTGATCTTGCGTCTGCTTGCTATCTTTCTGCTTGCGTTTTTTGCTACCATTCGAGTTCGTCGAACCAGCGGGTTTGTAGTTGCCGCCAGCGTCGTATGACTGCATGGCGAATCCCAGCGGATCGATTTTGTTGTGACAAATCGCACAAGTTGTGTTGCTGCGGTGCAATTCAAAACGCTCGCGAAAACTCAGGTTCTCACCTCGTTGATTGGGTTTGACTTGCCCAACGTTCGCAGGTGGATCGGGCAGGTGTTCACCCATCACCCTTTCCAGCATCCAGGTTCCGCGAATCACTGGACCCTTGTTCATGGCCAGAACGCCGGGCATCGTCAGTAGACCTCCACGCTCGGGAGTGTTGGTCAACTCCAGTCGTTGGTTGGGAACAGCTTCGACTTCAATCCCCCGCTGTTTCCTGTACGCAGTCATCTGCTTTCGGTCACCGGGGTAATATTTGGCTGTGTGTGGATTTACAAATGCTACCTTGGAATCGATCAGTTCCAAAAGTGGTCGGCCTTCTGTGAACAGATAGTTCAGAAAGTCAATGGGTTGCTGACGCAAAGCATGGGAGACAGGCGGGTTGTTCGAGACTTTGGATATTTCGTTGAGTGAGAACCATTCCACTCCAAAGTTGTGCGCGAGATTCTGAAATTTCGGGTCCGCCAGCATGCGAGCTATTTCACTTGCATAAATGTCTGGATCACGCAATTCACCCCGAGCTGCCAACTGCATCAGGTGATCATCAGGCATGTCACCCCAAAGAAAATAGCTGAGCCGCTCAGCGAGTTCATGGTCATCGACGCGACCGTACAGCACTGGTTTACCCACCTGGTCCGGGTTACCCATCTGGTTGCTGCTCTTGGAATCGTCAACCTTTGCAAGCAGGCTGCGGTAAATGAATGGAGGTGACATCAGCACTGATTTCAATTCAATGCGAAGTGCTGATTCCAATTCTGCTCCCCGCTTCCCATCAATGGTCGCAAGCGATGCGGCAACAGTATCGGCATCAGGAGGACGGCGGAAGGCGCGACGCAACATCCATTGCAGAACCTGGTTTGCCTGCTTCGGAGTCATGTGCTCACCTGCGATCGGTCCCGTGACCCTTTCAAGGTGTTCTCTTGGTCCGGGAGCAAGCCACTGTTCCAGGGCATCGTCGATCAGGAACGAATACTGATCCCAAACATTGGTGGTCAATGGATTGGCTGAGGTGTCATTTTTGAAGCCGCTGGGGCCAGGTGGGTCCACGGGCAACAGTTTCATCACCAACGATTTTTCAACGATGGTCTGCTCGGCTTCCACAATCGAAACTTCCAGTTCGAATCCAAAGAGGGATCGCAGTGTTTGCCGATATTCGTGCGCTGACAGGCGGCGTGGTCGAAGAACATCCGGCAGGGGCTGGATCGTGTCCACCAATGCCTTTTGATACCACGATTTGAATTGTGCAATTTCAGCTGAAGTTAGCCGCGGCTGGCTTTCGGGTGGCATCGTGTCTGAATCAATGACCTCGAGTACATCGGACCAGAGTTCAAAGGCCGCTTTGATTTGCTGTTCAGTCTCGAGTTCCCGCAAGTTGACTTCACCGTGGACTTCGTCGCCATCACCGTGGCATTGAAAGCAGTGTTTGCTCAGTAGCGGTCGGATCGTTGCCTGATAATGCAGCGTTGGATCTTTTGCGGAATGAGCTGGATTTACCGAGTTCGTTTTGTCCTGCTCGTTGTCTGCGGAAAGCCTGGGTAGAGGCAGGGTGATGCCCATGCCAATGAAGATCCATAGAAATGACAGACGGTGCGACAACGGGCGGGCTCGTTGGAATGGCGTGCAGGCAGGAACGCCAGGTGGGGAAATAATATTGGGTTCCTCCATTTTAATCACAGCAACCGCCTCGTTCATAGATTGTTTCCTATTGCGAATCGGTCCAGTGATCGGTTCTGAACGGCGAGGCTGGCAGGCCAATGCTGTTGGTGAGATTGCCTAACGGGTTTGCCGCCCATGAGTAGCGAACGGCGATTGGGTTCGGTACTTGCGGCGACCCGACTGACACGTGGTCGCCCGTAGCTGTGGCCTCGGCCCAGTGAAAAACGCGATCCTCGCCGGCTACCGCAAACCCACGTAGTGGACCGTTTGAGGATTTCAGGCCTGTTCCAACTTGTGAGAAGGTCAAATTGATCCGGTCTCCCGCTGGCTGTGATGACATCAGCAACGGTCCCATCGCCAGATTGCCTCCGGGCAACTTGTTGCCTCGGTCGTAGACATCAACAAGAGCCCATCTTGCCAGTCGTGCTCCCACGGCCTGTTTGTTTTTAGGGTGGATGTTTTTTGCATCGCCGACATCAACGGTGATTGCCATCCCGGTTTCAGGAATATTCAAGGCGCGAAGCATCCCCGCGCGGACGTTGACCCATCCGCTGGGTTCAGAGGGCTCGGTTTGCAGTGCCCGGAAATTGGGGAGCTGCACCCATGCAAACGGAAGTTCTGGTGCACTCCATCGTTGCCGCCAGTCGGCAACCAGCGTTTCGAGCTGTTTGTCGTACAGGTCAGAGAACTTTCCGTTCGAGTTGCGTTCACCCTGATACCAGATTACCCCGCGAATTGCGTAACCGATCAACGGATGGATTTTGCCATTGAACAGATTGCTTGGATAGTTTTTTCCGGCGGATGGTTTTGCGGGTAACGATGGTCGCCGCGGCAAGCGTTTCCTCTGGCTCTTTTCTTTGATCTTTGCATTATCCGCCTTTGCTTTTTCCCAACGTGCCAACGCTTTTTGATAACGTTCCTCGGCAGCTGCTGCGTCGAATTCTTTCTCTTGACCCGCGAGGTCGAGCATCATTGGCTTGAGAGCCTTGTTCGATGTCTGGGCCGGCATACTTGTCCATGCTTCGATCGCAGTTCCACCCACAGAAGAATTGATGAGCCCCACAGGGACATTGAGTTCCTGCTGCAGTTTGCGTCCAAAAAAGTAGGCCGTGGCAGAAAAACTGCTAACGGTATCAGGGCTGCACACTTGCCACGCACCCTTGCAACGATCTTGTGGCTCAGTGGCATGGGGTGATGATTCGGTAAACATCCGAACCGCAGGGTGATTGGCGGTTGATATCTCTGTCTCCGCGTCCATCACACCACCGACTTTCATTGCCATGTTGGACTGTCCGGAGCATAACCAGACTTCGCCCATGTAGATGTCATTGATGGTGATGGATTCTTCGCTTGTTTGAATCTTCAATTCGTGGGGACCGCCCGCCGGAAATTCCTTGAATTCCAAGGACCAGGTACCATCAGCAGATGATTTTGTCCTTGAAGTTTGGCTGGCCAAAGTACAGGTGATGTTATCTCCCGGCTTGGACCAGCCCCAGACTTTGATGTTTGCGTTTCGCTGCATGACCATGTGATCACTGAAAATCGTCGGTACCTCCAGTTGCGCATCCGCAGGGTTGCAACAGAGAATCAAAGCAATGATGGGTAAGGTGATCGGTTTCAACATGTTGGGTTTACTGAAGTGGCAAGGATTGGCGGATTCGTCAAAACGAGAAAAAGTGCGTTCGGGTTGTACCCCTGCACATGATGATTTATTTCGAGCTGATTGGATTTGCAGGCTTCACGCTGCTGTACCAGTCTTGATGTGATTTTAGCAGTCGCTTGACCAATTCAGGCTTGTCTTTTGCATGATTGATCGTTTCAGGTCTCTCGTCGGCCAGGCTGACAAGCTGGTAGTTTTGCTTGCCATCGGCACCCATGAGTTTCCAGTTGCCGTCTCGCACAGCCCACGTTGAACCCCAGTGGAAGTGAAGGACGTCTTTGTAGAGTGAGGGGGCGTTTGCAGAATTACAGATTGGCAGCACGCTGAATCCATCAATGGCAGGAGAAGATGGGGCGGGTTTGACGTTGCAAAGTTCCAGTATCGTCGGATACCAATCCATGGCTGTCACGATCTGGTTGCGGACCTCGCCCGAGGGAATTTTCGACGGATAACTCAAAATGGCTGGGACGCGTATTCCGCCCTCAAGAAATTTGCTTTTGTGTCCAATCCAGCGTCCCGTATTACCGCCACCGCTGGCCCCGTAGAAATGACCTTCGGGGAAACCCGATGGGTGCTCTTTGCCACGAATGCGATAAGTTGTTTCATTGGAATGCCCGTTGTCACTCATGTAGACAATGATAGTGTTGTCCATGATCTTTGCTGCTTCGAGAGCTTTGAGGACGCGGCCAATGTAGTGGTCCGTCGTTGTGATCATTGCAGCATAGGTGCGGCGAGCGGCATCCTTGATTCCGCGATATCGCTCTTGGTGCATGGCCAGTGATTGTTCCGGGTAGTGCGGAATATTGAACGGCACATACAAAAAGAATGGTTGGTGCTGATTGCGATCAATGAATTCAACGGCACGATCGGTCATCATTTCCGGAAAATATTTTCCATCAGCCTCCACTCGATCCGTGCCTTCGTAAAGATCATGAAATCCATTTCGGTGCAGGAAGAAATGGTTGTAGTTATCGATGAAACCGTCGCGGATACCAAAGAATTCATCGAAACCCTGTTTCTTGGGACCGTAGTCGCGGTGGGCACCCAAGTGCCATTTTCCAAACAGCGCTGTTCGATAACCAGCCTCTTTTAGAGTCTCGGCCAGCGTCACTTCCTCGAGGAACATATTGATTCCCTTGGGGCCGATCATGTTTCCCTGAGTCCAATGCCGCACACCTCCCCGTTGTGGGTGACGACCTGTGAGCAACGCTGCACGCGAGGGACAGCAAACCGTGTGCGCATAAGCTTGGGTGAAACGGATTCCTCGTGCCGCCAATGCATCAATGTTGGGTGTATAGAGATCCGAGGATCCAAAGCAATTGGCATCAAGTGTTCCCTGATCGTCAGTGAAGAGAATCACCACGTTGGGACGTTCGGAGCCTCTGTCGGCAAAGCAAATCGTTGACGTTGACAGGAATGCCAGGCAAGTTCCTGTCAGGAGGCTCAAGCAAAGATTCGTCCTGAATTTGTGTTGATCGTGTGGGTGGTTCGGAATCATGGCGTTTATCTTTCCGGTTCAAGGCAGGTTGCCGGTAACATCAATACGTCCAACAATCTACTTGAAAGATCTAGGTCGCGTTGGCCGGGCTGTTTGTAGCCAAGTTATCCGGGTTTCGTGTTCATTTGTTGACTGAGGGCAAAGGAGACATAAATGGTGGGCCATCGATGTCAAAAACTGAAATGGTTTCTGTTGATTTCCTGTCTGTCGTTGATTTTTTGGCAGGTGGGTTTGGGGCAGCAGGCAGAACCGGCGGGGGATTCACGAACACCTGATGCAGTGGTCGACGCTACTACCCTCACTGGAAAGGTGATGTGTGGCTATCAAGGTTGGTTCAGTTGTCCTGACGATGGTGGTCAACTCGGGTGGACCCACTGGGCTCGCACGACTCGTCGACCATTTGGGCCGGGAAATGTTACCGTCGATTTGTGGCCAGATATCCGTGAGCTAAGTCCGCAGGAACGATTTCGGACACGATTCAATCACTCAGATGGTCGTCCCGCCGAGGTTTACAGCAGCGCAAATGAAAAGACGATTGGTCGTCACTTTCGCTGGATGCGTGACTATGGCATCGATGGAGTTTTTATGCAGCGGTTTGCCAATGGGCTGGATTCGCCGCGTCTGAAAGCACAGAAAGACAAGGTGCTTTTTCATGCTCACGATGCAGCATCGAAGACAGGAAGAGTGTTGGCCGTGATGTACGATTTGTCGGGATTGCGAAGGGGACAGGTTGCCCGTATCAGTGATGATTGGAAACAATTGAAACGTGATGGCATTACTCACGGTGGCCGATACCTAAACCACCGTGGAAAGCCGCTGGTTGCAGTTTGGGGTGTCGGATTCAGTGACGATCGTGAGTACAGTTTGGCCGAGTGTGCTGAACTGATTGATGCTTTGAAGGCAGATGGCTGCGCCGTGATGCTGGGAGTGCCGTCGTGGTGGAGAGAGCAGAAACGCGATGCCGTTGCTGATGCGTCACTGCATCAGATTCTTGAGAAGGCCGATGTCTTGAGCCCTTGGACTATCGGTCGATACCGATCACCACAGGAAGCTTCGCTGCACGCAAATCGTGTTTGGAAGCCCGATTTGGATTGGTGTGTGCAGCACGAGATTGATTTTTTACCCGTAGTGTTTCCTGGCTTCAGTTGGAAAAATCTGCATGGAGGTGAACTGGACGCCATTCCAAGACTCAAAGGTAAATTCCTCTGGACGCAGATGATTGCCGCCAAGCGAAGTGGCGCAAAAATGATCTACGTCGCGATGTTTGATGAAGTCGATGAAGGAACTGCGATCTTCAAATGCAGTAATGATCCACCGGTCGGTGAAAATGTCTCTTTTCTGACCTACGAGGGCTTGCCCACGGATTACTACTTGCGATTGACGGGAGAAGGCGGCAGGATGCTGAGAGGGCAAATACCCGATGACGGCCCGTTGCTAATGTCTGTTCCAACCCCTTCAATAAGACCGCCGAAGTAATGCCTGGTGAAAGAACACCGGAGTCAGACGCAGTGTAAAGGTGAACTGCATTGGGCTACCTGTTCACTCTCTGTGTCCAATGTGGAATCAGAAATGATTCCCGCGAACAGTGGGTACCGTTAACCAGTGGATTTCGTTCTCCAGTGGACTCCGTTAACAGTGACTGCTGTCATTCATTGACTGTGGGTTGACCACAGAACCATATTGAAAGATTGAGAATCAAGATGAAAGCCATGACACTTGTCGGTAAGAAAGTGCCCTTGGAACTGCAGCAACGCGTTGATCTGACTCCGGATCCTGGTCAGGTGATTGTCAAGCTCAATGCGGCAGCGCTCAACCGTCGTGATTACTGGATCACGGTGGGTTTGTACCCGGGGATCAAGCCTCCAGTTGTCTTGGGTTCGGATGGTGCCGGCATTGTCTCGTCTTGCGGTGATGGAGTGGACGGGGTTTGGGAAGGGCAGGAAGTGATTTTGAATCCGGGTATCGGTTGGGGAGAGGATCCCGCTGTGCAGAGTGATCAATTTCATATTCTCGGGTTACCTGAGGACGGGACCTTTGCTTCTGAGGTTGCTGTTTCTGTTGAGCAGTTGCATCGCAAGCCCGACTGCTTGACTTGGGAGCAATCCGCCGCCATCCCCTTGGCTGGCACCACCGCCTATCGAGCGTTGTTTTCACAAGGGAATGTGAAATCTGGCGAGAAAATTCTGGTCACTGGGATTGGGGGTGGGGTAGCCACGTTTGCCCTGCAATTTGCAACAGCCATCGGTGCTGAGGTGTGGGTGAGTTCGTCCTCGGTTGCCAAGATTGACCGGGCCATCAGCTTGGGAGCTAAAGGCGGATTTGATTATCGTGAGGAGGGTTGGGAGAAGCGTTTTGCCGCCACGGTTGGATCACCTGATTTGATCATCGACAGTGCAGGTGGGCCCGGCTACGCTGCACTGATGGGGCTTGCTGCACCGGGCGGTCGTATTATCAACTACGGCGCGACAGCAGGTGCTCCGGAATCGATTGATATGTTCAAACTGTTCTGGAAGCAGTTGCGTCTTCAAGGTTCAACGATGGGTTCACCTGATGACTTCAGTAACATGGTCGATCTGGTCGAAAAGTGTCAGATCGAACCGGTCATCGACGCGGTCTATACGCTGGAAGATGTCAACCAAGCGATTGATCAAATGCGTTCTTCACCGCAGTTTGGCAAGTACGTGCTTGAGATCTCCTGACTTTGATTTCAGGTTGCCGGGTCTTGATATTAGCCTGATGAATGGTCAGATCACCATTTCACCCTTCATCAATGCCAAACATGCGGGTGACGGCGGGTTTCTGAATCTTGCCCATTGCGTTGCGTGGCAGCTGTTCTACGATTTTCAGTTGCTTGGGAATCTTGTACTTGGACATGCAGTCCCGGCACCAGGTTTTGAGTTCCTTCAGATCGAGTTTCGAGTCTGGCTGCAGCACACAGGCGACCGCGACTGCTTCACCCCAGGTATCGTCTGCGACGCCCACAACCGCACACTGCTGGATGGACTCATGGTCCAACAAGACGGATTCAATCTCCAGGGCTGAGAGTTTGTAGCCGCCACTTTTGATGATGTCGACTGACTGACGACCCATGATGCGAAAGTAACCTGATTCGATGACCGCGATATCGCCTGTGCGAAACCAGCTATCGTCAAAGGAGTCTGCCGTTGCTTCCGGCTTATTCCAGTATTCAAGGAATACACAGGGGCCCTGAACCTGGATCTCACCCGCAGTGCCTTCTGTCTGAATGATTTCTCCTACTTCACTTTTGAGTTGAATTTTCACATTCGGAAGCGGTTGTCCGACAGCGCCCGGTCTTCGTTCTCCGGTGTACGGGTTGGACAATGCCATGCCAATTTCTGTCATCCCGTATCGTTCAAGCAGGGCTTGTCCGGTCAGGTTGGTCCACTCGTGATGAACACTTGCCGGCAGCGCAGCAGAGCCCGATACCATCAGACGCATTTCCGCAAACCCCCGCACGATTTGTTGGCGTTGTTGATCCGGCGTTGTTTGCAACAGTTGAATCAACTTGACGTAAATGGTTGGCACTGCCATGAAAACGGAGTACCGGTTCTTTGCCACTTGATCAAGAATTGCGTCAGCATCGAAGTGGCTGAAGGTGTCAACGGTAGCACCTGACCACAACGCACATGAAAGCACGTTGATGATGCCATGGATGTGATGAAGCGGCAGGAAAAGCGGAATCACATCACTGTCTTGCCACTGCCATGCGGTTACCAGAGCTTCGACTTGTGCTTCAACATTAGCGTGCGTCGAGACCACCCCCTTGGGCTTGTTGGTGGTTCCACTTGTGTACAGGATCATCGCTCGACGATCAGGCTGAATCATGGGCAATGGTTGGGGATCACCACCGGATATTTCATCGACCACGGTCAGCGGGATTCCCAGTCGTTGACACAGGGGGGCAAGTTTCGTGCTCAGTTCGGTGTTGGTAATCACCCGCTGTGCGTCCGAATCAGTGATCGCATATTCAAGTTCCGGTTCCGCTGCAGACAGGCTTAGCGGCACCGCAACGCCTCCTGCACGCCAGATTCCCCATTGGACCGTCACGTAGTCGAATCCGGCAGGAACTAGATAGGCAACTCGTGATTCCAGCAGATCGTTGGAGCTACCTAAGATGGATGATGCAACCACTGCTGAGTGGTGCAGCAATTGCTGGTAAGTGTATTCCGTCTGTTCTTGACAAATCGCGACGGAATCGCCATGAGCTTTGGCGAGTGAAATCAGTTTCATTGATATGCGTGTTTTTTATGTTTTGTTTTGAGAGTGATAGAATGCTGAGGTCATCACGTAGGCAAGGGTCAGGTGAACAATTTTACGATCATGAAAATCAGGGACGGACCGAGCAAACATCCTAGTCCTGTGTAAAAGGTTGCTGTCATGGCACCGTAGGGAACAAGCCTTTCATCGGTCGCGGCCAGACCAGCCGCGACTCCACTGGTTGTTCCCATCAAGCCTCCGAAAATCAATGCCGAACGCGGATTGTCTAAGCCAATTCTCGACGCAACAAAGGGCGTCAGGATCATGACTAGAATCGATTTGACCAACCCAGCGGCGACACTCAAGGCAATGACTTCGCTGCTTGCGTTCAAGGCTGTTCCGGTCACGGGGCCCACAATGTAGGTCGCCGCACCTGCTCCGATGGTGGTGATGCTCTCGGCGTCGCGATATCCGAACGCATACGCCACCAGTCCCCCGATCAGAAAAGAGACGAAGATTCCTAGTGTGAGTGCAATGATTCCGCTGAGACCGGTAGCGATGAATTCCTGCAAGCGTACTCCGAATGCCGTGGCCACAATCGCGAGGTCGCGGAACATGCTGCCACCAAGAAGTCCGATGCCCGCAAGCAACGGCACATCAGCAAGTCCCTTCTCGCCACCAGTCATCATTCCACCCAGGTAGGCCAAGGCCAGACCCATGAAAATGGCAATCGCTGAGGCGTGGATTCTACCGCGGGTCAGTTTGCGGGATAGGAAACTGGAAACCCACAGAATTGCACCCACCATGAACAAGGCAGTGATTAGCGAGTTCTTTTCCAGCAGCACGACCAGCGAATGCTTGCTCAGAAGCATGGCTTGCCAGTCCGGTAGACAGCTCATGGCTTGTCTCCCGGGGGTGAATCCGTTGGGTCCGCAGCGTTGCTGCCGATTCGGCTCAGCACGGGCACCAATGCCAGACACGCTAGCACCGTGGCTACTCCTGCAACCAGTGCCAGCCAACCACCGCTCGCAGCTTTGACCACATTTTGGCTGGCCGCCATTGCAACCACGATAGGAATGTAAATGGAACTCCAGAACAGAACGCCTTGTTGCGTGGGGACTGGCAGGCGATCACGACGACGTAGCCAGTCGGATAGCACGATCAACAGCAGCATGGCAATTCCCACACCACCCACGTTCTTGCCTACTCCCAGCGTGATGCCG
>JACLAC010007273.1_pt1 | contig 12233 bp, 13 predicted proteins | sample 8027881 | NCBI WGS metagenome assembly JACLAC01 (sample SAMN15725517, study PRJNA655200) | protist metagenome | isolation source: fluorescence activated cell sorting (FACS) single amplified genomes of... | place: Spain: Blaines Bay Microbial Observatory, Mediterranean Sea | collected 2016-01-19 | reverse complement strand
TGACTACATTACTGCACAGTGATATAAAAAAACCGGAAATGGATTGTTGTACGGAGAATTGGTGAAGCCGACAATCCGGGACCACCGAAAAGGCCGAAACAGCGAGACGCCCAAACGATGGACCGAGCAATGGAAGGGTTGCTGAGCCACGCCGAAAGCCGCAGACAGCAACAGCAGCAGCATAGTCAGCGCCACAGAGCAACTCCACCCAAAAGAGCTCGCCAGACGACGCGTGAACTTAGAAGGGAAACCAGTGCGGCCAGTGCGACTGGGGCAGAATATGGAAGAGAAATGGATAGACTCAGCAGCTGGTGGACGGAGCGTGATCACGATCACCCGTACGGCGACGATGAGGACACGGTGATGCAAGAAGCGCAGCAGACCACGGGAGAAAGAGCCGACGCGGTGCATGGAGCTGCCTCGTCCTCTACTGTTGCCGTCCCGGCCACCAGCTCAAGCCGTAAGCGCAACTACAGCACCCAGACCACTGAGGTCGAGAGAAGCCCTGTACCTTTGACAACAACGTCCAAGTGTAAGGCTCAACCCGAGCCCAAACGCAGCCGGCGACGCTCCCAACCATCACCTGTTCCGCCAACACAAGTTGATGACCAACCGCCACCGCCGCCACCCTCGCCCGGAGGCAGGCAAAGGTCGCTCTCCCCCCCTGAGAAGAACGAGAAGGAGAAGACGGCGTGCCCCCGAACCCGAGGGAGGAATACCAACTCCACCAGCCCCCCAGTCACCGGCGCAGACACTGTGCAGCTCGCTGCCCTTCGAGGAGTGTGAGTCCGTCGCCGACGATGAAACCCTAATACACAGACCATCGCAGTTGCCCACTCAGCCAGATCAGCCCCCAATGCGAAGTTCGCAACAACAGACGCAGCGATTGACGCCACGGACAACGCCGCGAACTTCACCAAGACCATCACCGGCCCCCAAGCATCGAGCCCTGGGAAAAGCCCGGCCATTGCCAAAGTACGGACCAGGACCAAGAGCAGGCGTACAACTGCCAGCGCAGCCCGGTAATTTTCGCCGACTTACAGCGCGCCAACCGGCCCAGTGCCGTAATTGTGGAAGTACAATCACTCTAGAATCAACGTTGTACCGCTGTGAAACATGCAATGATGTGGTATGCAGCATGGGCTGCAAAAGAGCCATCGCAGTCCGAGGATGCTCGTGCCAAGCGGCACAGCAACCCAGTACAATCAGCATTGACGCGGCCATACCAATTGAACAGACGCCCGCAATTCCACCCACGTTTAGCCCTTTCGATGAACCGGAAAACGAGGAGACCCAGCATGAGAGAGAACAGGAAAACCAAGGTGAGGATGATGAAGTTGACGAAGATCAAACCGAGCAGCTCATCAACATTAATGAAGACATGACGAATCAATGTGCGCGCATTGAAATTGTCATTGTAGAGAGCCCGATGCCCCCACTATGGCATAGAGTGCCACCACAGCTGGAGAGGCGGGTATGTCTATTGCTCCAGGAGGCACTAGCCCTGCACGCGGAAGCAGAAAATGTAGCCTGCCAGCATCCTGGAGCGAGCAATGACGCGTACGCATACACTCTTGGCATCTTCCTCTACACCTGCTACGCGTGCATTATGTATTGGGGTGGGCCACGCCTACCTAAATTGTCCATCTCTATGCGCCCAGCTTGGGGGCTCCCAAAGGGCCCAACATGGGCCCAACATGGGCCCAACATGCTCCCCTTAGGGGGCTGCGGGTTCTGTCTGGGTTACTGCAGTGCAAAAGGCTTCTGGGGGATACCTTCGTTGGCCCTTCTGCTTAGTATTGGTAGTTGTTGCTCCGCCTTGGTTTGCTTTCGGTGTGTTGACGCGGGCTTGTCCCCCTCTGAGTGCCTGGGCTGAGCTCGAAGCTGCTGGCGATGTGGAGAAGGGAGCCAAACTGTTGAGAGTTCGTATGCTCCGTCTGTCCTTGTATTGACATGCCATTCCTTTGCTGCAGTTTGCTGATCTAGTCGTGTCCCGTTTTTTGTCTGTCGCTTCCGTGGTTGCTCATGCCGTTGCTGTTGCACAGCTGCTGCTGTTGTTTGCCGCTGCGTGGTCGTGCTACGGTTGTTTCTGCTGCTCTACCCACACACAGAGACATCTTCCCGCCTGCCTGTTTCGAGTTTCATGCTTAGCCAATCGATTCAGACTGAGAAGTGTCCTTAGAACAGACATTGCGCGTTCAACGCTAACGCAGGATTTTGGGTCAGTGTCGCAGGGCACAATCCAATCACAAAACAATCTGGGGCATTCAACGAGCGTTTGAAATCTTTCCGCTTTCTGTTCGGATGTGGAATGCACGTATTCGTTGTCTTGGCATCCTTAGCTATTTTTGGCTCAAGACTTGTGCATTGAATATTTTTTATGGAATTGGATTTTTATGGAATTGGATGAGTCTGCGTTGGCGGAGCCAGACTTGCTCTCATTTGCGGCTGGTTCCGATGTGGACGACGCCATCGATTTGCTTTCATTCCTTGTAGGGGACGGAGGCAGCAGTAGAGCTGGCAGTGATGCGGAGATATGCGCCGAGGGCGTTGCTGACGAGGAGCTTGCCGAGATGGATCTGCTGGGTGTGTTGCTGCAAGATGATCAAGATGAGCCAGGCGACGACGCTGCATTGTGTAGGGCGCAAAACGCACTTTTCGGTCGCTTCTTAGGGGCCCTAAAAGTGCGTTTTGGACCGTTTTTTGAAAAACGCACACCTGTGTGTACCCCGACCCATCTATGGCGTATGCTTCAATTCGTGCCACGCTGAGCACACTAAATATGTTTTCGGCATTATCCCATGCCCCTTGCTATGCGTGACGTGTACTGTCTCGCCAGCTTGCACGGCACGATTTTCCAGCCTTGTTGACCTGTCCTGCCATATGGGGTATCCCTCATCCCCGAAAGAGTCAATTTCGACGCGAACGGCACACGTAACGAGATGGTCAGGCATAATGGCATGGTCATGCGTCACGTGCAGATGAACGCATAATCTCTGCTGCTGTGCACTAGCTCGCCAGATGAAGCTGGCCGCATGACATGCATGTGCCAGCACCAGTACTGCCAAGTCAGCCAGACAGTCAACCAAGACAGCATATGCCAAGTCAGCCAGGCAGTAAACGAATACAGCACCCGCCAAACAATTCTAGACGTGCTGTGACCCCTAACCCATTGTTTTGGTCAGCTGCCACTGCGGCTGTTGACCATTACGACTTCGACGACGACGACGACGACTACTACGACGACACGGCTCGTGCCGCTACGACGACGACTACTGCTACTGCTACTACGACTGCTACTGCACATTTTGCTGCTAGACTACCGCTACTGCTACTGTACGACTACGACGACGACGACGACCACCTACTACTACGACGACGACTACTACGACAACGACGACGACGACGAATACTACTACTACGACTGCGCCGCGCCGACTACTATTACCATTAATACTACTACGACGACTCCTACCACTTCTTCTTCTGCTACATCAGCAACAACAACAGCCGCAACAACAACAACAGCAACAACATCGACTACTGCTACGACAACTACTTACTACTCTCTACTTGGCCGGGCAGTAACTTAGGTATCTACGACCCTTCTTAAGGGGGGACCTTTTCAGGGCACCTGGCGCTTACAAAACACAGGCACACACCCTACAAGGGCAAGGGCAAAACCGACAACGTCCCAACAAGGGACAGAGCTTGGGGTATCCCGTTTACACGTTTTTTGTTCCCTACTGTGTGCCCACCTGGGGGGGCCTTGCTTTGGACCAAAAATGCTATGTGCCCACCCGACCGACGACGACCGACGACGACCGACCGACGGGCAGCAGCAGCAACATCATACCAATCATATAATCATAACACAGCCAGTTTGGCACAATCGCGTTCGTGGCACAGGGGGGCGCGCAGCAGCAGCAGCAGCCAGTTCAATGGACGAAGTCATCCTTCCGATCGACGAAGACAAAGGCAAGGGTGAGGACAAGGGCAAAGGCAAGGGCGATGACAAAGGCAAGGGTGAGGGCAAGGGCAAGAAAGGCCTGAGCGATAGACCGTTTAAATTTATAGCCCCTGACGTTGCTAAATATTTTCTCAAGCGTCTTCCGCTGCACGTGTGGGAAATGATAGACTCATACTGGGAGCTCATCTATATGGAACTTGATTGAGGAAAAGAGATCAAACATCAGAAACAGATGTGAGCTCCATATTTCTACAAACAAGAGGCGCCAGCGATTCGTCATCAAATATCTCCAAGTCCAGCACACTAAACACACATCTGTCATCGTTGCGTTCACATATCGCAACGTAGAAGGTTGTCTGATATAGTTTGCATCTAGCTGCTTAGTGCTCTTCTCAATTTGGAGCGCCACTGTACACAACCTGGGCCACAGAGAGACGACGCTCGACACAAACTATCCGTAGCCATTTTGGCTCAAGATTCACGCTCACCTTCGTGAATCATTCACGTTCCACCTCCATAATGTACATGCTTCTATGCCAAGCTCAAAGCGCCAAAAGTGCTCATATTCTGATGAGGAGGAAGTTGCAGCAGCTGCTGTTTTGCGGAAGACGAAGACCGCTGTAATGCGGGCGAGGAAGGCTCAGCTCAAGACGAATCGACTTTTGAATGAGTACGGAGATATCGTCAAGAACGTCTGCAACCGTGTATTCGCCGATTCAAAAGTCCGTGGCGTGATCCAACGTGTGAAGAGGGCCGAGAAATTGTTGCGACGACGTAGTCGTCCGACTAGTCGAATTGCACATCGTGTGAATAAGCAGTTTAAGACGACGCTGCTGAAGCTCGATGCGAATTCGAAGGAGAAGTCTTGCAACGTTACGCCTGAGCTGGACGTGAAGGTCGCGGGATCAAACTTGATCAGCAGTCAAGGTAGTCTGGCTCGGGAGTTCAGCATGGCGACGGCATCAGTGAGGCGCTCGTTGCAGTCCGTCGCGCTATTCAGTCTTTCGGAGCAGGCTTCACTGATTGCGAAGCTGCATGCTTGTATTCTCACACGCCAGATGCTCGTGTTTGCGGCTTGCGTGACGATGTGGGACGAGACTGGGCAGAAGCTTCGTGCCTTTCTCAACCAGAAGAAAGAAGAGCCGACAATACATGATACGCCAGAGCCGCAGCAAATGTCTGCCATCGTACCAATTGTTGAAGGGCAGTCAGCTTTTGTTCCCTTGTCTCAGCTGGTGAAGGCGAAGCCTGTGCATACGAAGGCCACATCTGATCTATGCGTCGTGGACATGGCTTTCCAATGGTTGGAAGCCCCTTCGCCTGGCAAGTCTGACGCGGAGAGATTGCACTCTTTTTCATTAGTGTTGCCGACGTTCGTGCTCGCAAGCACGAGCGCCAAATGCTTGTGGGGGATCCTGCGATAACATTCGGCGATGAAGGACATTGTTCAGTTCAAGCGTTGCTTAATGAACCGTGCTGCGCAGACAGGTCTGGCATTCGATTTTGATGCAAGCGACGCTGCAGCTGGTAACGACAAATTGCACGCAGCCATTGTAATGACAGACAACAAGCGTATTGTTACGGGCCGTATGCATTGCATGAACCACCAGACGAATTTGATTCATGTCGTTTTTGTTGTCTCTGTATTTTATTCCAGCCTCGTCAGCTCGATGGCAACGATCTCTGGGCTGGTGGGCATGGGGACTCACAGCGTCCGCTGCATGCTCATGGTGACGACCTTCTTGCGCAGGCCTTGCTTGGGCTAGGGATTGTTGTCGATGTTTAGCTAAAGCGTCTGGGTTTCCTTTGCATACGCTTTCAACTCAATATCAGCACGAGCTTGAAACACATACATCGACATACACTCCCTAGTCCAAGCGTTCAGGCCTGGCGTTGTGGAAGTCGTGGTTGGCCCCAGCCCTGAAGCAGACAAGCAGTTCATCGATATGATCGTGCATTTCTTGGTATCGAACTTCGACGGTTCAGACAAGTCTCGATTGAATTGGAAAGCTAATCTCTTGTTGCTGTTCGCCGTGTGGAACGGCGGTTTCAGCCTCGTCGGAAAGATAAGGCACTATTGTACTGGTACTGATTGCTGTCCAAACGGTCTCCAGTCCACCATTGCCCGACTGGCTTTAGCGATTCAACGCACCAATGTAGCGACGGGGCCGCCACGTCCAGAGCTGGGGAAGTGGACGAAGCTCGGTTTGTCCACAAGTTTGTTCGGGCTCGCTCTCACTTGCAACATCTTCATCGACATATTGGAACTTGCACTCAACACGGTGCAGGGGCAGGCTCCCGACAATCCAGGTTTGGATGCAGACGAGACCTTTTTGCTCGAGGTCAGCTGACATTTCGTTGCTTCAAAGAAGAAAGGTTGCCCGCAAATCATTCCGCGATGCCAATTGGAGAGTTCGGTTGATGATTATGGCATTGACGAGCGAACCTTTACGAGTGCTGACGAGGCTGTATTTACAGTTGAGCTTCGATCACATCGAAGAGGAGCGGCGCAAATGGCAAGCAATCATTGACCTGCTGAACCCGCAAGCTTCGCTTGCTCAGGAAGCACAACGATACTACGCAATGTTGATAAAATCGCCTCGTGCTTGCCCTCGACTGCAATTGGTCATGCGTCAGCGAGGCTTCGTTGATTTTGCCGAATGGGCTCGACTTTGGCAGACGGATATTGAAATGCTTGTTGAGGCAGTGACGTTTGCTTCTACTGCTTTGGATCGTCTGCAAAGCAAGTACTTTGATCGGTACTTCAAGCTTTGCTCATTGGCTGACTTGCGGTTGCCACAAGAGCAGCGTAAGGGCATTGCGATCTCGACGGCCAAAACGCCATCCTGCTGTCGTGCACCAGGTCTCATGCGTACCGTTGTCGAGAACGTGGGACAGCAAGCGAAAGATGCAGCAGGGGTTGCGGGAACCGACGACGTGGTGCGCCTGTTGCTCTCGCTGGTTGATACGTTGTTTTTAGTCTCATGGTTTCTGAGATTAAGTATCGCTGTGTGCGAGCGGCTGCATGCTTTAAACAGGAATCTGTCGGTCTCGGGCAAGTCCACGTACGCAGTCTTGGCGGCGAAATCGTTGCTGACACGTGCACGAGAAAGGTTTTTCAGGTGGATGGCGGCACATGAAAAAGGCAGCGAAACGAGATTCGCTGGTCAAGCCAGAATTGAAAGCCCCAACTGAGCAAGGTGGGTTTCAGTATGATGGTCTTCGCGCTCTTTCGCCGTTCGAGGTCTTCAGGCGTCGTGAATTTGCTGAGGAACCTAGAGGTGAGCGCCGTAATCCTGCATCGAAGGAAACGATCACGTATCTGAAGCGGAAGTGGCGTGACCTTTCGTCCGAAGAGAAGAATCTCTGTGAGGGTCTGGCTGCGTCGACGAAGGCAATGGCAAAGGCCAATCGCATGGCTGTGCATCGTTCGCGCGACCTGGCTGTTGCGCACGCCGCCGAGGCAGTAGAGGTTAAGGATGAGGAGCGCTCGTTTTCTGCGCTGGCGGCTCATGTGGCAGAGCATGGAGCAATCGTACCACTTGAAAGTGGTGAAATCCCTGGCCCACTTGTGCCAGCTGGGCTTGCGATCGAGACGTACGCGTACGACACTAATATCTGCATGAATTGTGAGTCGCTGGCTACGCATCCAAAGTACAACCAGGCAGGAGAGCGACGGCCACAGCCTTGGAACGAGAACGCTCTCCGAGCTTTTTACAAGGGGCAAGGTCAGTTCGAGGGTCTTGGCAACCTGTCGAAGATGAAGTGCGCGAGAGTGTGGCAGAAACTCATGGCAAATTCTGGTGATACAAGCACGTTCCCAGACGCCGTGACGTACGAGTCGTGTTGTGGTGCAGCTTGTCAAGTGGCAGCTCCGATGGAACACGTCCGTCGGCAGCAAGAATTGAAGAAGCACTTGTCTCAGTTGGTCAACAAGGCCACGGGCAATGCACCTGCAAGCGTTTCCCGTTCTAAGCTCTTTGTGGTGATCGAGTGTCCAGGCGAGCTGCCATCGTTCTTCAGAATAACAGAGGCAACTGCACGTTCTGGGCGTTATCCACCGACGCAAATGTTTCTTCGGCTCTCTGTTGAAGAATTCCGGCCACGGCCATTCGTGGGCATGATTCTGAAAGTGATATATGAGCCCTACATGAAGCCCTATACAGATACGAATGTTTTTTTGGTACCGCCGTTGATTGCGTCACGATGAGTTCATGGACCGAGGACGAGCTGAGCGCGAGATTCCGTGCCAAGAAAGGGGTTTCAACAACTGTGGTGATCGCCGAGACCTTCTACGACGGGGTGCGTGCGGACCAGTGGCACGTTACAGGCCTCAAGGAGACGGCGGCGTTGTCGATCGAGGATGACGCTGACGGTGTGCCACTCGCGGATGCCGACGACGACGACGATATTGCTGGTTCTGATGAGCCGCCAGGTTTTCTTGGGATGCTTCTCAAATCCAATGATAAAACATGTTCGGCACCTGCCCCGACGCCGTCTCCACCTGCACCTGCCACTGTCGTCGAGAAGTCGGGGGCTGACGAGAACGATGAGCATTTGGGCAGCGGCTGGCTCGAGCGGGAACTCACCTCCATTATCTGCGGCATCGAGGTTCCTGCACGCTATAAGTCAACACAGGTTTGCATACTTCTCGTGCTGCTGCTACAACAAAGACGAGCACTACTGCAGCGGCTGCTAACAACAACTACTACGACGGCGACTGCTACACACAACACTACACTTGCAACCACATCAACAACTTCTATGCCTGCTGCTACTGCTGCTACTGTTGCCGCTGCCGCTGCTATGCTGCTGCTTACACACGACTACTACTGCTACTTTGTCCAGACTCGTGCAACTGCTGTTTACGTTTTGCTTTTCGTGCTATCTGATCAGTGCTTGTTCGTGATCAGGTTGAGGAGAACATGATTGCTGAGATGCTGGTCGACGACACTCTTGCCATGGATGCTGAGCTGGGTGCGGAGGTGGTTGTCGCGAAAGAAGTGGAGAAGGTTGGTTCAGCGTCTGGCCATTCGTCCTCTTCTGCTGGCGGCGCGTCGGCGGCAGCGGCCAGCTCATCAGATGCAGCCGCGTCTTCTGCAGGCTGCGCGTCGGCTGGAGCGGCCAGCTCATCAGGTGCAGCCTCGTCTTCTTCTGCAGGTTTGGCGCCGCCTCGGCTGTTCGATGTCTCGGCCGCAGACATGGACAACATCCTCGCTTGTTTGCAGTTTGAGGACCTGAGCACCCCGAGCGTGTGGAAATTCGCGGACAATCGGAGTCCGAAAGTGCCAGTGCTCCTCATCCACATGTTCAGGTCTCCTGCTGGCTTTTCTCTGAAGGCAACATGCAAGCGATCATCGCACGGGAAATGCATATGTTGGGTCACGAAGTTCGTTGATTGTGGTTCCCGTCTTCAGCTATTCAAGCAGATGCTGGAGTGGAGCGCCGACGGACGTGAAGCATCCGAGCAGGAACATTTCAAGTCCGCGCAGGCCCTCACGCGTGCCTGGGGTATGAAGGTCTGATACGATACATATGTCGTCTGAAAAAATATGAAAAAGAGCGTCCTCTGCTCCGCGCGTCTGCCGATAATTCAAACGACTCGTATTTCAGCAGTCGTTAATCAAATCGAATGTGAGTCATGTTCCAGACGGTTGAACAAACGACGGCGACGGCCATACATACATCGTCGACGACGACGGTGACGGCGACGACGACAACAACTGCAACGACGACGGCAACGACTTGCGACGACGACGGAAGACGGCGGCGACGACGGCGACGATACGACGATGACGACTATGCATACATCGACGATTACGACGACGAAGCTCGAAACCCTAACGTCGACAGCTCTTCATTGTTTGTCGAAACTCCTTTCTCTCTTGCTATCTCGCTCTCTCTCTCTCTCGCTTTCTCTCTGCCTCTTTCTATCTACCTATCAAGCATATCTCTCTTCTCTCTCTTCTCTCTCTTCTCTCTTCTCTCTCTTCTCTCTCTTCTAGAGTCCCACCGCAATCTCTCTATCTAGTTCTCTATCTCTCTGCTTCTGCCTATCTCTCTCTCTCTCTCTGCTTGCTCCTCTCTCTCTTGCTCTCTCTCTTCTAGAGCCCCCTCTCTCTCTCTCGCTATAGCTGTGTTCCTATCTCTCTTGCTCTCGCTCGCTCTTGCTCTCGCTCTCTCTTGCTCTCTCTCTCTCTCTAGATCTCTCTCTTGCTCTCTCTTTCTCTTTCTGTTTCTCTCTCGCTCTCTCTTGCTCTCTCTCCCTCGCTATCGCTGCTCCTTTCTCGCTCGGTCTCGCTCTCGTTCTCCTTTCCCTCCCTTTTCTGACCTTCTTTTTGTGCTAAAATGTCCCTCGTGTTTTCGTGTTTTTCTGATTTTTGGTATGCTGTAATGTCCATGTGTTTTCCTATTTTTGGGCGTGTTTTGTGCTTTCGCTGTGGGCCTGCTGCGGAGAGGAAAACACATGTTTTCTGCTAGTTTTGTACTCGCGTGTTTTCCTATTTTTTGGCGTGTTTTGCGAATTCGTTGTGTGCTATGTGTTTTCAGTGTTTTGTGCTTTTTTTTTTGGTGGGCGCTAACACATCAAAAAGTGCGCCAAAACCCGCACCGTCACGTACTTTTCACGCCCCTCGTGTTTTCGTGCTTTCTGATTTTTGGTATGCTGTAATGTCCCCGTGCTTTCCTATTTTTGGGCGTGTTTTGTGCTTTCGCTGTGGGCATGCTGCGGAGAGGAAAACACATGTTTTCTGCTCGTTTTGTACTCGCGTGTTTTCCTATTTTTTGGCGTGTTTTGTGAATTCGTTGTGTGCTATGTGTTTCCAGCGTTTTGTACTTTTTCGTCCCTGTTTTGTGCTTCCGCTGTGTCGTTGAAATCTGCGCCCCTCGGGGCCCCCAGCCAGCACCAGGTGCGCAATTATTATCCTCGTATCGCGCCTGGGCTTTGTGAGTTGACCAGCGGTGTGGCGTGCATCACGAATAGGTCGTACTCAATGTCTCGATCGTCGCCCGATGCCTAGTCGGAGTCGTGGCTGTCTAGTCGTCTCAATCGTCAGCGCAGTTCGTTGCAGTCTTCGTCGTCGTCGTCATCGTTGTCGTCGTGGTCGTCGTTGTGGCGGTCGTCGTAGTCGTCGACGTCGTAGTCGTTGTCGTCGTCGCCGTCGTCATCGTCGTCGTCTTCACGCTCGTATAAGGTGTATTTGTCGTCGTCGTTCTTGTTGTCGTCGTTGTTGCGGTGATTGCTGTCATAACTGATGTCGTAGACGTCGTTGCCGTCGCCAGTTGTATTCGTCGCCCTGGTCGTCGCTGTCGTATTATGAGTCGCGCTCATAATCGTAGTAGTCGTTGTCGCTGTCCTGCTCGTCGCAGTCGAATGTCGGACTGCTGCTGCGAGCTCAGAACTCGATATCGCAATTCTGTTGCGAAAAGCTTCGACAAGCAAGCTAAGCTAAAGCAAAACCTGCAACATGCCGCTTCTCATACAACCGAAGAGTGACTAACTCGAGCGTGCTCTGAGCCGTCACCTTTTGTCATCGTCGCCGTCGTATTTGTAGTCGTAGTTGTCGTCATAGTCGTATACGTAGTAGTCGTCGTCGACGTCTTCTTCACAGTCGTTGCAGTCGTCGTCACATGCGTTGTCGTAGTCGCGTTTGTCTGGTGTTGTCGTCACCGTAGTCTTTGCCGTTGATGCAGTTGTAGGCGTAGTCGTCGTCGGAGTCGTGGGCGTTGCCGTCGTCACAGTCGCAGTCGCCGCCATCGTCGTCACCACCGTCGTCGTCGTACTCGTGCTCGGCGTCATCGTCGTCCTTGCTGTGCCGTGCTCACAATACCTGTCGAAGTCGTCGGTATCGTCGTCGTCGTCGTCGTCTTTGTCGCCGTGGTCGGCGCAGTCGCCGTAGTCGAGTCGCAGCCTTCGTCGTCGTCGTCGTCGCCGTTCTCTGCATTGTAGTCGCAGTATACGGTCGTGGCCGTTGTCTGCGTCGTAGTCGTCGCGGTTGTCGTCGTCGTCGTCGAAGTTGTATTCGTCGCCGTTTGTGCTGTCATCGTCGTTGTCGTACGCGCCGTCTTCGTCGCAGTCGTAGCCACAGTCACAGTATAGTCGCAGTCGGGGGTCGCAGCAGTTGCCTTAGTTGTAGTCGTCGCTGCTGTCGACGTCGTAGGCGTCTGCGTCGTCCTCCTTGTCGTAGTTGTCGTCGTCGTCGTCGTTGTCGTCGCCGTAATCGTCGTCACATGCGTCGTCTCCGCAGTCGCAGCTGTAGTCGCA
>JACLAC010021519.1_pt1 | contig 12235 bp, 11 predicted proteins | sample 8027881 | NCBI WGS metagenome assembly JACLAC01 (sample SAMN15725517, study PRJNA655200) | protist metagenome | isolation source: fluorescence activated cell sorting (FACS) single amplified genomes of... | place: Spain: Blaines Bay Microbial Observatory, Mediterranean Sea | collected 2016-01-19 | reverse complement strand
TAACCGGCGGGGTGGTTGCCGGGTTGAAAGCAGTAGGCGTGGGAGTCGATGATCATGGTGGTTGGCCAGGGTCGGGCGAGGAGATCAAGGGGATCAAGGGGATCCCTGCGCTCATTCTCGCCTCGTTTTTGTGAGGCTACGAGGGTGGTCATGCCGATTTTGCTATCCTGCGTCCTCGGGACCACAATCTGCTAGGGGGATCCCCTTGATCTCCCCGGACAGAGATTGACGGTAGGTTATTGTTATAGGTAAGTGGATCTCTTTTGGCAATTATTATAGGTTGAAGCCAGTTACAGGTTGAAGCGAAAGGATGAGGGCCATGAAAGACAGAGGCAACGCCATTACCCTATTGTTCAAGGGCGGGCGATTGGCGAGTTGGCATCAGTTGTCACCGGTGCAGCGACAAGCGTATGAGCAGGAGCATGTGGATTTGATGTTGGCGACAGCACAGAAGCATCAATTGCAGCGGATGGAGGGGTTTCGGCTGATGGCACCGAGCGGAGATTATGAGCGGTTTTGGGTCATTGAGTTTCCCGATTTGGCCGGGGCCGAGGCGTGGATTGAGGCGGAGATGGCGCCACCTTATGGGCAGTATGGCTACTATGAATATCATTTGGCGCGGGGTGCGTTGCCAAAATATTGTGCGGATTGGGCGTGTGGTGAGAAGCCGACGAAGGATTCGGCCAAGGAGTTGGCGGATGATCCACACCGAATCCCAGCATTGGATGTCGATTGCCAGAGTGTAGTGGCCGCACTTTTTGAGCGGACGGAGACGGGGAATCGGCCGATACCAGAGGCGTATGTAAAGACGATGGAGCGCGTCTGTAAGCAGCAGGGCGTACTGCGGCTCGAGCGGTTCAAGTTGATAGCGCCGCAGGCAGACTGGCAGCATGTGTGGTTGGCAGAATTTGCGACGATGGAGGGGGCGGAGGCGTGGATACAGGCCGAAAAGGGACCGGCACACGGCTGTTTTCGCCAGCGGTCTTTTGCGCTGATGCGCAAGTGGGCACCGTCCTATTTCGCGAGTTGGGTCGCGCAATAGGAGCGCTAAGTCATGGTCTTTGGCGAAGCGAACGAAGCGGTCCAAGTGCACCGACCAAACCAAAACTATCGCGGGGCAGTGGTCGGCTGTGGGCAGACGGGCAGTACAATTGATCACGAGCATATTCACCAATCTCACAATCCCTGGCCCTATGCGGTATGCGCCGGCTATGACCCAAGCGCACGGGATCGAACGGGTTGGCGAGGCGGATGTCGTTCGGGCGAAGCTCGACGATGTGGCCGGCGTTGGGCGTTGATGGCGATCTACGAAGACTACCGCGAATTAATCGATTCGTCTTGCGCCGCGCGTCCTTGCGATCGGTATCGGGAATAAAGGCACCGCCAATCGGTTTTGGGTAAGTGAAGGTTGGGCCCCTGTCTGACGGCGACGGTTGGCTAGATAGTCCAACTAAACCCGCGATTGCTGGAAAAAATGGCCGATGGAGTCATTGACCGACCGAAGCCACTAGAAACGTGAGCCAGAACACTGGCCAGAGCCGGCCAGCTTTGTCCTCGCGGACTTGAATTTAAGGCGCAGGGGATGGCATTATTAAGGGTTGATGTTCGTTCACGAATCACCGTGCATTTATCGAACGTCGGCCATAACCTACCGGGTCACGAGTGCAGCGAATGTTTCGATACATGAAGCAGTATTTGCAATGGATGTGATAAAAGGGCCGGTTGCAAAAGTGGCCAGCGGTACGCTGGCGGCAACGGCGGCAGCGAGTGCCGCAGCAACTGCGGGCGCGTGCATAACCGCCGATGTCGAAGGCCATATCCGCCTGACCCATGGCCCGCACGGCTGGAACGGCGCATGGAACGAGGCCCGAGTCAAGTGGAAGCGCTCGCAGCACGCCAATAGCCTCGCTGCCTGGGAACCCGTCGGTGAAGAGTATTACTCTTCCTGGAACAACTTCGGCTACAACGCGACGGCCGCTTCCATCGTACACACCCCGTCCGGCCTAGATGCCGTTATTTGCCGCGGCGGCGAGCACCCACCGCAGACCATGTTCCACCTACAACGCGAAGTCGGCGGCTGGACCTCGGCAAAACCGCTGTTTAGCCAAGAAATCGAACCGCAATACACGCACAACTACGGCCACATCGCCTGCGCCGCCGACGGCACACTCTACGCCGCCTGTCACTTCTACAATACTGGCGGCAGTTCCAACCAACCTGTAACCGGCGACCGCTCGAAGATGCGGTCCTACGGAGCGGCAGCACTCAAATCAACGAATCTTGGCGACACCTGGACCGCGCTCAACGGCGACCCCGTCAACACGCCGACTACCTACAATCACCGCATCGCCATTCCACCATTCGATCAGAACATCTACATCAATACCATCGCCCTCGATTCGGCCAGTGCACTATGGGCACTAACGCTGAATCCGGGTATCGAAAATAATTCAATATGGCTCAGCCGCTGGGCTGGACAGGGTTGGCAGACGCTGCAACTCGAATCCCATCTGCCCGAAGGACGCATTCCCGTCGAGGGCATGATGAGTATCGACACAAAAGATCGCCTACATATCGTGCTGACGATTGTCGATCCTATCGCCATCGGCAAACAGACTCATTGGGGGCACCCTTCTTCGGAGGTGCTTTATATGCGTTCGCGAGACGGCGGACAAAACTTTGAGACCGCCGAGGTCAGCCCCATCGACCCCTCAACCGCAAACTGGCTACCCTCAATCGCCCGCGCCGGCCCCTACCATCCGGTCGATACACCGGCGATCATGTACACCCACGGTGACGTCGGTTCAGGGCTAAGGCCAGACACCAAAACCGAAGTATGGTGTCTCCAACTCGCCGAAGAAAATTAACATCCTTTGGCGTCATAAATAAATGAAAAATACGGAGACGGCCTGGTAACATAATTCGACGTAAAAGTCTGGTGATTTAGTATATTATCGGTCGAACGAATCGAGTTTGCGTAGTCCGAAGTCCCGTAACGCGCCCCCAAATTGCTGGACGAGTACCACCTGTGGGATCCATTGGCCGTAGCAACCCGATACGCAGGTAAACACAACAGGAAAAAACACTATGCGCCTAGCCTTCTATACTTATAGTTATACTGATAGGCTCGAGATGCCCGTGCAACCCGCGCTCGAAAAAATCGCCGCCACCGGCTACGACGGCATCGACATTTCGGGCACCCATGGTCCCTCGGCCGACCCGCGTTCGGTAACGCCCGAATTGCGCGCACTGACACGGGACGCCACCGCCCAGCTCGGCCTCCATATCGAAGCCATCATCACCCACGCTACCCTAGCCGACTCACTCTTCACCGACACCCCCCTCGACCTCAAGGGGTCGGTGGATCTCGCCGTCGAGGTTGAGTGCCCAGTTGTCGTCTTCCACATGGGCGGACCGACCGAAGACGAAGTCCAACGTGCCGCCGCCTGGCACAAGACGGTCGCCTATTTGAAGGAGGCCTTGGACTACGCCACCCCGCGCAATGTCAAACTGGCAGTCGACGGCGTCTGGTATGGCTGGCTCACCGACACACCCGAGGCCTTCCTGCGCATGCACGACGAGGTCGGCAGCCCGTCCTTTGGTATCAATTTCGATCCATGCTATCTCACCTTACTTGGCCTCGACCCCGTCGCCGTAGCACAACAATGGCAGCACCGTATATTCCACGCCCATCTCAAAGATCACGTCGGCACCTACCCGGATTCTAAGCACACAATTCCCGGCCGGGGGGTTATCGATTATCCGCGCGTAGTCCGGGGGCTTCACGATGTCGGATTCGCCGAAGCTATTTCGATTGAGACCTTTACCACCATGGATTTTGACGAGTCCTGCGAAGTAGGTTATCGAGCTTTGGCGCCGTCGATGGAGAAAAGCCGATAGTTTCTCTTTGATGACCTTTTTTGGATATTTGTTGGTTGGTGAATAGATGGGGGAGAAGATAGGGCTGCGGGCCAACCGCGCTGGGTACTTTTGATTGGTCCCCCATCCCGGCCTTGAAAAAGCCCAATCGGCCAGTAGCCATGGCCAGTTTTTTCTATAACTCCTACTACCCCCAAACCCAGAAGTACAGCATGCATACGGCTCTCTCATCCGAACAAATCACCGCCTACCGGCAAAACGGCTACCTGGCCATCGACAACCTGCTCAGCGCCAATGAACTCGGCAGCTGGCGCCAAGCGATCGACCAGGCCGTCGACCAGACCATCGGCCAAAGTTCGGCCCGTCGCGACATTCGGCACAATCAGGCTGGCGAAAGCTACTACCAGCAGGTCTTCGTGCAATGCGTCAATCTGTGGAAGGACCACGGTCCGGTCAGAAATCTGGTACTCGACCCCCGAATCGGCCAGATGGCCGCACAAATTTCCGGCGCATCTGGCGTGCGCCTTTTCCACGACCACGCGTTGATCAAAACCCCGTGGGCCAACCCCACGAACTTCCATGTCGACAACCCCATGGATCCGTATCATTCAGCGCAAGCCACTATGCTGTGGATCGCACTCGACGATGCCACTTTGCAAAACGGCTGCCTCTACTTCTTGCCTGGATCACATAAAACCAGCCGCTACGACACCAGCGGCGAACTCGGCCACGCTGGCATCGGCCAACTTATCGATGACTACCCGGAATGGGCGGAAATCGAACCGCTGCCTGTCGAAGTCAAAGCCGGCGCTGGCATCTTTATAAGCGGCATGGTCGCCCACGCCGCCGGGCCCAATATGACATTAAAACCGCGCCGCGCCTTCGCCATGCTTTTTATGCCCGAAGATGCCACATTCAACGGCCAGCAGAGCGTTTTGCCCGACGAGGTCTTTAACCGCCTGAAGATCGGCGAGCCCATCGACGACAACGAGCATCTGCCCCTACTCTATTCGCAGAGTACTACGGCATGAGCCGTCCTCTGCTCGACAATGAACGCCTCGACGGCTACTATCCTTCAATGAATAAATTTTCCACCACATGGCAGGAGGCCATACACCATTGACAACGACCTTTGACTTTAGCGGCAAAACAGCCGTCGCCACCGGTGCCGGCGGCGCCATCGGCGGCGAAATCGCCCGCGGCCTAGCCAAAGCTGGTGCACAAGTCGCCATCTGGGATATCTCACTCGAAGCGGCTCGTGCCAAAGCCGACGAGATCAACCGGGATTATCCCGACAAAGCATTGCCGGTGGAATGCAACGCCATCGACAAGCCCAGCGTCGCAAAGGCGCTCAAGCACACCCTCGAATCCTTCGGCACCATCGACCTCTTGCTCAACGGCGCCGGAGGTAGCCACCCCTCGACCACCACCACACCCGAACTCGAATTCTTCGACATCGCCCCAGAAGCGGTGCAAAGAATCATGGACCTCAATTATCTCAGTACCGTGATCCCTTCACAGGCGGTTGGCCGCGTTTTTGCGGAAAAAGGCGACGGTGCCGTCGTCAATATAACTTCGATTGGCGGCGGCTTGCCTTTGTCGCGCGCACTGGCCTATTCAAATGGTAAAGCCGCCGCCGACAGCTTCACCCGCTGGCTCGCCGTACACATGGCTTCGACCTACGCACCCAAGATCCGCGTCAATGCCATTGCACCCGGCTTTATGATCACCACGCAAAACCGCTTCCTGCTCACCGACGAAAAAACCGGCGAACTGACGGAACGCGGCGAAACCGTCGTCGGCCAAGTGCCCATGGCCCGCTTCGGCGACCCTCGCGAAGTCGTCGGCTGCGCGCTGTGGCTCTTTTCACAGCAAGCGAGTTTTGTCACTGGAGCGATCGTGCCAATCGATGGGGGATTTTCGGCGTTCTGCGGAGTATAATAAGATTCAGACATTGCGCAGGAGCCGTATCCAGAAATTCGCACCTGGTCAAAAAAAACCCGCAGGCATGCTATTTGTCCCAATGCCGCAACAAGGGCTTGAGGTTTGCAGACAGCCCGTCGTACACCACCGACGGCCACTGGTTGGGTTGGGTTGCCTTCGCCATCGACCACCAAAGTCTGATCAACGACTACGCTCGCGCGCTCTATGCCCGCTTCGAATGCAGGAATCGAACCTCAATACAACGCAGCATCCCACCTCAGCCAACGGGTCGGGAATTTCTTGGATTCGCATTATCCATAGGCGCCTTTTTCGTGCCGGCCCAGCAACCGCTGCAATCTCGCGTCCGCACCCTGCCAAACGTGCTCGGGCATGCGATAATCGATAAACGGAAATAATTTCTGCGCGACAAAGCGCTTGCTGTAAGTCACTCCAGCCAAGTATCGCACCCGATCGGAAACGTTCGGCGCGCCCCGATGCCAGATCTGATTATTAAATAGATAGGCATCACCGGCCTTGGCCAGAATTGACATCGGTTTGCGGCCACCAAAGCTCGGATTGTAGGGGTCGTTGGGACGTCGGCCAGCGTAGTGGCTGCCTGGCACCACTTCAGTCGGTCCAAACTTTACGTCGTCGACATCAGTCAATGGCGTAAAAACCTGCAGCACCATGCACGGCATAATCATGCGCGAGTCGTGCCGCTCAATCTCATCGTTGAGCGGAAAATGTACGAGATCATCCAAATGCCAACCGCCGCTCTTGCCCACTTCGACGGATTCGCCAGGTTCGGTGCGCAATGCGTTCTGCGCCAACATATGGCAATCCCCTCCCAACACCGCCTCGGCCAGACTGGCGAACGGCTCGCGCGCAATCAAATCGCGGAAAGCGTTGTCGTACTCGAACATTCGCATCATGCTGATGCCCTGGATATGGTTTCCCGCGTCGTCGTGCATAACGGGATCGGCCCACTTGCGTTGCATCGCATCGTGCAACACGTCAACCTCCGCGGGTTCGAGCGTCGGACCCAGGTAGGCAAAACCTTCGCGGTTCAATTGATCGATAATCTCGGCTGTGCGCTCCGGCGAATAGGGCTCGCCCTGGCGGATCGGGCTGGACATAGCGGGGGTCTCCCTGTTAATTGTGTCTTGAAGAATACGAAAACAGTTGCAACCGCAAAAGACGGGTGAAAAACGCAACTCAAAGTCGTTCAGTATCAGGGCTCGGTTAGCCACGGACCGCATAGCCTCTCTGATAGTTGCACTGCATCATTCGTTTTGAGGCTTTGCTTTCTCCATATATACCCAAGAAGGCATCATCAAAGTGCACCGGCAGCGCGGCGAGTGAGGAGAACGAATTGAGCGAGAATCAACACCCCGACTGGCGCACGCAGGGCGTCCGAGTCATACCTGGCGAGAAGCTCGACACCGACACTCCACAGACGCCGGGTATGCAGCGAGCCGCCGCAATTAACCAGGCCATGGCCGGTGCGCAGAAAATCTGGGCTGGCACGGTCGTCATCGAACCCAAAGCCAAGACCGGCGCCCACCACCACGGCGCGCTCGAAAGCGTTATTTATATTCTCAGTGGTCGAGCACGCATGTGCTGGGGTGAGCAATTAGAATATGTCGCCGAGGCTGGTCCCGGTGATTTTATCTTTGTGCCGCCTTATGTACCTCACCAAGAAATCAACGCCAGCGACAACGAGGTGCTCTCCTGTGTACTAGTGCGCTCCGACCAGGAGCCTGTGGTCATCAACCTTGAAATCGACCCTGCCGAAAGACCCGAGGTCGTACACTGGATCGGCCCCAACCACCCCGAGCCGATAGAATAACATGATTCACGGCACCCACAACGCAGTCGACGACCCCCGCAATAAAGAGGTCCTCGTCTATGTAAATGGTGAATTACTACCGCGCCAAGACGCCAAAATTTCTATCTTCGACAGCGGCTACCTCGTCGGCGATGGCGTCTGGGAGGGGCTGCGCCTGCACGACGGCGTGCTGGTCTTCCTCGACGAGCACCTCGACCGCCTCTATCAGGGCGCTGCAACCATCGGCATGGACCACAAGGAATTGACCTCCGTGCTACACCGGACGCTTGACGCGAACCGGATGCACGACGGCGTTCACGTGCGTTTGATGCTGACCCGCGGTATCAAGAAAACCCTATCGCAAGATCCGCGCCTAAACTGCCATTCCAAACTACACGAGGTCCAGGCGCTGATAAAGGCGCTAGAAGCCGGCGCCGACGAAGCGCTGATGCTCGATATCCACGGCTTCGTCGCCACCTGCAATGCCACAAACTTTTTTATGGTCCACAAGGGCGAAGTCGTGACTTCGACCGGCCAGTATTGTATGAACGGCATCACCCGCGGCAAGATCATCACCGCCTGCCGCGAACACGATATCCCTTTTGCACAAAAAAACTTCTCGCTCTTCGACGTCTACGGTGCCGATGAGGCCTTCGTCACCGGTATCTTCGGTGGACTGACCCCGGTCACCGGCGTCGATGGCCGGCCGATCGGATCCTATGGTCCGCTGACTAAGAAACTACAAACTCATTACGACGAGGCCGTGCAACGCGCCGTGGCCTTGTATTAGATACCTGGATGATTCGCATCAACCTCTGGAGTGGCCCACGCAATATTTCGACTGCGCTGATGTATTCGTTCGCCCAGCGCAAGGACACTCGCGTAACCGACGAACCACTCTACGCTCACTATCTGACCCACACCGATGCCCACAACTACCATCCCGGTGCCGCCGAGATCATCGGCGCACAGAATAACGACGGTGCACAAATCGTGCGCGATGTGTTGCTCGGGCCATGCGACAAACCCGTCGCACTCTTCAAACAGATGACGCATCACCTCGTCGAACTCGACTGGATCTTCATGCGCGGCATGGCCAACATCATTCTAACTCGGGATCCGCGCGATATGTTGCCTTCCTACCTGCAGCAAGTCTCCACCCCCAGTTTGCGCGATGTCGGCTACCAGCACCATATCGAATTGCTGCGGTATCTGCGCGACCTCGGCCAGGATCCGCCGATCCTCGACGCACGCCAGACCTTGCTAAATCCGCGCGGCGTACTCGAGACCCTCTGCGCCCGAATTGGCCTGGTCTTCGACGAGTGCATGCTGCAGTGGGATCCCGGCGCCCGATGTGAAGACGGCGTATGGGCGCCACACTGGTACGAAAACGTGCGTCGCTCGACCGGCTTCCAACCCTATCAGGCGAAAGAAGCGGCCTTCCCCGATGCATTGGAACCGCTGCTCGCCGAGTGCCAACTCTACTACGACCAGCTCTTGCAATTGGCCATACACTAGACACAGGAGATATTCGCCCGTGCTGCCCGATATCGAAATTGCCCGGCAAACTAAACTGCTGCCCATCGATGAAGTTGCCGCCAAACTCGGCATCGATGTCGAGAACCTCGAATACTATGGACGGGTCAAAGCCAAAATCTCACTTGACTACTGCCAGAGCCTGACCGAAAACGATACCGGCAAGCTCGTCTTAGTGTCCGCGATCAACCCCACTCCGGCCGGTGAGGGCAAGACCACCACTACCATCGGTCTAGGCGATGCGCTAAACCGCATCGGCAAACGCGCCACTGTCTGCCTGCGCGAACCCTCCTTGGGTCCCTGCTTTGGTATGAAGGGTGGCGGCGCCGGCGGCGGCCACGCCCAGATCGCGCCGATGGAGGACATCAACCTGCATTTCACCGGCGATATCCACGCCGTCTCCACCGCCCACAACTTGCTCGCCGCTGCCCTTGACAACTATATCCACCACGGCAATGCCCGCCGCATCGATCCCCGCCGTATCGCTTGGAAACGAGTCATCGACATGAACGATCGGGCTCTGCGCGGCATCGTAGTCGGCTTGGGCGGCACCGCCAACTCTTTTCCGCATGAATCCGGTTTCGATATCGCCGTCGCCTCCGAAGTAATGGCCATCCTCTGCCTCTCCGAGTCAATGACCGAACTCAGGGAGAGATTAGGCAAGATCGTCATCGCCCAGACGCGCAGTCGTGAAACGGTGCGCGCCGAAGACCTCAGTGTGCACGGGGCGATGGCCGTGCTACTCAAGGACGCCTGCAAACCCAACCTGGTGCAAACCCTCGAAGGCAACCCGGCGCTGGTGCACGGCGGCCCCTTCGCCAATATCGCGCACGGCTGCAACTCGATCACCGCCACGCGGCTGGCAATGCGCCTCTCCGAATACACGATCACCGAAGCCGGTTTTGGCGCCGATCTCGGCGCGGAGAAATTCTGCAATATCAAGTGCCGCCAGACAGGGCTCAACCCCGATCTGGTCGTATTGGTCGCTACCGTGCGCGCACTCAAGTTCCACGGCGGTTCAACCCTTAGGAACATCGCCGAGCCCGATGTAAGCTCCGTTGAAAGAGGGGTCGAAAACCTCAAGAAGCACATCGAGAACATCCGCCGTTTCGGTCTGCCCACGGTCGTCGCTGTCAACACTTTTGCCAGCGACACCGAGGCCGAGATCGATTGCATCCGTGAGAAATGTGCGCACCTCGGCGTCGAGATCGTCCCCGCCAGCCACCACGCGCACGGTGGCGCCGGCGCCGAAGATTTGGCTCGTGCAGTCGTCGCCGTCGCCGAGAGCACACGCAGCGATCTCAAACCGCTCTATCCCGACGAGATGAAGCTATGGGACAAAGCACGCACGGTTGCCCAGGAGATATACGGCGCCAATGATATCATGGGCGATAAAGTGTTGAGGGGGAAATTCAGACGACTCGAAGACGAAGGCTACGGACATCTACCCGTCTGTATGGCCAAGACCCAATATTCGCTGTCGACGGATCCCGGCCTCAAAGGGCGCCCGAGCGGTTTCGACGTGCCGATCCGCGACGTGAAAGTCTCGGCTGGAGCGGGCTTTGTAGTCGTACTTACCGGGGACATCATGACGATGCCCGGCTTACCCAAAAGACCTTCTGCCGAGTCGATCGACTTCGACGAAGAAGGTCAGATCAGCGGACTTTTTTAGCAGGGAAAATAAGGAGCGTAAACACTAATCGATCGCCAAAGGAGATTCGATGGCCCTTCTCGATACAGCTACCCAGGTTTCAACGTATATTGGCGGCGACGGCAACGGACTCGATCACCCCGAATGCATCGCATGGGGCTGTGACGGCTATGCCTATGCCGGTGGCGAAGCCGGCCAGATCTACCGCATCGACCTCGCAAAACGCAGCTTCGAAGAATTCGCCAATATCGGCGGCGGTTTTGTTGGCGGTATCTGCCAGGACGCCCAGCACCGCCTTTACGTCTGCGCCGGCGACGTCAAACGCGTCGATACAGACGGCTCCGTTAGCGTCTACTGCGACCGCGCCGGCGACACACCGATCGCGGTGGCCAACTATCCAGTTTTCGACGCGGGGGGCAATCTCTACGTGTCGGATTCGGGCGGCTGGCTCGAAAACAGCGGCTGGATCTGCAAAATCGCTCCCGGCGGCAAGGGCGAGGTCTGGAGCCGAGACCTTTCCGAGTTTCCGAATGGCACTGCGATAGATGCTGCAGGCGAATACCTCTACGTCGCCATGAGCACCGATCCAGGCATTGCCCGCGTGAAAATCAACGACGACGGCTCAGCCGGCGCGGCCGAGATGCTTGTCGCCCTACCCGAGACCGTGCCCGACGGGCTAGCCTTCGACACCGAAGGCACGGTCTACTGTTCCTGTTACCGGCCCGATCGCATCTATCAATTCACTGCCGAAGGCAAACTGGACATCCTCGCCGACGACTACGCCGGTACGGCGATCGCCGCGCCGACCAATATAGCCTTCTGCGGACCGCAGCTAGATTTGTTTCTCAGCGCCAATCTGGGCCGGTGGCATATTTCAAAATACGATCTACGCAAAACGGGCGTAGCATTGAATTATCCTGAGGTTCCTTAGCAGGAGGGCTGCGTGGATGGCCGCTGTTGGTGTTTCTTGTAATTCATAGCCCGTCGCCACTCCACGAATCTCTCTTCTCTCTAACCCACTCGAACCCTATCCGGCCCGCTAACGAGCAATCACCACCTGCGCAGGATTAATCGCCAGATATCTCCCCTTATTCGCCGTAATCTGAAATGCCTCCGGCACCTTATCGATCCCTTCCAAAACATGCGTAATCGTCGGCTTCATGTTAATCCGGCCCGTCGCCACTAACTGCACCGTGTATTCTAGGTGGGCCTGTGAACTGATATCGGGGAACAGATAGCGCAGACTGCGCTCCCTGAAAAAATCCACATCCAATTCCAATGGGGCGCCAAACCACGATACCCCCACCAACTTACCACCCGAGCGCACCGCATGCATCGCCTGTTTGAGCGCCTTGTCGCCTGCTAAACCTTGTTTGACACTGCCGCCGGCGCATTCAAAAACCACATCAGCGCCCTCG
>JACLAC010011930.1_pt1 | contig 12237 bp, 10 predicted proteins | sample 8027881 | NCBI WGS metagenome assembly JACLAC01 (sample SAMN15725517, study PRJNA655200) | protist metagenome | isolation source: fluorescence activated cell sorting (FACS) single amplified genomes of... | place: Spain: Blaines Bay Microbial Observatory, Mediterranean Sea | collected 2016-01-19 | reverse complement strand
CGCGACGTAGAGCGCGCCATTATCTAGCAGAAGGTCATCGACAAGGAGATCGCGAAGGAAGAGTAGGCAGGGAAATCTCGACCTGAGGAGTTCATCACGAGCGCGTACAAGGCGGAGCTGGAGAAACGCAAGCAGGTCGAGCAGGAGCTGCTCGAGGAAGAACAACGTGACGTTCGATCACGCGAAGCTGCTACTGCAGGCGGGTCTGCTGCGTTCTTTCAACAGATGCTCGACACGAGAGGTGCGTCTACAGCTATTGCTACTGCAGCACAGCCGTCGCCAAAGCTTGGACCGGTGGCGCCTCAAGTTTCTTCATGATCTAACGGCACACCTAAGATAGGGCCGGTTGCACCAACTTCGTCATCTTCTTCTTCGTCTTCGTCGAGCGGCGAACCGCAATTATAGAAGCCTAATCTGGTACAAGCCAAGATCGACAAGCTGGAAATAGAGAAGAAGCTTCTCATCGAACGCGGCGACCTCGAAGCTGAACCGGATCCGAAAAAAGCGAAGGTCGATTCGGTGTCAGCTTTGCCGACAAAGGAAGAGTCCATAGCCCAGCGACAGAAGGAGGAAGCGGTGCGATTAGAACGTGAGAGACAGGAACGCGAACTGCAACGACAGAAAGAAGCAGAGGCTCAGGCTGAGCAGGAGAGAAACAAGGTAGATCGTACAGACAGGGCAATGAGTGCGAAGGAGAGATACCTGGCGCGAAAAAAAGCTGCTGCTAGTGGTGGCGGCGATGGGGGTGATCAATGATGATGACATTATTCATATTCGGAATCTGAGAACAACTTTATCGAACACGTGAACAGAATGAACAATTCATGATTTTTCTACGATACATATCCTGTTTTAAACAGGCTGTAGCTGTTTATATCGCATTACCCTTTGCGTACGGATTTATGTAGTATTTGGATTTTGTATCCATCGTTTACTGTGGGCAAGCATTTATGGGACATCTGTACGTGTGGGTGTACGGTATTTTTCAATATCGAGCAATCGCAATCCTCGTTTAACAATCGATTGTTACATTAATCGATGCATCCGTAATCGAATATTAGGGGAGGTACGAGTGGTTTGGATAGATCACTATGGACGATATCGATAACTTATAGGTACTGTAGTAGACGAATCAGTCAAGCTCAAGAATATAAGTAGCATTTAGTTATTTTAGGCATCCATAAGATTAAAAATGGCAGTCGGAGGAGAAGCCTGGTCTCTTGCAGTGCAGTACAATGCAGGCGGTGGGCGCAAACGTGCTCAGCTTAAGGACATTGACCCAAGTCAGCCTGCACGCGGTCTGCTGCGCCTAATCGAGTGAGAGACGAAAATTTCTGCTTCACGCCAGGTTATTAAAGCCGGCTTTCCACCGAAGAACGTTGTTGCTGTAGCTGAAGCGTCTTTTACGCTCACGGAAAGCACCAAAATCTGCGACCTGCCCGCTATTACAAACCGGGAGCAGATCACAATCGAAATTGCGAAAGAAGACGTTTAGGGAAACTTGGCTCTGCTGGGTCCGGCGTTCTCTGCTGGATCAGGATCAGAATGAGCAGCAACAGCGCCGCTCGCTGGCTCTGCGTCAGCTCCAATGGCATCATCGTCTTCTTCGTCTTCATCTGCATCGGCTATGCAACAAGCTGCATCAGCCGCCGATCCAATGCAGACTTCGACTGGCATTGCGGAGCGTGAACGATTCATGATGTCTTTACCAAAGTACGTGAATCCAGGTGTTGTAATAATCAAGGCGCCAGACGTCGAGCGTTTCTGTATTCCTAGTGATAACTCGTGTCTTTTCTCCGCGATATTGCATAACGTGCGGACTTTCTACCGTAATGCTGGAGCCTCTCAAGGTAGCGTCGACTCAGTCGAAACTGTACGCGCGCTGCTCGACTCGCTGACGCCGATGGCGCTGAGGCAAGTTGTAGCACGCGAAGTCGAGCGGTTGCGCAACGATCCAGAGAACACGTACGAGTACATCATCCTTGCCGAAGCGGAAAAAACCATCGACGAATATCTTGCGTGGATCCAGAAGCCTGATAGTTGGGGTGGTATGCTCGAGTTACAGGTGCTATCGCACTACTTCGGAGTGCAGATCGTGGCGGCCGACATCAGCAACGAGGACCAGACGCGTTCGCAGACTAAGTTTCCGGACGACGATAAGCTGTACGACAAGCGCATGTTCGTCTTCTACGATGGAATCCACTACGATGCATGTCAGTCGAAAAGCGGCCCTGGCGCACCGATTACGCTCTTTCCGACGAACGACAGCATCAGCTTTCCGAATATGTTGCCGGATAGGGTGCAACACGAGGTTAAGCTAGTGAGTATGGAACTACATAAGGCGAAAAAGTTCACGAACGTGCGCAAGATGGGGATACAATGTCAGCATTGTTTCCAAGTGTTCACGGGGCAGGAGGAGGCTGCAAAGCATGGAGAGGAGACGGGACACTTTAATTTTCAGCAGATCGGATGATTTTGATGATGGGAGAGTGACCACCGATATTTTGTTATGAGATGATCGACAGTTTATGCGATATATATAATAGATGCTGTCTGTGTCTTTTGGTTTTGATATATTTTTATTTTAGTTCTTACACTAACACTTAGCGCCGTACTAGTATACCATTAAATTAGTTTACCACGAGAGGAAGTTGTGAGAGAGTCTGTCTCTAGCTCTGTCTCTGGCTCCGGACGAGCCGCAATCAATCATTCAACAATATAATGAAAATGAGACGTGGATCCACTTCCAACCTGAAATCCATGCTCGGCCCGCGCAAGTACCGCAAGGTCCTTGACGACGAGCGCAGTCGCTATCCGGCCGGTCGCTTCCACGTTTGCCACCGTCTGCTGGTTGCCGTTGGTTTCGGCTTACTGCTCGCTGTAGGCATGGGTAAGCTCGTGCTAGATGCGGCGGTAGGTTTAGGGAGAGCCAATTTCACGTCCGAACTTTCGCTGGAGGAGCTGGTCTTCTTGCGGTCGCAGCGGCGACGCATCTTCTTCGCCCAACACGTGGGCACAGACAAGTCGAACTAGTAAGGCCATCTGAAGACGCTTCGAGCAGCGGAACCTCGACATCCTGCTGGCGAAGGTGGAGTAGTAACGCAAAGAAAAGCTTCCCAATACATGCTGCGTACGCCACGCTCATCACGGGCTACAGGTGATGCATGAAGCTCACACTGATTGCGATGATCGAGTCGTTTCTGTAGCTCGACCACAAGTATCCGCTGCTGATTCTGTACTCTAACGAGGAGATTGTGTCGGACATACGGGGTGAGATCCTCTCGCACAGCGACAAGGTGTACGTCAGCGATGAGCTAATCAAGAAGATACAGCGGTAATAATCCGAAGCGCATACGCGAAATAATTAACAACGTAGACACCAACACACAGACGCTGCTGAAGGCGGATGAAGAGAGCGCGAAGTCTTGGATGCCAAGTAGTATAGGTGCTAATGTGCTGCAGCGCATGCTCGCGTCCAAGTCGAAGTCTACCTCTACCTTCCGCTTTGCGCCAAAAGGCGAGGCTCAAAAGAGCAATAGAAAGCGACTCTTTAAGTGACGCGCCGCCGAGGGCGTGAAGCGGTAGTAAGGCGTGGTTGCGCGAGCGCGCCATCGACTCGCGCGTCAAGTTCATCCGTGTGGAAAAAATCATCGACGAGACCGTTATCAAGAACATGCAGGCCACGGCTACTAAGTTCCGCATGTGGCAGATCAACGATATAATTCGGAGCAAGGTGACGAGCGGCGAGGATGTGAACCTGGCGTTCGGGCTGTCGACGTACTACTGGTAGTGAGGCGCCTACTTCTACTTCATCTTCGTACTCGCAGCACAGCGACCTCGTGACGAACGCGCCCGAGTAACAGTAAAACGATGGAGCGGGCGCCGACGCCGTGGTCGGGCCCAAGCGGCTGCACCTGGAGCGCGTGGCCTTCTTCGACTGAGACCACATCTTCATGCAGAACAGCGACGCTGTTTTTAGCGACTGCGACCGCGAGTACGTGAACTACTACAACAGCGAGGTACTGCCGACGTCCGTCGTCAAGTTCGAGCGCTTCGCCACGGACTACCACGACACCAACTACGGTGTAAATTATTAGTAAGCATGTGTTGCAGTACTCGTTCTTCGACAACGGCACCTCCGACGACTAGTGAGTAATAAAGTAAACATCTAGTAGGACCTTCGAGTCCTTCTACGAACAGAAGAGCCTGGTGCCCTTCATGGACTAGTGAATTTAGGGACTAGTAAGTAGTAGGAACGTCATATAAAGATTAGTAAACATTAGGTAGTAGCCTGACGTAGTGAACTGACGAAAGAGTAGTAGGGAAACCGGCGTGCTGACGGACTGAATACTGGACTGGAACGCGAAATAGTGAAGAGAACAACAAGAAGAAGAAGAGCTGGTGGCCATAGTGAGGAAATGGCTTTCAAGCAGAACTCCACGCACTAGTGATGAAATCAGGAAGTACTTGATAGAGTTCCGGCAGTAGTAAGGAGTTCATGAATCGGGCGTTTGGAAGCTACTTCTGCTAGACAAAGGACACGCACTCGCGGTTCAGGCAGTTCAACAGCGGGCTCATGGTGCTGAAGCCGAGTCCTCTGTACGCAGATTTCCTAGTCGCGTAGTAACGGACTGCGCTTTTTGTTCCTGACGTACTTCCAGAAGTTCATGAGTGGAGACCAGATGTTTCTAAACTACTTGCGGGAGAGCCTGTACCGGCACGAGAAGCGCGACTGGATCCGCATATCCACGACGTACAACGCGCTGCACGGCGACTACGGGATCGTGTACCACGACAAGGTGTACCGCAACCGGTGACAGCTGACGTCGTGGTCGGCGCCGGCGGGCGCGTACGTGTTCGACTGTTAGGACAAGTACGGCATCGAAGAGCTGCGCGAGAGCGGGGAGCTGAGCGGGATGCTGGCTCAGAAACAGAAGACGAACCGGTAGAAAGGTAAGAAAGGTGTAGGTGAGCAACAGGGGAAAAAATTAAGATCGAGCAATAGGAAGGGTGGCAAGGAAAAGGACGCAGTGGACGCTCGCTGCGCGGCGAAGCAGCCAGTGGTCGACGCATGCGCCATGGAACTGCGCAAGGAGAAGGTGGGTCCGTGCCAGAACGTGTATAGGTTGCGGCGGGCTGTCAAGAACGGTGGCTTTTTCTCATTTTCTTCGGACCGGTTGAAGTGCGAAAAGCACCGCATTTTTCAGAAAGCGAAACAGAGCTTGCAGAGGGGCCTGCGAACATTTTTGGCGTCGGATTTGTACACAAAGGAGTCTGAGAGGCAAGCCTTTTCTTCACAGTCTTCATTTATTAACTTTTGAGGGGGTTAAAAGCCAAGCGGAATATGATATTATACACTAGCACCACCTGCACCACACATCAAATACTTATTACTATATTCAAATTTATGCCACGCGACTTTCGTCATAAAACTTTTAGTTTTATTATATGTGGGAATGGGAATGATATTTCCATAGCTGCTGGCTCTTATTTTTTTGGGACAAAGTCAAATAGTTAGATACTGTCGCAAATCCCCAAACCAGGATCTTAAGATCCAGATCACTTCTGCTGGCGGGCGGCCCCCCGAGGGGACGGAGTCAGGATCTTATATAGGATCTAATTAGATTTGATATTATATGGAGATATGGGAGCATCTGGAAGTCCGGCGGTGGTGGGACCGCGGCGTTCTCCAGAGCTTCGGTCTTGGAGTTGAGTGCTGATGTGTCAATTTTTTCTCGGGCGCGCTTCGCGCGCCCGATCTTGATAACTACTACTACTTCGTAAAAATTTTCGCTGGCGCTCGCTACGCTCGCGCCAGATCATTCATAAGAGCAAAACTTCTGTGCGGGACTTCGAACGCGCGCACAACTAACGTTCACAACTAACTGTTGGTACGCCTGGTGCCACGTTGTAATCGGCTGCGAGTCGTATACATGATATGCTGCACACTATACTATACTATACTATACTATACTATAAAAGCAGTCACATACTATAGTGCATTACTTTTGTTTGACTGCAGAAACACATCTCGTACTCACTTTGCGATAATATTTACGAAAGGTCGTCAATAGATGCGCATGCGGCAGTATATTTTTTTAAAAATGCTTCATATGAATTCATTATCATTTATTACTATTAATAGCGATGTGCAATCATGCTTATCATACTTGCGCTAAGAATGACTCGTGGCGCACTCGGTGCACCGAGTGCGCCACGAGTCATTCTTGCCGCAAATGCCGTCATTATGGAGATTAACGCAGTTGGTAAGAGTTTACGGTTTATTTTTCCTGTGCTATATTCTCCCTGTGCTCCATTCTTTTGTTATCTCTCAGCTTGCCCTCGCCCATCTCGTCGTACGCTCCGCCAGCTGTCCAGAACTCCTTTAATTAAGTTCAGCGTATTGATGAGCCGTAGTCAAGTGCGTGCGTGTGCGACACTCGACTCAATGTAAGAATACTTGAAGACAGCTGCAGATCTCTGACAAGCTTCTATCCGCAATTCCGCAGATCTCGGATCGTGATTGATCAGAGATCTGATATTAGAGAAGCCTTATCCCCAGCACCTCCGCGGATCCCCACATCCGCGGCTCCGGATCCGCGGATCTCGGATCCGTGAATCTCGGATCCGCGAATCTCGGATCCGCGAATCTCGGACCCGCGGATCTCAGATCGGCGGATCTCAAATTCGGATCTCGGATCTGGATCTCGGACATATCTCCTCAATATCCCTCTAAATTCGAATTGCGAAATACCAAGATCCTGGATTTCGGGCTGGATCGGAGCGGCCCCCCGAGGGGAGGGAGTCAGGATCTTAAGATCTTGGTTTGGGGATTTGCGACAGTATCTTATTCACGCAATTTATGGATTCAATAATTTCTGTTTGTATCATGTGCACACTGCTATAATCCTAAATGCCTATATGTATATTTCATACAAATATTGCGATTGATTGCTTCTATTGATTTTTGCCCAGCGAGAGTATAACAAATTTGTAAGATGAAGTCGCTGCCTTCGGCTAAGGGCGTGAGTCCGCCAAACCATTCGCTTACTTCTAATAGTTCACAGGATGCGACAGTGCCCTCTGTCGATGACGCGTAGGGTTCTACTGTTAATAAGGCTTTACCTTTTCCGACTAAGGAGACATCAGCGGGGTTATCTGCGGCGTCACCTTCACCCGATGAAGATGAAGATGATAATAGTGTTGAGTATTAGACATTTAGTCCGATCTGGGCGCAGCCGCATCAGCAGCTGGAAGGTAAGGCACTTAACAGAAAGAGCAAGAGGAAGGCGTATACAGAGAACTACTCCAACACGATATGGCCGCCGAAAGGCAGTTATTCCGTTAAGCTAGCGGTCGAGGACGCTCTTGCAGGCTTATCGATTTTTTCTCACAGTAAGGATGAATGAGATCCAGACGCCGAGTCAGACTTGATCAAGATGCCTTCAATTAGTAAAAATGGGTCAGACGCAGACGTCGAGCCAGACTTGCTCAAGCAGTCTATCACAGATGGTGTGTCGAACGTTGGAGCTGTAGTCAATCAGGGTGATGTGTCGATGGGCGGTATGTCTTCGAACAAATCTTGATGAGTGCCGTATACAAACGATAACATCGTTATCGTGAGCGCGTCGTCACAAGGCTCTGTGGGCAATGGCGACCCCGACTTGCTTAGATAGTAAGACCTTGCTAGAAGCTATTGGTACTCGGGAAATTCTATGATGGCTTAGGTTGAAGAATGACGGTAGCATACGAGATGAAAAAGTTGTGCAGCATGTCAAGGACGTCATACTGCACGAAATTCATATTAGGATTTACTTTGAAAAGCACTTAGAGCGTTTATCCAGGAAAAAAGAGGAGCTTGGCAAGACGATCGAGGATCCTTTAGGGCGTGTCTGGCATCACATTATTGAATTCCCTCCGTCGCAGATATGTGGATACGAGCTTTTTTGAGAGCTGGAACCTATGCAACAGAAGCAGAATTCTTCCTCGGTTCTTATCCTAGATCCGCTTGGAGTTCCTCGAAGTGTTTTAGCCGAGATAACCTTCGAGCTTTGAGGTGCGGAGGTTTTTTCTTCGGAGGCAATTCAGAACTTTTCGTGAGCACATCTACATATTGGTCCGTCAAGTACATTCCACGATGTAGGAGATGTATTCCGGTACGTCATGGACAGTGATGTATTTCAGTTTCAGTTACCTATACGCGCTGCATTTACTGCGGTTTTAGGCGAGGCTGAAGTCGCACGTATTCTAGGCGACGCTGGAAACATGTGACTATTTCGGGACGATCTCCGCTGGTGGGACATAGACGAGGACGATGTAGAAATCCAGGAAGATGCGCTTCTTATGTGGCACTTCTTCAGAAACACCCTCAGGTACGGCTCTAGCACACTGGAGCCGAGTTTAATCAACTTGGCGTACTATCTCCTCCTGCTTCATGGGTGTTGCTGGAGCTGTAAATGCATTCTTGTGCACTCAAAGAAAGTTTGAGCTATGCAAGGGTATTGGCATATGGCGGCGCCCGCGAAGGACATCACATGAGAGGATTTAGGTTTTGCGAATCAGCGTGTTACGTAGCTAAAGCTCGTGCTGCCGCCTCCAGTTGGCTCTTACACAGCACTTCCCATCAAGGATGACGGTACAGCAAGGCCAATAAACTTAGACTTCGCAGGGGACTTTGACATCTACGGAAATTTGCTTCTTGGCAGCGCCAGCGAGCCCGATTTCACTGTTTTCGAGGCAGATTGCATCGACCCTTACATAAGCTGAAGCGAGCATGAACGTAGGAAGCGGGATAAGGAGCGGGGAGGGTTTGCAAGATAAGGTTAAGGCTTACGGTTAATCTTGCTTAGCAAGCGATCCACAATCGTATGAAGATAGGTTAATGATTTTTACGATCATGCACGTGATCTATCGCGGTCGTCCGCGTTAAAGTGCATGAAATAGGATACAATAGTGTAGCTATAGACGCAGTAGCAGACGTCCACCTTTTCCACGATACACATAATATGTATACGAAAACAATAATAAGTTTTTGATCAAACTCAAAGTATATTCATATGTCCAACTCCGAAGTACTATATAAAAAGAAGCACGTCCATTCGAAAATTATTTTGTGCAACATCAGGCGTAGGCGAACTATCCAATACTTCTTTAATAGTACGTGAAAATGCAAAACCTAGCGCAAACTACTTGCTGAATAAGGTTCGTTTCCGAATGACGACTAGCTATGACTTACGTGTGCCCACTTGAAAAAATATATGTATCATCTACTATAATAAATGACATTTTATGTTTAAGTCACTCGATGTCGATGCCGATGCTACTGTTCGTGCTCATCCTTAGAAATTTGTCATGTTGCACATCACTGTTCTGTACTATTGTGAAGGTCCATCCTATGTATCCTCAGTCGTATACGATCGCGATCCAGCTGTAGTGGGAAAGAGTCTTGATACACCATAGCTCTGGGATCGCAAAAACTAGGAATACTAGCGATAAGTTATCTAATTCAAAGTATATCTATTCATATTCTATATTGATATCGAGTTTCTATTATATTAGAGTTAGACACAGACAGTCTGCGTATTTGAGATTAGATCGATATACTAACGCACAAGGTACTTAGTTGAATCGTCATAAGTTTCAAAATCAAGATGTCTACCCCTGCTGAAAAGTCACTCGAGGAGCAGGCTGCCATAGGCATGGAACTGCTCGGATCTGTTCCTGATCCAGTCAAAGTTCAAATCCTCACTTTTCTGATTGGAAACGAGATGGTCGATGTTCTTAAGGGTCTCGACGACGTGGTCATTACGCTGCTGGTGTTCACCTACCTGCGCTATTGGCTGGAGGACCATGGCTACTGCTCCGACAACTTGCGGGACATAGAGGTCAAGGTCGAGATGGGTAATGAGAACTTCGACATGGTGGTCAACGCGCGCAAGTACACCGGTGGTCTCGCCAAGCTGGGACTGTGCGAGGAAACCTTCACCAAGGTGAAGCTGTCCACGATCCTGGCGCTGATGCCGAAGATCTGCAAGCGCGGCTCCGAGAAGCCGTACGAGGAGAAGTTTGCCGAGTTACGCGAATGAAGCGAGAGCGCCTACTCCTACGACTTCACCTTCTCCAAAATCCTGCGAGGGGAGCCGTTTCGCACGGAGTCGCAGGGCATGCTGCAGCGTGGTGCCTGCCTGCTGCCTGCGTTGCAAGGGATGAACATGATGAAGGCGTTTCGTTTGAGTCGCGAGGCGGGAGACGACCCGGAGTTTCAGCTGGACATCGCGTCCGTCTTCAATTTGGAACTGCTCGAAGAGATGATGACGATGGCGACTGGTCTGGCCAAGATTCAGGATATGATCTACCACGACTTCACGCCGGCCTCGCGCGCTGGCACGGACGTGATTGAACGCTATACTGCCTCAATGGAACAAATGCGGGCACAGCAGGAGGAAGTGCTCAAGTACTTCACCTCGCTGCCCAGTGTGTGCAACGACATCGTGAAGCTGTCCTTCAAGATCAAGAAGTACGACATCTACCAGTTCAAACAGAAGCGCCAGTCGCGTCTCGACCCAGAAACGGGCACGTACACGCAGTTCGTGACCGGTGACCTCAAGATCTCCGACATCTTCGGCGAAACGGTGAACGAGCTCGCCGACAAGGCGCATCCGGTCGCGAGCGAGTACAGAAGGCAGCGCATGCGTGAAGTGTCGAAGTTGTGCGAAGGCCTGGTGGCATTGGCTCAGTCGGAGGAGACGGCTCAAGCCGCTGGAGCGTAATCCGGTAACGTAGAAGGGATAAGCATTTTTTCAAACGTCTTCTAGTCTGAGTAAATTGCATTCGTACGGGGTAAATAATTTGTACTTGTAGGGTTTGTTTCACCGATTAGAAAATCAAGATTGTAATAAAAATGTTGCGATTGATTGTGATTGTCAGTAGACCTAGAGTTTAATGTTTCACCTAAAAGTCTCTCATGTGTCTAAATGTCAGAAGAAATGTACTGAAATCGTACGGAGATAATACCGCGGCTCAAAGGAGAAGATTTAATGGTCTTTCACCGTGGAGTAAATATGCAGTGTCTGAATGTAGGATTTGTTGGGGCTACGACGAATACGATACGTAATGTTATTGTTACCCTTGTTCATATGACGATTTGTGTCTGCCTCGATATGACGTGAATCCAGCCAGTAGTGAACGTGTGTGTGTTGTTGCCGTATTATTGCTAGTTGTCAATATTATAGGGAACACATTTGTCGTTTTTACGTAGAATGATCAGTACGGACTTATTTTAGAATAGCAATCGATGTATAAAGTTCATCACGAAGGAAACTTCTACAAATGTATTCAATACCAATTTCGAATTCTATTGTAGAGCGGGACTGCAATTTTGTATAAGAAAGTATAACGAGTCCTTTAAGAAACAATGGTGTGCGGTCTCGGCGGTAAACGCAAGAGTAGGATCAAAAAGAGCAAAAGCGATAAGTTCGACGAAGCCTGGAGTTCAGCGCCACAGCAGGGCAACGAGGACTACTTCAGCAATGCGCACGAAGCAGTAAAGCTTAGGCGTGAGTATGAAATATTATTCCTTATGTTCTTCTACTAAAAAAATACGTTTTGTTCGTAAAAAAATGTGAGTATATTTTTATTTTTGACAGTTACTATAATATTTACATTGTGATTGACCCAGTGTCAGAGTCAGTGACCTATATCTTGTCATTTTCTTTAGGTAAGCTCAGCGCCGAAGTCTGCGACGAGAAGTGGAATAAGATGAAAAAGGTCCTGAAAGCCTACTTCGACGAGCAGTCCGCGTCCTCTCACATGTCCGGAATCAACGAGATCGCTATCACCGACGACATCATGGACCTCACCAACTGAGTCGGCTGAAAACGCATGGACGACGTAGCTAACATTCTTGATCACTGGTCCCGGCTAGATCGCGAGCTGCACATAAACGACAGCGGTATGCGTGGGGGCCGGCCGCGCGCGAACTCGAACGTGTCAAACCGGTCGAGTGGAAGCGGAGGATCCTTGCCTGGTGGTGTCGCTATGCAGAAGCTCACCGACGGTTTTCGCCAGGTGGGACTATAGACTGATCGATTTGAAATTCTAGAGCAGCTGGAGAGCAGCTTGGCGACGACGCTGAACCTATACAAGCGCAACATTTACGCTGCCGACCCGTGGAGCAACCTCTAGCCCTGGTTAGAGTACGCCGAGAAGAAGAAGATCTTCGGCACCGACTACCTCGAT
>JACLAC010012617.1_pt1 | contig 12241 bp, 16 predicted proteins | sample 8027881 | NCBI WGS metagenome assembly JACLAC01 (sample SAMN15725517, study PRJNA655200) | protist metagenome | isolation source: fluorescence activated cell sorting (FACS) single amplified genomes of... | place: Spain: Blaines Bay Microbial Observatory, Mediterranean Sea | collected 2016-01-19 | reverse complement strand
AGAGAGCGAGCGAACACCAACACCTCCCCTCACCTCACTCACACGCCTCACACTGCCTCACACACATCCCTCAACACACATCGTGTGTAACAAAGCCTTCGTCGTTTTGCTCGCCGTTGCGTCGCTGTTGCTCAACACATATTTTTTAAATCTTGCTTCTTCTAATTCAAAGTGAGAGAGAGAGAGAGAGAGAGAGAGAGAGGTGTGTTAGTATTTTAAAGTAATAATGGCCTATCACAATCCTTACTATGGAGGATGGGGTAGAGGAGGATGGGGTTGGTACAATCAAGGTACGTATTAAAAAAAAATCGAAAAAACGTTCGAAAATTAAAAAAAACGACGAGATTTTTCGTTCTCTCTCGTCTCCTTCTCCAGTGTATCTCTTTCCAAATATCTATTTAAAAAAACTCATATTACTCTCTCTCTCTCTCACTCTCACTGGACATGTTCAACTCCAACAACGAAAACGGAGTAAAATTTTAAAAATTTCGAAGAAACGACGAACGATGCGAACGCGTAATACAGACTGGGGAGACGAGGCGGTACATGATGTGAAAGGAAATAAGGAGGAAGCAGAGTGTGGTGAGGGGTTTGCTTGTATGGTACTTCGATGTTGCTGTTTTGAGATGGGAATGAACACTTGCGCTTGGTGCGGAGACGACGATTTTTGCGTCACTCGAATTTGCTGCATACGAGGGGAGTTGGATGAAAAGTCATACATATTTCAATGTCTCTGCTGCAAGGTCACGAAACATACCAACGAAACGACAGCTGGACGAGTTAACGGACTCTTTCAATGTGTTGGATTGCCCGAGTGCTCACAGATCCGGTGCTTCTGCTGCGTCGCGAAGTATGATAAATGTCTATTCTGTGGTGATGATGATCTCTGTCGTATTCGGTGTTGCTGTCTTCACACTGAAATAGATAATCGAATGGAAAGGTGTCAGATATTTTGCATCAAGTGCCCGATGCATAAGAACTGATATGTGGGCTGTGTTTTTTTGTGTTTGTGTGTTTATACTCGTAAAATTAATTAAGTAAATTAATCTATCTAGTGAAGGCGGTAGGAAGTTACCTGTGGCCGGACGGAGGGCGATATCCGGGCACCATGAAAATGCCGTGAAACGTGATGAACGAACGTATCGCGTAGTATGCTTTGAAGGCAGCCGCGCGGTGCTTGATTGTGAAGGAAAAGGCGAGATTCCACATGAAACGCCTCTCCTCGTTCGATAGTAAACTTGTTCCTATTCGATTGCCACTACGAAGCAATTTCAATCTGTTTTCGATCGGTCGAAGTAACCCAGTCTTGTCGTCTTTGATCGTTTGTTCGTCAATCTCAGCACCAAAGCAAATGAGTTGAAGTGCGCAATTGATGTGTCCGTCTCTAGCTGCAAATCCCAACGGAGTGAGGTCGTTCCAGTCATCTAAAGCTTCCACGTCCGCATTGTTGTTCTGAAGCAGCAATGTCAAAACCTCAAGATGTCCATTCCCAGCTGCGAGGTGAAGTGCTGTCAGATCTTCTTCATCGACAGCATTCACGTCAGCTTCGTTCTGAAGCAATATTTTCGCAACGTCAACATGTCCTTTCTCAGCTGCAAGAATCAGATACCAGTTCTTCCCTCTATCCTCAAGAACATTCACGTCGGCACCGTTCTGAATCAACATATACGCAAGGTCAAAATGTTCATTAGAATCTGCGTGGTGAAGTGCTGTCCGATTTTTATCATCAACAGCATTCACGTCGGCACGGTTCTGAAGCAATACTTTCACAACATCAACATGTCCTTTCCAAGCTGCCCAGTGAAGTGCCGTCTCTTTGTCTTTCTCAACAGCATTCACGTTAGCACCGTTCTGAATCAACACTTTCGCAATGTTAGCATGTCCTTTCAAAGCTGCGACGTGAAGTGCCGTGCTTTTCAAACCATCGACAGCATTCACATCGGCACCATTCTGAAGCAACACTTTCGCAAGATCGACATGTCCAATCTTAGCCGCGAAGTGAAGTGCCGTCCATTTGTCTTCATCAACAGCATTCACGTCGGCACCGTTCTGAATCAACACTTTCGCAACGTCAACATGTCCATTCCAAGCTGCCTTGTGAAGTGCCGTCTCTTTCTCTTTATCCACAGCATTCACATCGGCACCATTCAGAATCAACACTTTCACAACGTCAACATGTCCTTGCTCGGCTGCTTTGCGGAGAGCACTCCCAAACATGTCATCGCGGCGCGAAGCGCTCTCAATCAACTCTTCAACTTTTGTCAAATTTCCGTCTCTACACGACTTCAAAAAATCCTCACGACTAATTTGCTTCATTTTCTTCGAAACAAGATGTTCATCTTTCTCTTCTCTTCCGCTCTTCATCTCTCTTTCTCTCTTTTTGACCTTCAAGAAAATTGTGTTTTTGGATCCAGAGAAGAAACCACGAAACCACGAAATTCATCTGACCGATCCCATTATCTATAACCTATAGATATACGAATTGTATAGATGTCCTTCTGTGACTTTCCGTTTCATTCCAAAAAAAAATCTTTTTTGGTGAGTTGGACACAGAGCATCTTTTCTGTTCGAAATTGATCATCATTCTCATCCATTTCATCATTTGATTTCTGTAAAAAGTTCATCTACCTACTCAACTCTACAACTTAAAAAAAGAAGTTCTCGAAAAGAGTGTCTCAAGAAAAAGTTATCTCGATTCGAAAAGACGAAATTTTAAGAAGAATGAGTCGAGCGCGTCACGATTTGGAGGCGTTGTTGGAGAGTGTGTATGTAAAGTGTAATCCTGCCAAGTTGTTGAGTACGCCAGGGTTTGTGAAGACAGTGTTGGATAAGTATGATGGGTATCATGATTGTCTTGTCATGAAACTTCGACTTAAATATGAAAACGTCGCGCCGTACGAGCTTCAGAAGTTGGACGATTTCGTGACGTCCAATCAGAAAAACGGTACGTATTTTTTTTTCAATGACTCTCCATCTAAAACTAAACGATACATACATACATGCAGGATCGATCGCACGACGAAACAGCAGAGAATGGGCGTCAAAAGTCAGAGCGCACAAGACTCGAGACGTAAAGATGCAACTGTTGAGAGCGATTTACGAAAAGTGTAATCCCGAAAAGTTGAGTCAACCTGGATGGTTAGAATCCGTGGTGACCAAGTACGACGGATATGATGATGTGTTGATACAGAGATTGGATCAAAAATACTGTCAGACAGCACCGAATGAGATACAAGCTTTGAAAGAGCATTTGAGAGAGCATTCCAGACCCAAACGTGTGAGTCAGGCATGGGCGACCGAGGCAAGAGATGCGATGAAACGTAGAGATGAGGAGAGAAAGAGTCAGAGTGTTGAGGCGGAGAAGCCGATACGTAGCAGAAGACGTCCACCTCCTAAACCGAAAGGTAGAGTCTCGTTCTCGGAGTTGACACAGGTGAAGAGGCGTGACTCGGAGAGGCCTCCTGGTATGTTGTGTTCGAGCGTAGTGTTCGAGCGTAGTGTTCGAGCGAGAAGCGCGAGAGCTTAAAATTATCTCACTTTCACATGTTTACACCAGAATGTCAGTTGTATCACTAAATCATTTGTCTCACTCATTTATATCACAAGAAAATCACTCGAAAACGCAACGCTTAAAACACACACACACACATAATAATACAGGCACGCCACCCTTGCCGTTTGCTCCAGGTGTACGTCAAATATCATTTCAATCACTCACTTCACCCACACTTAACCAATCCAACACACAAACACAGACACCCGACGACTGCAAGGAACGTGCGATGAGCGAGAACACGATGAAACAGGAGTGGAACAATTTGAACGAGAGTGTGAGTGCGACGTTACGTAGGGTCGCACCACCACCTCCACCGGATCCTCCAATGGTGGAGACGTATGATGATGATACTGCTCCTCCCGGAACACCGATACCACCCGCACCGTCCACACCACAGGATGAGTTGGGATTTTTCGTTCCCCCGACACCTCCTCCACCACCTCCTTCCACAAACTCGGCACCTCCGAAACCACCACCACGAGGTAAAATTCGTGATAACATTGCTCCGAGTACACCTGATATTCCGAAGAAACCGAGTTTCGCGTCTCTCAAGGTTCTCAGTCAAAGTGATTTGAGTGATCACGTCGTGTCACCTCATACCAGTCGTGCAGAGCTGGACGAAGATGCGAGATATATTGCGATGTTACCTTCAAATCCTTCGGTCGGAAGCTTCTTTCAACCCGCGACTACGGATGCGAGTTCAAGAGTTCGAGCGAGTTCCAGATTGAAGAGACACGAGCATCCGACTCCTTTGCCCATGTTACCCACGGAACCTGGTGTCGGAAGTTTCCAGCTCGGGGAAACGAAAGCTGCGTACGTTCTGTTCGAGCGTCATGTATTCGAGCGTCATGTATTCGAGCGTCATGTATTCGAGCGTCATGTATTCGAGCGCTTCAAATCACCCAACTCACTTATGTTATCACGACAATATCACTCAAATCACTTATTTATATCACACTCGAACACCACGAACACCACGAACACCAAACAGGTACAGATCAGAGCAAAGCCGAAAGTTCTCTGTTACGAAACCACATTATCTTCATCACTACCCGAGTAGCGACACGATCGAGGAGGAACGTAAGATGGCAAAGATGTTGAAAGGAGATTTTCCGAGTCGAGGAAGTATCGTGTCGGAAAAAGGTTCGGTCGCATCGAAGCGAAGTGATAAATTCAAACGATATTCCTTGGGTATCGTCGTGGACGATCGTCACAACACGGACGGTGTCGTGGGAAGAGTTCAGGAGACAAGACCCAGAGAGGCGAGTGTGTATGTCGGAGGAAGTCCAACTGCAGCAGCACGTAGAGCGGAGAGAATAAGAAAATACAGTACAGCGAGTAGTACGTATCCCGGTGAAGATGGTGTTCGAGTTCAGGAGACGAGACCCAGAGAGGCTAGTGTGTATGTTGGAGGAAGTTCAACTGCAGCAGCACGTAGAGCGGAGAGAATAAGAAAATACAGAACAGCGAGTAGTACTTATCCCGGTGAAAATGCTGTTGTAGGAAGAGTTCAGGAGACAAGACCCAGAGAGGCGAGCGTGTATGTTGGAGGAAGTCCAACTGCAGCAGCACGTAGAGCCGAGAGAATGAGAAAGTACAGTACAGCGAGCAGTACTCATAGTACGTTTTCCGGTGAAGATGGTGTTCGAGTTCAGGAGACGAGACCCAGAGAGGCGAGTGTGTATGTTGGAGGAAGTCCAACTGCAGCAGCACGAAGAGCCGAGAGAATGAGAAAGTACAGCTCAGCGAGCAGCAGTCACAGTACATTTTCCGCTGAAGATGGTATGAGAGTTCAGGAGACGAGACCCAGAGAGGCGAGTATTCACACGGGAGGAAGTCCGACACCTGCAGCACGCAGAGCGGAGAGAATGAGAAAGTACGTAGTGTTCGAGCGCACGTGTCGGTCTATGGCGTAGCCTCCCGCCAGTGTGTTCGAGAATATCAATCGAGAATAACTCCCATCCTTGTCACTTTCTCGTATTCCCCACTCATAATATTACCAGGAGACTCATTCAAAAACCAATACTCGAACACAGGTACAGCTCAGCGAGCAGCACTCACAGTGCAAGTAAAACACACGGACCTCCCGGACGAATATCGGAAACGAGAGAACGATTTGCATCCTCGTTGAATGGCGCGGAAACGTCTCGTAGATCATTGAAAGAGGCATTGCTCAGCCCGATCGTTCCGGGAGAGAGAAGAGACAGGTACGGTTCGATGGACGAAGGTGTCATGTCGTTGGATGATGATATTGGATTGATGGAAAGTCATTCTTTCGACAGACCAAGTCTACGCAACACGAGAGTCAGCAAGGAAGAGAAACGAAGAGGTACTGCATTTTTGAATCCCGCCCCCGTGAAGTTGCAATGGGTTGGTGTGTTTCCCGACTCTCCTCCGGGTTTGTCTGATGATGTTGTTCGTGATGATGTTGCTCGTGATGATGTTGTTCGTGATGGTGGTGTTCGTGAGGACACGAAGAAGAGCGAGGGAGACGTGACCTTCTCATCTATGAAACGAGAACAACAACAACAACAAGGTAGAAGAGCAAGTGTAGCCAGAGTTCTGGACGAAGCGACAACGTGGAGACATTTCAAACGAACGAATACTACGAAACGATACTACTCACCCATACGAACAAGAACTTTTAGAAGAAGCAGCCCCCTTGAGAGGATGAGAACGACGACAGTATCATCATCATACGTATCCTCGAAAACATTGGACGAGGAACTTCAAGAGACGATGAGACTTTTGAAAATAGCAAAAATGGGAGGTAACATTGAGATTTCAAAGAGAGATGAGGAGAAATACAAGCTTCTAAAGGAACATCTTCGCAGTCCACCACCACTCAGTCCATTTGGGTATGCCGTAAACTCATCAGCAAGCAAGCGTGCATATCGTGCGTACATGACAGCAAGTTCGACGTTGAGAAGTGTGATTCGGGGTTAGTTAATAAGTAAGTTTTAAGCATTATATAAATGTCGTACTCGAAGCATCTCGCGTTTGACACGACTTATTTTTTGATCCGTCTCCTCTTCTCCATTACTACTAGACATTCGTAGCGCATTTCGAAGTGAAACGAATTTTTGGATACTTGACTTTATGTTTTCGCTGGTGATTAAGGGTGGTGATGGTTGTGTCTGTTTCTTCTGGTCCGATGTTGACGTTGTGGTGGAAGAAGGAGAATTAGTGACGGCAGGATCGATTGTCATACCGAGATTACGACGAACCATACGAAGTAACTGCGCCTCCAGATCGAAACGATCACTGGAGCTCAGCGTACCTGTATTTGAGGGTGTTTTGAGCGTAAGTTGACTCAATGTGACACACTACGTACACTCAGCAATAAGAGGTGATTGTGTTGGTGCCGTGGAAAATGAGGAAGGAGATGCAGCCTCCGGAATTGTGGAGGCTCGTCGCAGTGCATCCAAGGATGAAGAAAGACGACTCGGAGATGATTCTACAGACAAGGAAGAATGAGAATGATGACTCGAACGCGTCACCCCGTTTGATTTTCCAAATCGAGGTGAAGGCACAGAAGAGGATACGACCGAGGCACGATGCTGTCCCGTAGACGAATCTCTCAGACGTGAGGGTTTCTCTTCCAACGCATGCGTATCAATATTAGAGGGAACAACGCGATGAACAGACTCATGACGCACAGACGGTCGTGATTTGTCATGAACAGTATTGTCAGTAGAAGCAGCAAGCGGCTGAGACAATGAAGGCGTCGAGGAGACAAGAAACGGCGTGGATGCCGTGACTTTGAATGATGTTGATGTTGAACTGATGGACGTAGAGGTCGGACGTGATGCGGTCAAATGTGACGATCCACGTCGAGCTAAATCAGGAACAAGAATATTTTCAGTCGTAGTCACAGAGTCTCTTACACTTTCCGACGTATCAATATTAGAGGGAACAACGCGATGAATAGACTCATGACGCACAGACGGTCGTAATTTGTCATGAACAGTATTGTCAGTGGAAGCAGCAAGCGGTTGAGACAATGAAGGTGTCGAGGAGACAAGAAACGGTGTGGATGCTGTGATTTTGAATGTTGTTGCTGTTGAACTGATGGACGTGGAGGTCGGACGTGATGCGGTCAAATGTGACGATCCACGTCGAGCTAAATCAGGAACAAGAACCTTTTCAGTGGTATTTACAGGAACAGAAACAGTCGGGGCATGAGACTGCTCTGTGACGGATAAAGAGGTGGGACGCGACGCAGTCACACGCTCAGATCCGTGTTGAGCTAAATCAGGAACAAGAGCTGGAGTACCCTCAATATTCGTGGAGACAGATGGAGCAAGTACACTATGAGACTGCTCCGTCATCGACGTAGACGTAGGACGCGACGCAGTCAACAGTGCAGATCCTCTTCGAGCCGAATCGGGAGCCAGAGACGAAGGTACCCGTATCAATACGTCCAGCAACACATCAGAGGGAACAGGTGATGACTGTACAGACAACCGTTTTGATGACAGCGTACGAACACGAGGTTTCGACATGGGCACAGAATCTGAACTGACTCGAGGCCTTGAAGGTGTGATCCTGGACACCGAGGGCGAGACGTTCGATACGGATTTCGCGGATTTAGAAGCCGTGGACACACGTTTCGAAGACTTCGCACGACTGCGAGGTTTTGAACTTTGAACCACATCCGAACTCTTTCTTGGCCTTGACGGCACCATCGACCGTTCAACCTCTTCTTCTTCCTCCTCCTCCTCCTCATCAGAAGAAGAAGAGTCGTTCTCGTCCGTTTCCCACTCGGAACCCGAAGAGTCCAAGACTTTCTCAGGTTCCGATGGTTTCAACACATCTACGTCATCTCCATCATCACCAATCAAGAATATGGGATCCTCAGCTTCCATGATCAAATCCTGCAAAGAATCCGAAGGTTTCGGAATCCTCTCCGCGGAATCCGAACGATTCACGGTCGGCGTCGGAGGAGATCCGCACTCCTCCATGACCAGACTCAATTTCTTTGGTGAACTCGATACGGAACGTGTGGTACGACCCATCAGAAGACGAAGAAAGTCTTCATCACTTTTTGTCGTCTTGTACTTTTTACTCTTCATAGAAACGTATCTTTTTTGAATGTAGGATTGAGAGGGTTGGATTTTTGTATCAAAGAATGCGAATTTGCATACGAGAAATTTTCGGAAATAGGAGTAGGATCATATCCTATTTTTTGAATGTGGATGACATCATTATTTGGTACACACCGTTTTTCGAACATCTCGAGCGGCATCACATTTCTTAGATAAGGGCGTCAAATTTCATAGACAATGGCCTTGTAGCGTAATGGATAACGCGTCTGTCTCCTAAACAGAAGATTGCGAGTTCGAGTCTCGTCCTGGTCACTTTTTTTATTGTTTTTCGGGCACACGACGAGGGACGGACGCAATCTCTGACGAAAAATATGGTTCATTGGGCGCACTGTTCCAGAAGTATTTTTGGGCGGGTGGTTGGTGTTTTCAAGTAGAGGGAAGGCACGTAATTGTTTTAAGCGACTTTATTTATTAACATTAAATATAGATACTCGTACGAGTAAGTGCGAAATGGAAGAAATGGAAGACAAAACAGCCATTGTCTTTCTCGTTTTCTATCGCGATAGAGGATACGGATTGTACACCGGATACGAGGCTGGATAGTTTCCATTCTTGAAATGTGGTGACGTGTAAAAGTCTGAATAAATCGTTGCTGGAGGTTGACCCCACTCTGCTGGAGGAGGTAGCCACCAGGGCGGAGGATTCAACCACCAAGGTGCGGTTCCGCCTTTCACCTTTTGTTCGGCGAATCGTTCCTCCTCATCTACTTTCTTCTCTTCCTCCTCCTCATCTACTTTCCTCTCTTCCTTCTCCTCATTCTCTACAACATTATTACTATTACTCTCTTCTACATTGTCTAATTCATCGTTCGACGTCGACTTCTCCTCGACGACGTTCTCCTCTTTCGAATCCGCGAATCTCTCCTCTTTCTCCTTGGGCAGATTCGTATCTCCCGAAGTCACTGGATCTGTACCAACCGGATACGGTGACGTCTTACTAGACATCTCTTCACTCAAAAATCTCGATCTCAGAAGTTGCTTCGATCGTTTCTCGACCAAACGTTGTCTCATCACGTCCAACTCCTCTCTCAACTCTCTCATCTCACTCATACTCTTCTCACCTCTCAACAATCTCACACAGGAACCAAAATCTATCATGATTAGGAAGAGAATGTGGACGAAAATCTTCATTCTCTCTCTCTCTCTCTCTCTCTCTCTCTCTCTCTCTGTGAAATCTAAAAAAAAAAATCGAAAATCTTGACTCCATGTTTTCCAAGATTCGTGTGGGACACATCATTGTGTCTGTGAGGAAATCTCTCTCAGGACTGTGTTCCATGTTCCATACGACTTACTATTATTATATAACAACAACAACAACAACAACAACAACAACAACAACAACAACAACAACAACAACAACAACAACAATTAACCTATTTTTAAAGATCAGCTTCTTGAACCGAAAAATTTCTTGATATGACGTGGTCCCATAGTTCGACAGGGTCTGTCGTGTCTATTACGTGCGCCCAAAGTTCGTTTCGAATTTGTGGGAACGGCCCGAGCTTCTCACATATATCAAACGTGTTCATATCCAAATCGTTCTTGATAAACGGATCTGCGCCACTCTCGAGAAGAATCTTCACAATTTCGAGATCGCCTTGCTTCACTGCAAAATTTAAAGGCGTCGTGCCTGAATCGAGAGCGATTGAACCAAGCAATCCTGTGGAGGTAACAATACCCGTTCGATACAGACACTTAGCAGCAAAATGCAATGTTTTCCACTTTCGAGATAATGCCTCCTTCTCTCGTTCTACCTCGTTTCTATGTTTTCTCTTCATCATCGACATCTTTCGTCGAGCGGACGGGTGCACTTTACTTTGAAATGGCATGATTTTTATTGTGTTTGATGTCGGAATTTGGATTTTTTTTTTGGTTTGGGCTTTTGGTGTTTGGAGTTTCGGAGATGGAGAAGCCTGCAGTGGAGAAACGGAAAAAAATTTGGAGAACGTATACTATCTGATTTCCTATTAAACTATAATCTATAAAAAAACTATACAACTATAACTGTAAGAGAAAAGACGACGAAGCTGACCAAACAGACACACACACACGCACACATATACGAACAAAATAAAAATTAAAAGAGTCATGGATCCAATCCATTCCTCTCAAATCACGTGATATCATCACAGCTAAAACATCTCTCCTCTCCTTCCAAAAACACCACCATTATATAATCATTCGAACATGCAAATACCGTCGACACCATCGGGTGTATCGGGTTCAGCTGTCGCGACGTTCTTGACACCTCCCTCGACCTTTGTCGTATCGACTTGTGGTGGAGGTGTACTCACACTCATCGCAATTCTTCTGTGTTCGTGATGCAACTCCAACACGAGAGCAACACAATCTCGAATCTTCTCTGCTGTGCAATGTAAGGGTTTCTCGAGTTCAGGTCTCCACATGGGTACGATGTTTACAGCCTTTCTTGTGGCAACGACGATGGCAGCTGCTACGATACTGCTCGGAAAGGCTTGAAACGCGTAATCCTGAAGCGCGAGCTCTGCGAAAAAGTTGGTGTATTTCCTGAACTGCTTCAAAATACGTTTCAACGAGGGTTGTTCCTGATGATGTTGATGCATGGAATCGATCATGTCATCCTCGAAGAGCACACCCTTGTGAATAAAGTGTGCCAGGAAATGCAGTGGTGTGTACTCGGAGAGATCCCATTTCAGACGATTCAGAATCATGATTTCGAGTTGTACGATGTGTTTTCGTAATCTTCGTTCCTCTTTCTCCTGATCCTTGGAAAGATCGGGTGTCTTGAGTTCCTGTACGAGCATATCGATCGTGGGAACATCAATCTCTCTTTCCTCGAACTTGGCTGCGACAAGAAGACATACCAACGACACGTTCTGAAGTGACTCTCTTGGTACCTGTTTTGTTACGTCGGATTTAGTGAGTGAGAGAAAGAGAGAGAGAGAGTGAGGACGTACCACGCAGGATTGCATGATTCTGTCCATGTACATGACAGCCACGTGCGTAGTATGAGGTTGTAGATGAAACTTGAGTTGAATATCTGCCAACCAATCGACCAAAATTCTTCTGTACTTGACATACTCACTCTTCTCATCGAATATACGATGCTCGTTCTGATGTCTCATCATATGAGCGAACACGTCCTCCGCATCGAACCCAGGAACCAAACTCTTCGTCTTTCTCGAACTATGAACCAATTTCCTACATTTTTTATAAAAATGTTGTGTGAGTGAGTGAGAATGATGTATGAGTGAGAGTGAGTGAGTGAGTGAGTGAGAGTGTGCTTACCCTTGAGGTCTGACGGGTCTGGCTGCGGCGTCCTCCTCCGAAGACGATTTTCTCTCTCGTCGTATTTTCATACGTTTCTTGTTCCTCTGATTCAACTCATTCTCTTCATTCACATCTTCCATTCTTTCCATGATGATCTCCTCACTTGAAGAAGACACCAAACTCATCTCGCTACCGCAAGTACTCGCTCGACGGCCCGCACTCATTTTTCAACAACGAAATCTCTCTCTCTCTCTCTCTCTCACTACTAGAATTCAAAAAATTTGAAATTTGAAAATTTGAATTTCAAAAATTTTGATGAAAATCTCTAC
>JACLAC010015305.1_pt1 | contig 12245 bp, 7 predicted proteins | sample 8027881 | NCBI WGS metagenome assembly JACLAC01 (sample SAMN15725517, study PRJNA655200) | protist metagenome | isolation source: fluorescence activated cell sorting (FACS) single amplified genomes of... | place: Spain: Blaines Bay Microbial Observatory, Mediterranean Sea | collected 2016-01-19 | reverse complement strand
CACTATGCATTGCTGCGCAGCACGGCCATTGCATTGACGCGCGCGCAAGCGACGACTTGCTACTAAGCACGCCCACGGTCTCCCACATACTTTGCGACCGTATACTCACGACGACCACGGTCTCGCGCTGGCTTTCTGAGCTGGCGCTCACCACGACTACTGTGCCACGTGGGCTCGATTACTGGCTGATCAACGTGACCACGGCCTCGCGTGGACTCGCTGCATGGCGGTGCAACACGGCCACGGCCTCACGCGGACGCAGGGCGCCGCTTATCACGCCCATCACAGCCACGCGTGGGCACGACACATTGCGACGCCGTACAACGACGGCATCACGTGGACTCCATGCATTGCACAACAATGTGACACCTGCCTCGCACCGACTGCCTGACTCTATACGTGCCGGGACCACTCACGCACGCGGACACTACGACCTTGCATTCCGCTCGCCCACTGCCGCACGCGCACTCGATGCGTGCATGCACAATCCCTACACATTTATACACACAACGGCCACTGCCTCGCACGGACTCGACGCAATGCTGCTACACGCGACCACGGTCGCGCACGGACTTGACTCACCACGACCACTGCCTCACACTGACGCTACACAATTACGCGCGATACGACCACTGCCTCGCACGGACACCACACCTTGTACGCAACACGACCACTGCCGCACGCGGACTTCACACATCCATGCGCAGCCCGACCACTGCCATGCACGCCCCCCCCCCCCGCACTACTTGACACCCAACGCGGCCATCGCCGCACACCGACTCACTGCACTTGCACTCACTGCGACAACAACCGCACACTTACTCCATGCATTGCTACTCGCTACGGCCACGACCTCACATTACTACGCTGCAATGCTGCCCAGCACGGCCACTGCCACACGTGTACGCGATGCGCGGACACCCAACGCAGCCAGCGCCGCGCGTCAGACGCCATGCGCTGCTACACAGCACGACCACTGCCTCACGTTTACACCAAACTTATGCCCGATCACTGCACCTGCCCAGCGTCGGCTTGCTGCACTGCTACACGCACGACGACCACTGCCTCGCGTGAATGCGGTCTACGCACTACGGCCCTGCCACGCGTTGACGCCATACACCTATAACCACTACGACATCTGACTCACACGAGCTCGCTGTATCACGATTGAGCACGACCACTTGAACACATGGGCGCAATGCCTTGCTAGCCGACACGACCACGGCCGTACGCCGACGCAGCGGCGTGCTACTCACGACGACCGCTGCCTCGAACGCACCCTACTCATTTCTACTCACGACGACAACGACCTCACGCTGCCACTACACGTGGACACGCACTACGCCCACGGCCGCGCACGGGCTTTATCCACTTAGACGCACGACGACCACTGCCACGCACGACCTTTCCGAGCTACTAGTCACGACGGCCACTGACTCACGCTGACTCTATTGACTTACACGCATGTACACCGCAGCTCTATGCACGGGCACGAACGACGAACACGACCGCACACGGACTATGCACATCTATGCTCACGGCGACCATTGCCTCGGACCGACTCTCGACATTTGCGCGCAACACGACCACGACCGCTCGCGGACGCTGCCACTGCATACGCAATACGACCACTGCCTCGCGATGATGCCATGCACTGATGCTCAACACGGCCACGGCCGCTGGCGGATGCTATGCGCTTATACCCAACGCGAACACTGCCACACACGGGCGCGATGCATCTGTACTCAATGCGGTCGCTGCCTCACGCAGACGCGACGCCTTGCCACTCACCACGACAACGGTCACGCGCGGACTTAACGCGCTTGCACGCAAGCTCGACGACATGACATTCACTACAGCCACTGCCACGTGCGGGCACTCTGCGCCGCTACTCAACACGGCCACTGCCGCACGTGGGCACTATGCATTGACACGCGGGACAGCCACTGCCTCGCGCGGGCTCCATGCATTGCTAGCCATACTGCCAGCAGTCGTGCACGGACTTCAGACAGCTGTACACACTAGGACCACTGGCTCGCGCTGCCTCGACACAGCTATATGCCATACGGCCACTGCCGCACGCAGACTCTATGCGCTGCTACACAAGCCCCATACATGTCTGCACCAGCGGCCACTGTCTCGTTTGGACTCGATGCAGTGCCACGAAACACGGCCCCCGGCCACGCACATACTCGAATCAGGATGACCACTGCCTCGGACTGGCTCTCTGCACTTGCGTGCAAGGCGGCCGGCGCCTCGCACGGACGCCATGACTTGTACGCCAGACGACCATTGCCTCGCGCAGACAGTATGCATCGCTGTGCACCACGACAAATGCCACGCACGGATTCTGTGACGAGACACTAAGCACGGCCACTGCCTCGCACCGACGCTGTGCGTCGACACTCACTACGGACACTGCCTCACACTGACGCCATGCGCGGCTACTCACCACGACCACTGCCGCACACTACTACGCAGCACTGCTACACGGCACGACAACTGCCTCGCGTGCACACTCTGCGCCGATACCCACTAACACCACTGCCTAGCACGGACGCCATGCACGGCTACGCACGACGGCCACTGCCACGCGTGGACGCTACACACGGATACGCAACACGGCAACGACCGATCGCCGACTTCATGCATTGCTACACTAATTACGGCCACTGTCTCGCATCAACTCGACATACGCGATACGGCCACTGTCACGCACGGACGCCACACGTTTATAGCCAGTACGACCACGGACGGGCGTGAACTCGAGGCAGCAGCATTTGTCACGCCCACGCCATCGCATGGACTCGCTGCCGTGCTACTCGGCACGACCACGGCCGCACACCGACGCCGCGACAAGATACTCACGGCGACAAATGCCTCATACGGACCATACCCACTTCTATTAACGACGACCACTGCCGCACACGGACTTTACACATTTACACGCAGCACGGCAACGGTCACGCGTGGCTGCTATCCATCGACCCTCAGCACATCCACTGCCGCCCGCACACTTTCTGAGCTCACCGCCAACACGCCCACGGCGGCACGCGACATCTATTCTGCTATACCCCATGCGACCACTGCCGCACGCGGGCTCGGCACATTTATGCACCGACGCGATGCAAGGGCACGAACGACGACCACTACCACAGGCGGGCTATGCACCTCTGTGCACACTGCAACCTCTGCCGCGCGCGGCTTCGATGCATGCATGCGCACGACGACCACGGCCACACGCGGACTCGATGCCTTGCTACTCTGCATGACCACGGTCGCACGCCGACGCTGCGACTTGCGACACACGACGACCGCGGACTCGCGCGAACCATACACATCTATATTAACGACGACCACTGCCTCGCGCGGACTCTACACAGTGACATGCAACACGGCCACGGCCACACGCGGACTCTAGCCATTTACACATACTACGAGCACCGCCACGCGCAACCTTTATGAGCTACTAGTCACGACGGCCACTGCCTCGCGCTGCTGTTCTGCGCTTGCACGCATTTATGCACCAGCTCTATGCACTGGCACGACCGACGAGCACGACCACAAGCGAGCTGTGCACACACATGCCCACGGCGACCACGGCCTCGCGCCAGCTCGATGTATTGATGAGCAAGCCGACCAATGTCGCTCGTGGACTCGATACCATGCTACTCGTCGCGACCGCTGCCACACGTCGACGCTGCGACCCACAGTCGCACGTGGGCCCACTGCCTTGCGACTCGGCACGACCACGACCGCACGCCGACGCTGCAACTTGCTACTCACGACGACCACTGCCTCGCGCGGGCCCTGCTCACATCTAGTCACGACGACCACTGCCACGGGCGGGCGCTGCGCATTGAAACGCACGACGGTCACGGACGCGCGCGACCTGCATCCGCTGACACGCAACACGTCCCCACGCCGCACGCAATCTTTCTGAACTCAGCTCCAAGACGGCCACTGCCACGTGCTGCCATTTTCCACTCGCTACTAGCTGTGGCCACTGCCACACGCGGCCTCGACACGGGTGTGCACCCGCTCTATGCACGGACCCGAACGACAAGCACGACCGCACCGGGACGGTGCTCATCGGTGTTCACAGCGGCCCTGCCTCGCACTGAGGCTAGCACGTTGCACGCAACACGGCCGCTGCCGCACGTGGACGCTATGCATTGGTACGAACGACGACCACGACCTCGCGCGGAATCCACTCTTTCGTGCGCATGACGACCACTGCCACACGCGACCTCCATGCACGTGCACGCAATGCAACCAGGGTCGCGGGCGCCATATCACTTCATACGCACGACGGCCACGGTCTCGTGCCGACTCGCTGCATCACCGATCACCACGACAACGGTCTCGGTCAGACGATCTGTATCTATGCGCACGACGTCACTGCCGCACACCGACGCCGTGCACCGACACTCACTGCGGCCGCTGCGCCGCGCTTGCTCGACTACTTGACACGCAGCACGGCAACCGACACATTGTGACCCAACACATTGGTGCAGAGCTCTACACAGTTGCACGCACTGCGACCACCGACTCGCGCTGACGCTTGACGATGCTAGACAACACGACGACTGCATCACACGTACTCTACACACATACACGCACTTATACATACACCGATCTACACATGCAGTACGGCCACGGCCTCGCGTGGACTCTATGCGCTGGCACCCAACACGGCCATGGCCTTGCACTTACTCGGCGTATCACTACTCAACACGACCGCGTCCGCGCGTGGACGCGATGCATTGCCACGCCACACGAACACTGCCGCGCACGGACTCGGCACATTGCCACTCTGCGCGGGCACGGCCTCGCACGGACGTTGCGCACGGACGCCCAACACGACCACTGTCTCGCACCCCTTTTCTGGCTTGGCACGCAGGACCGCAACTGCCTCGCGTGAGCGCGATGCTATTACACGCAGGACGGCCACGACACCACGCACACTTTATACACTTACACGCACTACGACCACCGCCACGCGCGTACTCTACGCACTTATACGCAACACGACCACGGCCTCACGCTGGCTCTATTCGTTGCTACACAAGCTCTATTCATGTATGCATAACACGACAACGACCACGCGCGACCTACACCAACTTACACGCACGACGGCCACTGTCTCGCTCGGGCGCTATGCACTTATACGCGCGTCGGCGGCTGTCTCGCGTGGCGGCTATGCACTGCTACGCAGCACGACAACGACTTATCACGGCATCGTTTCATTTATACCAGCGAGAAGGCCACTGCCGCACGCGGACGCTATGGATTCGTGCACCGTACGGCCACTACCTCGCGCGGGCGCGACGCATCAACACTCAACGCGGCCGCGGCCTCGCACGCGATCGCTGCGCTGCTGCCCACACACGACCACTTACTCGCGCGGACGCGACACATCTCTACGCACGACGGCCGCGGGCCCACGACCTTTCCGAGCCCACACGCGTGACGGCCACGGCCCCGCACTGGCGTTACGCCTTGCTACTCAATGCGACCACTGCCGCGCGCGGACGCGACAGCGCTTACACTGCACGGCCACTGCCGCACGCGGACTCTATGCGCTGACACCCCACGCACGACCACGGCCGCGCGTGGACTCACTGACTAGACACGCAACGCGGCCCGCGCCGCGCTGGGACTCAATGCCTTGCGACTCACGACGACCACTGCCTCACGTGGGCTCTCGGCGCTGCAGCGCAACACGGCACCTGTACGGCGCTGCCTTTCGGCATTGCTGCTACCGACGACCAATGCAATACGTGGACGCTATGCAGTGCTACCCACTACGACCACTGCCACACACGGACGCTATGCAATGCTAGCCAGCACGACCACTGACGCGCGTGGACTCATGCCAGCTGTGCGCAACACGGCCACTGCCACGCGTGGGCGTGACGCATTGACACTCGGCACGACCAATACCACATGCACGTTCTGACATGCGACGCACGACGACCACAGTCACGCGTGGACGTTCTGGCTTGCCACTCAATACGACAGCGGCCGCGTTTTGGACTTCATGCATTTATACGCACGCCATCCATTGACGCACGCTGACTCGATGGCTGGCTACACACGCTGACCACTGTCACGCGTGGACGCTATGCTTGCATACACACTGCCAGTGACTTGCTAGTCAATGCGCCCGCCACCTCGCCGCAGCGCTATGCATTGCTAGGCACGACGGCCACCGTCGCGCGTGGACTGCATCACTTGCGACTCACGACACCACCGCTCGCGCGTGGGCACTATTCCTTGACACGCACCACTATCACCGTCACGCGCCGACTCGATTCAGTGCTGCTCCACACCGCCACTGCCTCGCGCAACGTCGATACATCTATACTCACTGCGACCGCGGCCTCGCGCGGGCTTGCTGCACTGACACTCAACACGGCGGCGGCCTCGCACGGGCTCGGCGCATGCATACTCGCGATGACCACTTGCTCGCACTTACTCTATGCATTTACGATACGCACGACCACTGCCACGCACAGACTCGATGCACTGACACTCACGACGACAGCTGCCTCGCACGGACTCTACGTCTCACCAACCTAGTTGGGCCACTCACGGGCCGACAGACCAAATTAAGAGAACCATGCGTTTTATAGCGTACTACTTTGTGACGTGTACTGTCAGTGCAAAGTGCCAGTGCGAAACATTACAACTACTATTACGCAATTGTTGGGAGCGAACGTTTTTGACGCATAAGCTCTTATCCGACGCTTGTCCGAAGTGAACGCGCAAACGGAAGCAAGGGCAGGCTGAACGCACTACCAGCGCCAACGGCCGCTAGAGTCATGACCGCTCACTTCAGCTCGATGGCCCACTTCTTGCCCTCGAGCTGGATGATCTTGAACTTGCGGTTGTCTCTGATGAGCACCAGTAAGGTCCCTCGCTCGATCAATGCGTCGAGCACGGCCCAACGGCCGCCGCGATGAAGCTGAAAGGGGGAAGCGCTCCCATATTCCTCGCACTCCTCGGCGATTATGTCGAAGACAAACTTTTCGCGCTCAGCACGCTCTGCGTCCGAGCTCGGTTCGGGTTGAACCCGAGGTCCATCGCCCAAGGTGTCGCCAAAGGCCGACATATTGTCGTTCAAATGATTTGGAAGCGTCCAAAGGGCCAAGAATTCTGTCTTCATGGTGATGACCGCCTGGACGACTTTCTCTGTTGCGACCTCCCACTGCTTCGGGTGGAGCAGAACAGCGCTTGCGTCTGTGAGAAGAAGGACAACCATGGCATGCCGACATACGTCATCCAGCGCTGCTGCCTCCGTTCTCTGGGGAGAACCATTCTGGAGCATGAGCTCGTTGCCGTCGTTCTGCGAAAGCGAGTTCTTTGTGTGGAGCTTGCACATGAAACCTTCGCCGCCAACGGCCGGCGTTATGGTGATGCTGTCTTGGATTGAAGAGATGCTGGGTCCTCCAAGTTCCTTGCATCGATTGAAGTGGTTCTTGAGAACATTGCCCCACCCGAATTCATCTTTCTTGTATTGCTGTACAAGTTCAGAGACGACACCTTTGAGGTCCTCGAAGGCAAAATCAAAGAAAGGCGTGGCGGCCATCGCCAAGGGCCGAGAGCAAATCGCAAACGACCGATCGCCAACGGCCGATACCTATGGAAGACCGTGAAAGCCTTCGCATGACATGCGAAGGCTTGAGCTGAAAGCAGCAGCAGCAGGAACAAGAGTTCAACGGCACGCAGCAGCAGAAGGGACAAACGCAGCAGAAGCAACAAACGAGACGGCAACGGCGGCAATGACAAATAGCAGCAGCAGCAGGGGCAATAACCGACCGACGCAGCCAGTGCAGTAATCAAAAGATTCAGCATGAACAAAACTTCAATGTTTTCGATTTTTTTTCCTTGAAAACTTCAATGCAGCGATCCCCGCGTGCCCGCCCGACTCAGTCGTATCTGGAAAATCCGTAATGTCCAAACTTCTTTTTTCTTATTTGTGCGGCCGCCTGGCGGTCAGGAACCGTTGAATGTTCGCGCTTCTTGACGATTTTATATGCGTGCAGCCACCACCAGAGCAATTCCTGAGCAGTGTACTCTTTCCCGAGATCATAGAACAGCCTCGCGAGCACGGTCACCTTGGCTTGCCGTCGCCAATGGCCGACCCCATCACGAGGGAAGCGTAACACGGTCGTGGAGCCGAGTTCATGGACATCGACGTTATCTTCAAACTCTTTGTCACCAACGGCCGACTGCGTCTGCAAGTCCTTTAATGCTTGTCTCTGTGCCTCCCCGCGAGCGAACTGATGATGCCACATAGCCTCTTTGCGTGGCATGGGTGTGTCCTGGATCACCCAGCCACCTTCAATCTCCGCGACCTCACCCTCGTATCGCCGCACGATGTCGGTGAAATACCTTTTTATGGCCCCGTGAGGGCCTTCTTCCTCCGCAAATCCGAACTCTTTCTGGAAATCCTGCTGTGTCATGACCTGGGTCGGCTCGTCAATCGCTGGCAGCGCTTCGAAGAGGCGCCAAGGGCCGCCACGAACGGCCAATCCTTTGCTGATAACCTCGTCGAAGAGCTTGTGGCGATAATGGATGTTATTATCGTTCATAAAGGCCACGTAATTCTGAGGTTTTGTTTGCCTTTGAGGGTGTTCTTTGGCAAACGGCCTCGCCAGCATATCGACAGTAAATTGCCAGTAATTTATGAGGACGGCATCGAACAACTTGTCCATTATCTTCCAATCCAGAGACCAGGTGATCCGACTGGCGGCCGACAGCGGGTTGCACGGTACTTCGAAACGATTCACTGGCCTTTTACTGCGAGGCACCTGGCGAGGGTCTCTGCGTCGGAGACTCAGCAGCCGTGCCGTGCGCTGTTCTTCGCTCTCGGGCTGTGCCTTTCCAGCCTGCCCCCTATGTTGTTGCTCCTCCTGCTCCTGCTGCTGCTGCTGCTCCAGCTGCTGCTGCGTTTGCGGCTCCTGAAGGTTCTGCTGCTCCTGCTGCTGCTCGAAAAGCTGCTGCTGCTGCTGATCCTGAAACGGATACTGCATCAAAAGCTCCTGATGCTCCTGATGTTGCTCCTCAATCAGCTTCTGCGTTTCCTGCTCCATTTGCCACTGCCGCTCTTGCTGCTCTTCGCGCTGCCGCTGCTCTAGCTCCTGCGCCAGCCGCTGCTCCTCCTCATTAAGCTGTTGCTGCTGCCTCAGCTGCTCCTGCAACTCCAGTTGGTGCAACGCCCACTGCTCAGATCGCGCCTGCAAATAAAGCTCCTCCAGATGCTTCGCCTCCTGCTCTAGCAGCTGCCGCTGCTTTTGCTCCTCCTGAAGCTGCTGCTGCTGCTGCTGCTGCTTTTGCTGCTCCAGATTCTGCTGCTGCTGCTGCTGCCACAACTGCTCCTGCTCTTGCTGCTCCCGAAGCTGCTGCTGCTGCTGCTTTTGCTGCTCCTGAAGCTGCCGCTGCTGCTGCTCTTCCTGCTCCTGCATCTGCTGCTGCTGCTGCTGCTGCCGCCGCTGCTTCTCCGCCAGCTGCTGCTGCTCCTGCTGCAGCTGCTGCTGTTGCCGCGCCTGCTCAGCCAGAAGCTGCTGCCGCCGCTGCCGCTGCTCCTGCTCTTGCTGCTCCTGAAGCTGCTGCTGCCGCTGCTGCTGCTTTTGCTGCTCCAGTATCTGCTGCTGCTGCTCCTGCTGCAGCTTTTGCTGATCCAGCTTTTGCTGCTCCTCAAGCTGCCGCGCCTGCTGCCGCTGCTTCTCTTGCTGCTCCTGAAGCCGCTGCTGCTGCTGCTTTTGCTGGTCCTGAATCTGCTGCTGCTGCTGCTGCTGCCGCCGCAGCTGCTCCTGCTCTTGCTGCTCCGCCAGCTGCTCCTGATGCCGCTGCAGCTGCTGCTTTTGCCGCTCCTGCTGCTCAGAAAGCTCCTGCTGCTGCCGCCGCAGCTCCTGCACTTTCTTCTGCTGCATCTCCTGCGACTGCTGATCCTCGCGCCGACCAGCCCACCACCGCGACTCCAATTGCTGCATCCTTTGCTTCTGCTTTGACTGCTGCTGCTGCTTCTGCTCCTCCAGAAGCTGCTGAGCCCGCTGATTCTCAGGCTGCTGCTGCTGTTGCTGCTGCTGCTGTGGTGGCAGTTGGCTGCTGGAACTTGGGCTCCGGCCGACTGCCACCAACGCTGCCGCACCTGGAACTTCGCTGCCGCCAACGGCCGACTGGCACGACGAAGAGCTGTTGCCCTCCGTCGCCGTCGCCAACGGCCGAGGGGTCTGCATCGCTTCCTCAGACTCCTCCAGGTCCTCTGCGTCATAGTATTCAGTACCTGACTCTGCGCCAAGGGCCGCCAAGTCATCATATTCACCGAAGAATGTATCGTGGTAAGGAAGCTGGCATCCTGCGATCTCACAAAGCATGTTGATGACCATTTGGCAACGCTCCTCCGTTTTGGGGCCCGTTTGAATCAGCATCCAGAGATGATGAATACCTAGAGGGTCCCTGTGCTTGCTCCAGCCTGCGAGAACAGTCTCGTTGAAATTCGTTCGAAATCCAATATTGTACTCTGAGGCGTGCTCCTCTTCTTTATCTGTCAACAATGGCTTCGTCACATCATGATCTGCGCTACCTTCGGCCACCAAAGGGTGGGATTCGATAAGCTGCTCAACGACATTTATGTTGAACTTTTTGTCGTCCTCCATATACAGGTTGAACTGGGTCTTGTTTATGATCCAGAGATACCCTACCTTTTTTTGGTCTGCACGAATCTGTTTGATGTTGGCCACTGCTCCGGGCATGACTACTTTTCGATAAACGCCGAGCCGATATTTCTTGGCTGATAGGGCTTTTGCCCATTTCTCAAAGATGATGCCCTCGTCCCAAACTTTAACCTCCTGTCGGAATACTTTCGCGTTTGTCTTCGCCCGCGCTATCTTCTTCTCCTCTAGGGTCTTCTTCCTCCCCCCCATGCCACCAGCTTAGCGATCGCCAACGGCCGATACCTACACGGAAAAAGTTGCAAGCCTTCGCATGACATGCGAAGGCTTGAGCTGAAAATGTTACGGAACACGACATTTTGCCATAAACCAGTGCAGCAGCAAACGCAGCAACAGCAACAAACGAGACGGCAACGGTGGCAATGACAACTAGCAGCAGCAGCGACGGCGACGGCAACGGCAGTGGCGATGGCCATGGCAGCGGCGATGGCGATGGCGACAGCGAAGGCAACCAACACGACCATGGCAGCATTGGCGGAAACATGAATGTCGATGTTTGTCCTCGAACCCTACCCTACCCTACCCCCCCTACCCTAAGGTCGACTTCTCAAACCACTTGTTGCCCCCACTGGTCCACCAAGTCTCTCCACCACTTGCTTGGCGCCAACGGCCGCCCTGGCCGCCCCGCGCGCGTATGCCACTGCTGGTGCCACGCGTGGTGACTTTCCCAAATCGAATCAAGGGAAGGCTGAGCCATGCGTCCTCGATGGTGTTCGCGGATTCCCAGCGGCAGAACATGCGGAGAAAGTACGGAAAGTTGACGCCGACGACCTTCCTGATGAACTGCGTTTTATGGCATGTCATGAGCATCACGTTGACCTTGCCGGGGTTTCCCTTGACGGGGCAAAGTTTTCCCTCATGAGGTGGTTGAAGATCGACCCTGACCCGTTCCCTTTGGAAATACTCTTTGTCCACCACGTTGCGGTTGGAACCCGTCACTTTCAAACTGGGAGTCCAAATGTCCAGCGGAGCGGGCTGATAGTTGTCACCAAACGGCCTGCGATACTCGAACCCGAACTTTGTGATCAAGCCCAAGACGTCCTTGACGCGGTCCTGGGGTTCCTGACTCGGGAACCCCGTCTGACGCCAATGGCCGTCACCCCTCCCCTTGGTAGGGCGTGGCCTGACGTCTGACAGCAACCCCTCTTGCAAGAGCTCAGGGTACGACTGAACATAGTCCCTGACGACATCGACGGCCTGCAAATAGTGGTGGCGCAGCATCTGGTCGTCGTAGAGGCCCGAGAATATGAAGGGCCTCAAGTCCTCAAGTAGAACATACCTGCCATTGCGTATATTGAGGGCATTGTACTTGTACTCTCCGTCCTGCTGGTCGATGATGATCTCCCCTATCTCCGTCACCATCCATTCGTAGAACTCGTAAAAAGTCTGCTTGTTCTTGAATCCACTGGGCACCTGAAGTTTGCCAGATTGCGACGGCACCATGCGACACGGCCGCTCCGTCGGGGGACTCGGGCCAGCGGCGCCAACGGCCGCCCGCGGCTT
>JACLAC010025634.1_pt1 | contig 12247 bp, 7 predicted proteins | sample 8027881 | NCBI WGS metagenome assembly JACLAC01 (sample SAMN15725517, study PRJNA655200) | protist metagenome | isolation source: fluorescence activated cell sorting (FACS) single amplified genomes of... | place: Spain: Blaines Bay Microbial Observatory, Mediterranean Sea | collected 2016-01-19 | reverse complement strand
TCAAAATATAGTATTATTTAGTTAGTTACAAAGTTATAGCTAGCCCTCGATGATGATGATGTAAGTAAAAATTCCAGAGAGATAGTTTGTATATATATATATATATATTCATATTCACGTCTAGTTTGATTAATAAATTTCCTGTGCTTTATTTTAGTCGCTTTTTTATTGCTTCTTCTTTAATCGATTCGTTGATTAATTTTTAGAGAGAGAGAGAGAGAGAAAAAAAATATAAATTTAATTTGTTTATTGGAATATATATTTATTTGTTGGTTTGTTTTTTCGTATAAAGATAGATATACACACACGCGCGCGCGATGAAAAACACTATGAAGATAACAACAATATATATTATGCTGTTGATAATATGCCCAACGGTAACGCTTGCCCAAGAGGAGACAGATGTTCTTGAAACATCTGATGCTATACCGGAAGTGAAAAAAATCAAAGAGTTAGAGTCCAACATGCAAGAAGAAGTTACGGAACCGGAAATACTAGAAGAATATAAGGAACCAGAAATAATACAAGAAGAATATAGGGAACCAGAAGAGGAAGAAGTAGAAGAAGAGTTTGATGTTATGACTTTAGATCCAGCTGGTTCTCCAGTATTTGGACCTGGTGGGGGGAAATACCCTGTAGGGCAAGAATTAAATATATTTACGTTGCAAAATGGTGCAAAAGTACATGTAACTTTTGACGGCTCTACACCATCTAACTTTACTGATATTTTTGAAAGTCCACATGTCTTTGAAGAAGTGGGTGAATATACAGTACGCGCTAGATGTTCTGCTGAAAATTATCGTGACAGTTCCATTATTCAGTTTGTCTATCTAATACAAACGACTGCGAGTGTACCGCGCATAAAGGCAGTCCCGTTAGATGAACAGCCATTTAATACTAGCGATGCCACTGCTACTTACCTTGGAAGGTATCAAGAAGGTGTTAAATTGAGTTTTGAATCGGAGACACCTGGCGCAAAATATTATTTCACTACTTCTAAAAAAGGTGAGACAAGTGTTGAACCATCGCTGGACTCGCATTATACAGACGATGAGATCATCATATCTGAGAAAGGATTGCATACCGTTCGAGTAAAAGCAATTTCCGATAATACATTTATAAGCGAGGAAATATTGATTACAGTACGTGTATATCCAAGACCACCACGACCTGCCTTTCACATTAGATCAAAAAGAGCAATGTTATCTGATATGGATGTTGCATATTATAAAATGGCAGATCGCCATAAGGATGAAACAATGCGACCGGTGGATTTAGTAGACTTTATAGCATTGGTTTTAAATCCAGATGTTGGTATGTGCGTTGATTGTAGAATTAATAAACAGGAACAAGAGATTTTAAAGGAGCAAACTGAACATATGAAGTATTTAGAAGGTTTACATGTGGATGAAGGCATGAAATTGCATCACGGTTTTATTACGCGAGGTTCATGTTTTGATTTTATATATGTTTTGAACAAAAAAATGTACAAGTTACGGGAGAGAAGGAAAGAAGTAGGATCGAAAGATGATCTTATTAATCGCCAAGGAAAAGAGCTTTGAAATTAGATTTAGATGATATATTGTATCTAACGATATATATGTTATATATTGCTCTTCGTTCATACATTGTTTTATATGCGAAGATTTTATATTTTAATAATACAGTAAAAAGGGGTTTGTTTTTATGATGCAAAAGTGCTATGCATATTAAAATATATTATAACGTATACGTCAGTGGATTACGATGAACTCTATCGCAATGCTATGATTCATTGTCCATTTTTCAGTATAGTGAGATAGATTATTGCCTCTAGGTTATATATTGTATTATTTTGAAGAGTACGAAGTTTCGTATGGATCATATGATAAGAATTATCCACATGAGTGAAAATTAAAAAATATATTTTTTAATTTTTACTCACATAATAATTCCTACTCTTCAAAAGAATACAATAATTGAAATATAATCTATCTCACATTGATTGATACTCGTATATATACTCGTATATACTTCGTATTAATAATTTATTTTTATAAAAGCGTAAGCAAAATCATATTATGATGGTTAAAATCTACAAGTTATAAATATATATGTGCATACTTCGTATTTAATATAATAATTTTACTTCCCGTAATAAATAATATGCTCAATACTCAATCTCAAGAATGATATTTTCTATCCTACTATAGTAAAGCTCTAATGCACGTCGGCAAACTCATACTCCACAAGCACGAGTAGGTTTCTATCCTTCCGTGCGCTCTCGTTGAACGCGCTGACGTTGAGTTCATTCAAAAACGGTGAGGCTGTCGAAGTGAAAGATCTTGCTGTGAACAACAACCGGTAACTATAAGGAAAAATATCTCGAAGTGCACGATTGTGGCAAAAAGCCGCGGATTTGATCACCTTAGCTTGTAAGTCTCTACAAGTTTCGTTGACCCATTATATATATATAATATGATATTTCTCCCTTCTTAGAGTCTATTATTTTATTGTTGAGATATACCACGCTTTGTCCATCTTATCATATCATATTGTCATAATGATATGATACCAGGTATGCCAGTATGCATTTAAATAGAAATAATTCCACACCCATCATATATATATATGCACATGTATATATATATATATTATCTCTCAAAATTGTATACCTAAGATAGCTTCCTCCTTTTCTGGATGAAACATTGTCATATCTACTTGCAAATCATTATCTTCCGAAATGAAAGATTGCAAACATAAAACGCTTTCAGATGGATTCAAATTACTTGCCCTTTTCTTAACTTGTTGATTTTTTTTTACGCGCCTTCGCTTTGTTTTATTCTTGTTAGTAGAATTTGAACGATTAGCATCTCCAGCAGGATCCTTTGTTCCTGTATTAGTGACTTTTTTCTTAGATACATTCCGTTTCTTGTTACTTTTCAAAGATGAGCGGTTGCCACCTTTGTTATTCTTTAACTTGCTGGTACTCAAATTATTGTTCTTACTTCCACTTAATGATAGGGACGACGTATTGCTTTTTCTCCTCTTCTTTTTTGGGGGCAATTTATTAATATCAGAGATTATATTTTCAAAACTTAATTGATTGCTTTCACTTGAACCATGTTCATCAAGCAAATTAGATAAATTTTGTATTTCAGCAGAGTCTGCTAAACTATTGTCCACTCGTGGCAACACATTTGACGTTATTTTCTTGTTTTTTTTCGACGCGGACGATTTCCTATTTCTAGATTTTAATTGCTGTTTCCTAACCTTCTCAAAAAATACTAAACGTGATTTTTCTAGCATTACTCTGCGGCTAGCCAATTCCTTCGCCGAGAATTTGGACATATTGCCGACAACATATACTTGCTTACCAACGCAGGCTTTACCAGCAAATTTTTTACTTATTCGCATTGGATCGCACAGTAGCTTATCAGCAAGTAAGCTTCGCAACGTAATGCCAACTTCTGCATTGTGTATAACGCCATCTTGAAAGTCTCGAATGACATCCCCAGCATACTTTTCTTCTTCTTTCGTCCATTTACCACGTCGCATTTTTCCATCCACTAATAAAGTATCGGCGCCTTCTCCCGCTGCTTCGATGAGAGCCTCCGGAGTGACTTTAAAATTCGCATCATCTTGTAAACGTGTCGATAATGGAAATTTGAAGTTAGACTTATCACTACTAGTGGCAATGCTTGTTGTTGTTGTTATCGAAGTTGGAGTTGTTCTACTATTAGAAGATGCAGAGGTGCTGGAATTATTGGAACTTCTATCAATATTGCTGTCATTATTTGTGATATTATTACTTTCGTCAATACCTAATTTTTTTTTACTATTTTTTTCTGGTGCAATATGATTTTCCGTTGGCTTATTTACTATTGTTGCTGCTGGTGCTACAGTTGTTACTATTGTTGATGATTTCGGTATTTTTTCTGTTTCTCCACTTTTTTCTATCATCTCTTGGGATCGTTTCTGTTCTATTGATGAAAGGGTTCCTACTTTTTGCGCTGCTGACGTTTGATTAAGTCCTTCTTGTACGCCTTTACCTATATCCATATTTAAATAACTATTATAATTATATATAATTATATAATAAAGAAGATATCCACGGCTGCAATCACGAGTGTTTTCACCACTGGAGACAAAAGAGTTGATAAGCACTATCAACCAAGTGGTCTATACTACTTTTTAAACAATCAATGCAATACAAATAATAATATGATCAACAGTAACTATTATTATGTAACAAGGATTTGGACACGCAATAAAACCAAGAATATTTAATAATTATATATGTTTTTTTTTGCCACAACAAAAAGAAAAAGAAAAAAATTCCCTATATTAGTACTTAATATGAAATTATACTTGTTTCGTCACCTCGTGTTGCTTTATTTGTATACGTTTGGAAAACTACACGAAACAATATAGCAAATGAAGTAGGTACTTCTACGTACATCGGGGTTTGCACATTTAATATCCTATTATTAGAATTATTAATAATAATTATAATAATAATAATATTATAATATTATTTTTTAAATAAAATAATAATATCATCACAACAAACATCACAACAAAACGTGCATAGCAGCATACCAGCATAGAGCATAGACGACTAGATCTATCAGCATAGCTAGAGCTAGAGCTACCTGGCATTTAATACCTGGCATATTGGCATACCAATTTGAAGAAAGTATTCATGGCACTCGCCAAAAATATAAAATTTGGTACTTTTAAGTATATATTATTTGTATACTAAATGGATATAAAATGCAGATTCTCCCATTTTGGGTTTTATATCAAATACAAAAACCAATTTATCCGCAAAAAAAAAATTCAAATAGTCGATTTAAGTACAAATAAGAATACTAAATTTTCATAGCTGCCAAGTCATCTAGTAGCATAGATCTACCAGCATACCCAGCCTAAGGCCGTTCAACATTGAGTGTTGAACATTTGACCTTAAAAAGTCTCCTGAAAAAAAAAAAGTGTCCCGATTTCCGTAATACTATTACCATGCTATTTTATAATCACACGAACACATACATGTGCAATAAAACATATGGAACCTCATAAATATTTGAATATTTTGGTGATTATAAACAGTAATATTTATATAATATATTGTCTAGTACCACCAGGTACTAGTTATACTGTATCTTTCCCCCATATAGAAGTCTAAATGAAGTTTTTAAATCTCATCTTTCCACATCTCTTTTTTAATTTTCTCAATAAACAATACTTTATCTGCGATGATGTCCACACCGGTATATACACGTAAAATGGGTAATTGTATTTTCTTTTTATTTACCAAGGATTCATAATCATTGCCTCCTTTTTTTCTTTTTCAAGTTCTTGGTTTCATCATGATGTTTTTCATCGTATATGGCATTATTTGGAATATCACCATCATCATCATTATCTGATTGCATGTAACGTTTATTGTTATTTTGCTTGATTTTCTTCATCACTTTCATACTTTTTTTCCTTCTCCTCCTATTATTGTATGACTTGCTATTTGTCATTGGTTTTAAATACATTTTTTGATGTTTCATATTGATTTATATATATATAAAAACTGGATGTATTATCTTTTCGAGTCGTCGTCTATTGTATCATTTCTCTAAATACGCGTATTGCACACACATGTCTTTTCTCATCATCAATTTTCGTTCGCTTATAATCGTCTAAAAGTAATTTCTAGTTTTAAATACATAAATATATTAATTCCTACAGGACAGTATTGTTTCTGCTGGTATATTATTATAACGGTTTTAAAGCATTGTTAAATTAAGGGTCGTCCAACTATGTATTTGTACAATACGAATTATTATACTTACCTGGTATAATATAAATATATAACACACATTTTCCAAGACAGTGCACATTTTTTAATTATTTTTGGTTTTTTGGCTCCTCTCTTCTTTGGAAATATTATTATTATGAAAACTTCCATCAATATTCATATGAAAATTAGATGAAAATACAAAAACAGAATTCGGATAAATCATGTTATTATTGACTATAGCAATTTCAATTTCAAATTGAATTGTAACCAAATTGATCAAAAGATGAATTTAACAAATATAACACAATTACGAAGAAAAGTGGAAAAAAAGGTTGAAAGTAGCAATGCAACATTTTCATCGGCTATACAATTAAGCGATCAACAAGAGGATAAATTTATTTTTGTATTTCGTTTATTGGATGAAAAAAAATACAATATTTTAAGAGCAAGTGATATAAGAATTTTAGGAGAAGCAATTGCTGGCCGTCCACCATCTGAAGCTGATGTAAAATTACAAGTACATCGTTTACGTGTTCGATGTTTTACATCAACTGTCATAGATAATTGTATACAATGTATATCTGATCTGCAACGCAACTTCCTTTGCCATTTTTATATTTTGTTTGTGGTAGTAATATGTATAGTAAATTTACGTGTATTTGTTAATTTTTTATTCCTACTCGTGATAATTCCTACAATCAAAAGAATAAATTAACCAAGCCAATATTAATATCTATCTCACAATATGTATCAATATTAGTAATATTATAAATATATATATGCATATAATAAAATATATATTTAATATTTTAGGATGGTTAAAATCTTAAGTTGTTATAGATTAAATATTTTTACTTCCCCCGGTGATAAATATTATATTATGCTAAAAGGTATTATTATTGTTTGTAATGGAGAGGGTAAATACCTTCTGTTTACTTAACATTTACAGTATATATAAGTATATAGATAGATGAGTACATATCTTTTCGTCACGTTTTTTTTTTTTCAACTCCTACTTTTTTTTCTGTTCCCTTCTGGATACATTATCCTTAACAAAGTCGATTTATGGTATATTAGAATACTGTACAGTTCTTACAGGTATTGTATGAAGGAATTATTTTAAGTATGATTATACTTTTATCCCACTCCTCTCCCACTCACTCTTTTTATATATAACTTTGCCAGGATCAATAAATGTGTTATTTCATATTTTTCGAAACACTCTTACGTTTTAATACAATCAAAGTTGTACGATTTTTTTTAACAATTTTCTCACCATCACTTTTATTTTTAACACTACTCTTGTTACTGTTCGTACTACTACTCATCATACGTTTAAAACCGACATTGTTCATTGATTTCTTTTTATTGCTATTTTTAACCGCTCCAATAAAACCATCACAATTCCATTTCCAATCATCAATATTCACATCAAATGGCAACAGAAATGTCTTGCCACCATGATATCCTTGTACGCTAAATTTACTTCCACGTGTACCTTTTTTAACGCGGCATAAATAATAAGATCCAGGTTGAATATCAATATCACATCTATGTTTATCATCTTTCGGCATATTGCCATTCTTATTACCCCATCGTATCAATATACGATCACCAATTTCTGGTGTTTTTGGTAAACGATCTGGTGCAAGATAGCGTACTTTTTCACAAAAGTGATCAATATCCATTCTAAAAGTATATGGAAAACAACGACAAAAACCACAGCGTCTACCATATTGTACCCATTTTGGAGAAGAAAAATTGATACTTTCTGCTACGTTAAATCCTGTATTAAACCCAGCATGGTAACCATCAGGAAATGTTAAAATATATTCATTCTCATGTTGAACAGTCGTTACGTATTGAATTTTTTCTTTTTTCAACAATTTAGGCGAGATAAATATATTTTTGTGTCGCATAAATTCAGGACATTTATTAGCCTCATCACCAAACATAGATTTACATAAGCTTTCGAAACGTTTTGCAGATGGTCGACAAACGGCATACCAAATTTTTGGTTTGCCATGGTGTATGAAATTAATTGAATTTAAATCAAAATCTTCTTTATGCCATGAGAACATAGCACGATATTGACCAAAATATAACATTGGCCTTGTAATGCCTGGCATGTCTTCTGGCAGGCCTATTCGAAGAATTGTATCTAATTTTGCAACATTCCAACCATTTGCAAATTGATCTTTAAATATACTACCAACTTGATCGGCTCCATACATGGGAATATCTTTATTTAATGTATTTATTGAACGCCAAAATTCTTTTTCAACAATAGTCTCATCCCTTAAACTTAATTGATATTTCATCATTAAAAGATGATCTCTAATGTTGTAATTATTATTGTTATTTGTTGTTGTCGAAGATGAACCATTATTACTTTTAGTATTATTATTATTATTATTTGTAAAATATTCTCGTGATAATGTCATTTTTGATGAAAATGGTGTTTTTGAATCAACATTTGAACTTTCTGATGAATTTGATGGCTTTTTCTTGTCATTACTAACAGTAGATATATCTTTATTTTCTAATGTCCCAAATAAACGATATGTACCATAGTTGCATTGACCTTGACCAAGTACATAATAAAAAGCATTATTTGTATCATGAAATATTTTAATACAATAGAAATCATATTCATCCTGTACAACTTCTCCAGATGCAGTCGTAAAGGTACCGATTGCTTTGTGGGCTTTGATATCTTCTATTTTTGTATTATCTGGAACATTGCTCCAATTATATTTACCATTTTCTAAAGAATTCTTCGAAGAAGATGGACTAATTTGATATTCAAATTTACCTACTAAATTATCATTATATTGTTTTTTATTATATGCCCAATTACCGGTTAAGTTAAATGCTGTAATGTGGTCATTGTGATTGTCTTTATTTGCAACTTTTTGGTTCAAATCTATATTTATATTACCATCCATATATGGATATAATTCAAGTGTTTGATTGAATACTAAAAATTTCGCAACATCGATGTCTTTTTCCAAGGAATTTTCTCTATATTCTTCCACAGTTCGTTTTTTACTTTCAACCAAATCAACACGGAAAGATCCTAATCTTCCAGATGTATATTGTTTTACTGGTTTTATAGGTTTCTTCAATATTTCTTCCTCTAAGTTACGTGGTGACTTATATTCCCAATTTAATGGAGGGACTACCCTGACAATTCCATATCGATCGGAACCATCCCGTTCTATTTTTTCAATGAATTTTGGAAAGTTTCGAAATTCTTCTAACGTTGGATAATAAACTGGTGCTTCATGAACTTGTCTCAGTGGGGAAATGTCTTTTTGTATTGCTGTATTATACATATTATTATATATATTATATTGTTATAACGGTCAACCAGGGGGGGGTCCAAACGGTTAAAATTCAAATCGAATATGAACAAAAAAAAGACAACAACAAAACAAGTGTTGGCAGGTTCTTAGTATATGTATATATATCGACGATTTCTTTTCCAACTCCAATCAATATAAGTCAAATAGATATTATTAATGAGCAGTTAAATGAGAGCAGCTACTGTTGCTATATATTAAAGCAACGTGCGTTTATTGGATTAAGCACTTAACAGCCTCACAGCACTGTGTTTATTTTGCAATTTGCAATTCGCAAAATATTCGGAGAGGTTAAGTCAATCACAAATCACAAATCTCCACACCAGCACACTACTTTACCTGGTACTATTATATTTTAATACATGTTGCACATCTAGATTTTTAACACAACGAAAATAAAATTTTAAACGTTTTATATATATCATATAATCATGATACGGAATATAAATAATTCTCTTATTTATAATTATTCATACGGAATATATATATTTAGAAAAATATTTTTTATTTTATTATAAAATGTTTTTATATCTCTTTTACCATATACGTTCCAACTAATTTATAGCCTAACTTCTCACGGTAATAATTTCTTACTCCTACACCACTAATATCAGCAATTTTATTATATCCATTCCTTTTAGCAATAATTTCAGCTCTTTTCATCAATTTGCGACCAAATCCAACATGTTGTGAGCTATTTTCACCAACACCTCCACCAATTGCTAAGGCACGTCCATATACTTGCAGCCAGCGAACTATAGCAGCACCTTTGATTTCCTCGGGCAATTCTTCGCGTTCTTTTTCTCTGTTTGGACCATTATTAAACCGTAATTTCAAAAAACCATAGACGTATTTCCTATCTTTTGTTTCAAAAGATAAAAACCATTCTTCCCCGCGATTTGCATAGTATTTGTGCTCATGATACGTAGCCTCTGATATGTCAGTATAATTGGCATTGATTTCACGCGTTCTTAAACACATTGATTTTACTTTCATGCGATCATGTACAATTTGCTGTGCATTTGTTACATTTACCCCGGCAACAACATAATTTGCTTTGCCTTTCATTGGCGAGGCGGGTACATCTCTTATGATTCTCTCCACACGTTGGTAAGGTTTTACATATGTCATGAAATGTTCAATTACTCCATATAAACTTTCAGGGCCTTGGGATTCAAAATATGGAACAAATTTCTTTTCGTTATACCATTTTTTCAATTCACTAAATTCTAAGACCATAGTTGGATATAATTTCCATCTATCAAAATCAAAAAAGTAATACGCAACATGGCCATAATTTTGATCTATATATTTCACAACATTATACATTATAACGGCAAGTAAGTTAATAAAGATCGTGATTAATAATAAATGAAAATGATTTTCTTCTAGGAACATATTATTGTAATTATTATTCAGTTTGTAATGATAAAAACAGTACATAGCTATTGATATGGGAAGTGGTATTAAAACATTGTTTAACCAACGATAATCACCAACACGTACAATTTCTACACCATTTAAGACATCATCAATCATTTTTTTATCTTTTTCTGGGGAACTTCCTGGTAAATCTGGCATTATATGTGCCAAAACTTTAAATCCAAATTCTTTGCATATCATTGCACGGTCGATTAATTCCGCTCTAGTGCAATCACGTTTAGTCAAGCGATGTACCGCATCATCAGTTGTTTGAACACCCATTTCAATTGCAGTGATTCCCAGATGCCTTGCCCATTTTAAATTTTTATAGGATATCATTTTTGGATGATCCTCCACACAAATTTCAACGGCACGGCATATTGCGGATTCATTTATACGCTGTTCTTCCGCTAAGCTTAATTTTGCCCTCCCTAATGGCTTACCTACAGTGTTCAACGCGTAAAAAATATCTCGAATGAAACTTTCCTGACCTGGAGAAGTAAATACACTCCACGTACCCCCAACGCAACGCACAAACACTTTTCCACATTCATGCCCCATTCCCATCAATGTTGTGATTCGATCATACACTTGTGACGTTGTACTGTAATCGTTTTGTACTGCGCGCCGAACACCCGGCTCGTGGGTCAAGTATGACTTTGGATTGATTTGATTACCCTCATCATCAACTTCATTTGGGCAATATACACATCCAAATGTACATGATTTAATGCCATAATTTCCTTTGATTAACCCATTTACTGTTTCATCAATTGATAAGCCTTTTAAACCATTGACGTTTCCTTCATCAAGAGATACAATATCAAATATATTATTTTTTCGTCTTCTCTTTTTCTTCTTTCCTGCTTGTTCGCCATCATCATTAGAAGATATATTAATATCTTTACCAAATGTTATAAAACTTGGTTGTAGCGATAGTATGTCATATTGCCCATCAAAGGATAAATTTGCTGTTGTTGATGAATTATTATTATTATTATTATTATTATTATTATTATTTTTGTCTTTTTTTTTTTTTACATTGTTTTTACCACAATAATCTAGATAGGAAAGAAGTGTATACACGCTTTTCCTTTCTACAACTTCTACCTGAAAAATAGTTTCGTCTACTTTGGTAAATTTGACGGACCACATAGGCGCATTATGACCAGGCGGTAAAAATATACTTAAATTGACACCACCAAATGTACTTTTGCTTAGCTTTTTAATAAATAATTGTTCAATTTCAAGATCAGCTTCAATAATTTTTTCTCGAACCAAATCACGATATACATGTATTACTTCACTTTTTCTAGTATTGCTATAGCCTCTTTTGTATATTGCACTAGTAGCACGGCTATAATCTACTAAATTCAAGCGTTGTGACGGTGTTTCTGCATGCCTTTTCACTTTCATTTCCTTCAAATAGTCAATAACTTCTATAACAAATGGTCGTAATTTTGGATTGCCTTTTTTTGGTTGAAATCCTTCCCACCGATTTGGATCATATTTCACTACATCTTCGATATCATCTAATGCCATTTGGATTGTCGTGTTACACCAATAAATCGTTATAATAAAAATATTTAAAAATAAATAAATAAATCTTATATTATATATAATCGTACATAGACATATATATATGTGTGTGTATTAACATTTAATTGTATACAGTTCCCCCGACCCC
>JACLAC010000239.1_pt1 | contig 12248 bp, 3 predicted proteins | sample 8027881 | NCBI WGS metagenome assembly JACLAC01 (sample SAMN15725517, study PRJNA655200) | protist metagenome | isolation source: fluorescence activated cell sorting (FACS) single amplified genomes of... | place: Spain: Blaines Bay Microbial Observatory, Mediterranean Sea | collected 2016-01-19 | reverse complement strand
TCCTTGAGGCCCATGTATTCCTGTACTCCCTTGCGGTCCTTGTATCCCCGTACTTCCTTGAGGTCCCTGAGCACCATCGCCTCCAGGAAGACCAGTTGGACCTTGGGCTCCAATGCTATTAGGCCCTGTTCCACCTAGCGGTCCAGTTTGACCCCTGTATCCTTGTGGGCCTCGCTCACCAGTGTTACCGTCCGGTCCAGTGTTCCCATCTGAGCCAGTCATTCCGTCCGGACCAGTTATTCCATCAGAACCAGTCATTCCATCGGGACCAGTCATTCCAATAGATCCTGTTGGTCCCTGGGCTCCTTGCGGACCGGTACTACCTATGTCAGGTGGCGTTGTGTCTCCGAATAGTTGAAACCAAAATGCCGCTTCATGATCTCCATTGTATGAATATGAATCAGCATTTATACTGAAGTTCGGTCCGACGAAGTTTGCATTACTGCTGTATGCAAATCCACCGAGAGCGGCTGCCTGGACAGTAGTGTTGTGGAAGTCTGTTCCTGTGAAACTTGAACCATTAACAGTTGTATTGTTATTGACTCCTCCATTTGCGAAGCCATTGGAAGCTCCATAGTAAGCTACTGCGATATAGTAGAGTTTTCCAACTTCAAGATCCGCAAAATGTCCCACGTCGAAATCTATGAACTCATCGTCGTTTTTGAGTGTGTCCTGTTGAACAGAAGACGACGCATTTCCACTAAGTGAGTGTATAGTTGTTGGGCGAGGCGGATTCGTGTTAATATCCCCATTATATATCGCAACGCTTATATCGACTCTGTCTGCGTACACCGCTTTGTCTGCTCCCGTACCGTTACCTGAATAGACTCTAAGTCGAACAGTGCCTGGCGAGCCTGAACCAGGAGAGATAAAAGCTTGAAAATAGACGTGTTTGGGTTGCGTCACCGCTTGAGACTGGTATTGGCGTGAAAACATGCTGTAGTTCTCATAGAATAGAGCTGCGTCATAGCCGCGTGCCCCTGTGAGTCCAACCAATCCTTGACTCCCAGTTGCACCTTGAGGTCCGGTTGAACCTTCAGGGCCAATCGATCCGGTATGTCCTTGGGCACCAGTAGCCCCCGTAGCTCCTACATCCCCTGTGTCACCCGTTGGTCCTCTGCTACCGGTATCGCCTTTGTCTCCGCGATCTCCTGTCCGTGCAAATGTCACAAGCAATTTGTCGCCGGAACTGAATATTGGTGCTCCTTCCGAATCACTAACCACAGCTACATCTATCGTTTGCCAACCATCATTGCTTGTAGTTTTGGATATAGTTAATATGATGAACACTGATTCGTCATCTGCCTTAGTAATCTTCATAATGCCCTTCAGTTGAGACGTGGAGTCGTCTATCGTTTGGAGAAAATCTTTTATCTCTTTGCTCTGCGCATCTATATGACTTAGCGCTATTTGGGTAGTATAAGCATGAAAATTCGCTTGGTTAAGCCGAAGATTGCCGGGTGGAACAGATTCGGCCATTCCTATTATCGAATCGAAAACATATTGGAATGCCGAAGAACTAATAGAGCCATCTGCACCGTCCAGACCTTTCTCTCCAGTTGAGCCATCGATTCCTCGGAGTCCCGGCAATCCCTGAAGACCTGGTGTTCCACTTTGGCCGATGGGGCCCTGTGCGCCCTGTGGTCCAGCTGGTCCTTGACCACCTCCACCTGTACTTCCATGAACTATTGTGCAACATGATGGACTACAATCTGTGAGTCTAAAGTTAGAAGCCATGATGTATATACTATGTAAATAAATTTGATTTTATGTACATATATGAATTGGATGATTAAGGCCCAGTCCGACCGGTGGATCCTGCGATATAAGTAAAGGCGACATGCGTCTCAGATGGCCCCGAAGCACCAGCGGTCATTATTAGATTCGCAGTCGAGGAGGGCGTCGTACCGCTGAGATATCCTGCTCTCATTTGGATATTTAATGATGTATCAACCCATACTAGTCGCGAGGTTGCCTTAGTGGAAATTAATCCGCTGCCAGTTGCACCTCGATTCGCCAATATAAGAGAATCAATCTCTACATTACCGGCCGCTGGTGGTGCTGCGTTTATAGTCGTTTGAATTCCCTGAAAGCTGTTGCTGCCGCCCGCTTGATTGTACTGCTGTAAGCCTGCAGTGTAGTCGATGCGCCATAGACCTGGTTTTTTGAGTTCAAAAATCGAGTGAGATCTGCCGGTAGGAAGCGGGGCGACTCCAGGCCATCGAATATAGTCATTACCACCGGCCAACGCCCAACTACCGTAAGATTGGTATGCTGCACCTTCATGATAACCAGCAACAGGATATGCAAATTGTGGATCCCCTGACCACTTCCAAGCACCTCCGGTATGCCCGTCGTCGCCGGCGCCAAGATCTACGGTCTGAGTGACTGTGCCTGGCAAATACAAGTTGTAGGAAAGAGGCGGCTCGCCGCCTGCCCCCGTCGGCCCTTGTAGATCCCATTGTGCAACCACTGGTGAAGCGGCGAACCGTCCTGGCCCGGTAGGACCGGTTACACCTTGAGGACCCGTATGTCCTTGAGGTCCCGTATGCCCTTGAGGACCCGTAGGCCCTGTGTGTCCTTGAGCACCCGTAGGCCCTGTATGCCCTTGTGCTCCAGTTGGCCCTGTAGGCCCTTGAGCACCGGTAGGCCCTTGAGCACCCGTTGGCCCAGTAGGTCCCGTCATTCCTTGAGCACCAGTTGGCCCAGTAGGTCCGGTATGCCCCTGAGGACCTTGTCGTCCAATAGATCCAGGGGCACCCTGAGCACCAGTAGGCCCAGTAGGACCTATAATCCCTTGTGGGCCGGACGGTCCTGTTGGACCAGTTACGCCTTGAGGTCCAATTTCACCACCACAATTTGATCCGCATGTCATAGGTCCGATACATTTCGAAAAGCTTGTTACTGATGTCATATTATATATACTAAATGTTATAAAATATGGCCTTCTCACGCTGGACGAGCTAAACTATATGGTCTCAAGTATGTATCGCGCATATCCGTATTTACCTAAGACTGAGGCATCGGGTGAATATTCAAAATTAACCGAGACGTTTTGAAGCTTTTGAGCGGGGGTGTTACCCTGCACAACCGATGCATTTTGCACAATTGACGGGCCTGGTGAGGACACGCCACCACCACTCGACCCGTATAAAAGCTCGAGTTCATCTCCAGCTTCGACGATGTATTGTTTTGGGAATATCACCTCGGTACTTTTCATCCTCTCATAATGACTAGCTTGTCCCAAATTGTTCGTCGCATATCCAGTTACACTGACTGGTACTAATGCCTCAGTCGCTTGAAGGTTGGTGATCGTGGTTGGGGGGTTAATGCCTGGATCCATATTAAATGGATAAGGTGGGTTGTCCCAGTAACTCGTATCCCCAGGCCAGGCCTGGCGTCGTTTGATGAGGACTGCATGAGGGAATTCAACTGTTATCGACTGCTGCTGGTTTGGGATGGTTGCGACGTATTTGAGCTGTACATCGCCTAACGCTAGATGGCAGCCTATTAATCGCGATCTTTGAGGAACCACATATAGTAAAAAGTTCTGATTGGCAGTGCCTGTCATTGCGGCGCCATAAAGCTGGAGGGTGGCGTCGAAATACCTACAGTTTCCCATATTGTTCAATGTGGTTAGGGTGTCCGGATAGCTATCACAGACAGCCGCCCCATAATATCTCGAAGGCGTTATAGCTACCACACCAGAGTTGTCGTGGTACTTTATTACGTTATTCGTTGTGTCAAAGGCAATATCGCCTGTTTGGGACAAAACGCTTGTAAGGTTAGCACTAGCATCAGTAGGCATATTGAATGCGCCTTTCATCTCTGTCCGTGAGCTTCCGTTGCCGATACTCAATGTGGTCGTCGCTGGCGACTGGTTTATCGAGCTTACATCAAGGTTATCCACATTAGCGATATTGTTCCCACACACATCGAATACATTGTTCAGAAAGGAGTATTTAAATGGTGGATCATGGTTACCCGTTCTTATTAACACCTCTTCGGCAGCGGCTGTCGTGGGAACTAGGCTGTTTGGCTGCGATCTGAAGCCGGCACCTATATCAATTCCAAAGTTTTCGTCCGATCTAATAATAATGTTTTTGCTGGTTGAGAATGAACCGCTGTTGAAATTATACGCCGGATGAGTTGAAATAACTATCGGTTTTGAGCTATTAAAGCTTTTGATGGTGAGCGGAAGTGCATTGGCTCCAGATGTTCCACAGATATCCACCACATTCGTAATGGCATTTTTGTAGTTTCCTGACCCTTGGGGTGCGCCCATGTTCAGCTCACCGAGATTGGAATTACCACATTCGAACCTCGGTGCATGTCCACCACTAATCCATGTCTGGAGACCAAATCGAATGTCACCAGCATTAGTCGTTCTGATATCGATGTCATCGGTATCCATTTTTATACGTGTTAGGGTGTTTGAAGAGCCGATAACATTCCCTACGTTAGAGACACTCTGGCTATTAGCATCAATCCCACCGCCGCCACAAGTAAGTTTGTAGGATTTCAAGTTGCCCCAGTTTGAGAACGTCGTTCCATCGGCGTCAAACTTTCCGAATCCATCTTCTATATCGAGCACGTGATTTTCGTTCGCGCCGAGGCCATGTGTCATGCTCGCATCATGAAATGTTTGTCCAGGTTCGAAACTCCGATGCGGGGATAGGATAAAATATGCCAGTTGTGGAGGGCTTGCTGACAGACTTTCTTCGCGCTGTAGGAGCATATTGTCTCGACATCTAACTTCGATCTTCGTATTGAAATCGAGAGAGTTATTGTCCATCTGTCGTTGAAGCAGAATGTTGCAAACTGGTACATCGACATATCCGAAGTGCAAAGGATTATTGAACTGCTTAACTCTGACCTTTGCAATTTGTGCGGTTACTTTCGTAATTCGAGGACAGTACGTGATTTGTGTTGCGTTGTTCTGATTATTGTAGTTAAGGATCTGAACTGTGCAGCTGCCGCCCGTTCCGTCGTAGTTGCTCACGTTAGACGGTTCGTAATACCTGGTAACCTTGAATGTAAGAAAAGAGTTCGAGGAGAACGAGCTTGGTACGCCTACTAGGCTCGGTTTTCCTTGACTTCTTTCGAATACATCGAATATCGCTGAGCTCACGCTACTCATAAATGGATGCGTGTTTGAGCCCGACCAAAACTGATCAACAGAGTGTGCAATGCAGACGGATTGTCCATTTCCAGAAAGATCAGCTTGGGTCGATGTGAAGTCGTTATTGTCGAAGAATCTGTAATCAGTGTAAGAATTCGCGGTGTTTAACCTGTATGCAACTTTGAGATCCTTAATCGTGGCAGTCGTCATCGATGCGTCGTTATAAACATACAGCTGTCCGCTAATATCGACATTGTTGAATGATGCGTCTAACCACGATTGGTTGCCAATGCCCCCGAGTCCTATGTTGCCTTTGTAGCGGATAAAAGATATATATGGATGTGCAGTAGCTGAAACAAAAGGCGGGTTATTGAAGAATTCAGCGTAGGGGTTTGCCGGATCGGGTCCTACTTCTGGATAGAACGTCACAAACCCGTTTTTTGTATCAAATACGTACGGTTTTTTTACGGCCGCACCTTGATTCTGGGGATCACGTTGGAGGAGCTGGTATCCGGCGGGATGAGGTTGGTTCGGATCTTTGGTAAAGACCATGGAATTGTAGTCTCCATACACGGCGTCGAATAAGAAAGGGATAGCGTTTGCCAATTCTGATGGCACTCCTCCACCTCCAGCAACGTTACAGAAGCCAGGCGGTGCCGAATATGTTAGCGCTTGGGACTGAACCACGGGGTATAGCTCGAGTCTAAATACGAATTCCAACTGTGGATAGCCCGGGATTTGGAATGTTTGCCCGTTCGACCACGGATTATTGGGATTGGCTCCTAAGCTGTCGAGTGTGGCAACATCGTAGCCAGGCGGGAGAGTTACAGGGATAGTATCTGTAAGGATGTTGTCTCCCAATACTTTGTCACTAAATTTATAGAGCTGTTGGGCGTAGTTGCCGGCATGCCATGTATCAGCAACCCCGTTGAACTCTTTAAATAGAAGATCCGCTTTTTGATCTGTGGTGATCTCTTGATTCGCCATAATACAATATGCTCCGATTATTATATTATGGGTTAAGCGCTTACGTTGAGTAAGTGACTCCGGTAATCCGTACTGTACTTCCAGTACCAGGACTATTTGCTACTCCGATTCTAAACAGAAGAGTAGAAGGGTTACCAGGCGAGGCCCACCAGCTCTTAGGACCTCCACTGGCGACAGTGCCTGTCCAACAAAATGCACCATCGACGCTACCGGGAATTGCTGTTTGGGATCTTCGACCAGCACAATCCATCCATCCGCTTCGTCCGTTATACTGAAAGCCACCAGCGGTACTGTATGTTGAGTTTATCTCGCATAAAAACATCATGTAATCTTTGCCGAGTTGGAGGGTTGTAGATGTTCCTGTTCCTATGGTACCCGTTACCGTGATGAAGTAAGGCCCGGAAGTCGTGACATTACTTTGTTCCAATACGATCCATTTGTATGTTCCTTGCACGTTTGTTGGCGTGATGCTTGTATCATACATCGCATTAGACCCAGAAACTATGTAATTGATATTAAGCTGCTCTCCAGATGCGCCGAGAGCTGAATAGTTTCTAAGGGCACTGCTTGGATTATAAAAGTCCAAGGTGAAATCACGATAGACGTCATGACCAGATGCGTCCGGACCAGCGTTATATCCTCCTTGAAACCCTGAATCCGCCCACATCATTTGGTTGAACTGCATTGCCACTGCGTGATTGTAAGAGCTAGAAGCGTTGGGGAAGTTGATTGGATACCAAGAAGCCGTGCTGGCTGGAAGTCCAGTGTTGATGAGATCGTTCCAGTTAGAGAAACCGCTGTTCGTGGATATGTTCAGAGTTGCGAGATTATTTCCTGGCCACGTATAGTCCCACCAAAGATGTTTCCCAGCTGTTCCAAATGAAATATCTAATACGGAGGCTGTACTGTCTGGCTGTAATATCAGATTTCCAGATATTTCCGTCTCGATAGAGAATTGGGTGTTTGACGGCTGCCATGATGAGACGGGGACCATAGAATACTTCTCGACATTCGTATAGTACGTAGTGGCAAGAGCATGGGAGGGATTATATGGGAAGTGTGTGACCGCTGTTATGGGCCACGTCCCGAGAAACTGTGACACTGTATTGGCCGGACTGGGATCAAAGTTAAACTTCGATCTGGTCAAGACGAATGACGGCTTCCACCATGGCCATATCCCGGAGACGTCGTACGAATACGTTATTGGTATGTTGGCACCCAGTGTAGGTCGTTTGAGTCCGAAGAAGTTGTTATTGAGAGTTGCACTGGGGTTGCTATAGTTTTCATTAGTGTAAAAGGTATTGGTTGTAGGCGTTTTCGCAAGGTCGAAAGCCCATGTAACGGCACTGTTATCAGTTTGCCAAGCTGAACCATCATATCTATACTGCACCATTGAGAAGTCGTAAGCATCATAGTTGTTATTGCATATATCTGGGAAGTATCCATTGGCAAGTATAACGTTTGATATTGTGATGTTGCTTACGTCAAGTCCGGTGTAATAGCCTTGATGTTGGAATGTAGGTGTTTTTCCTGCTTCAAATGCTTGACTTGAGAAGTCGTAGTGTAGAGACCCTATAGGTATGCTGGTAGATGGATCTTGGAGAAATCCGATAGTCGGGGCGCCACTTGAATCAACAGGATTCGCACTACCGCCTTGATTTGTTACCCCCAGCTTGATATATGAACAAGGTTCTCCTGATGAATCGACACCGATCATCGATGCGTCGGGCCAAGGACCAGCATAATTATTTGCCATTTTCACCAATATAGTGTCCTTTGTTTTGAATTGAACATTTGAATTATTCGTAATGAAATATACTTTTCTGCCCTGACCAGTTTGCTGACTTGTTGGATATGCAGTCGTTTGTGTAATTCCATTTCCAGTAGTAGTATCTGTTGCATCCCAGCCGCCCGCTACGAGAGTACGGTCCGCCAACGGCAGTCTGTAGGAAACGTCGATGATAGCCTCATTTCGCTCAGGGTATGGAGTCACCATAGAGAAATCCAGATATGGTGGAACTGGTGGAGTGGCGTAGGATAGATCACCCGGGAACTCATTATTAACGCCGAACATCTTCGTTATCACGTATTTGGCTTGAGGGGCGGCGGAAATGTCTTGTGCGATGTGCTGCTGATAATCGAAGACTTTCGTTCCACTTAGACCGAAATCTCCAGAGAGATCATAGCCTATTGTACCTAGTCCTTCGGTTGCGCCTGCGTGGTGATTGGGCATTTGGAATGAGCTAGAGTCAATCTCTCCACTTATTGTTACTCCAAACTTATATCTAAGACTCAAATTCGAAGGGATTGGGAACGGTGTATTCCGTGACGCGTCTGCGGTGTTGGTCGATGACAAAGAAATGTCGAAGGAATTATATGCGATTGCATCGAACGATAAGTCTGTTGGTGGAGGAGCAGGCCCGAAGCCAACAAAGACAATGTATTCACCAGAAACATCTGGAATGTAAAGATAGTTCCAAGAAAGATCGTTGGGTTCCATGAGATTGGATGAAGGATAACCCTCAACTCCACTGTTATCATACCAAATTTTAAATTGGTATTCGCCTGCGGTGTCCAATGTATTGTTGAAGTATGCAGTATATGGTGCAATACTGGGATTGGTCGTAGCATTGGATAAATCTCCAACTACGCTTCCATCAGTTCCAAAGAGGGCGTGTATGACAGTGTTTGGAATTATTTGCTGCGAAGGGTTAGCAAGACTACAGTCAATCCATTCATTCGATGTGGCAGTGGCGATATCTCTGTATGCTATCTTAACCGATCTAAGATATGGAAGGTGATTTATGTTGGTTTGTGTGGAAGAACTGGAGTCTGGAGGATACCATAAAGTGGGACCAAATGGAAGAGCAGATTGTTGTTGAAAAGGGGTTGTCCAGTTTAGTCTGATATTTTGATTGGAATTGAGTTTAACGTAGCTACCGTCAGTTGGTGCTTTTGGGATCTCGAAAAACGCACCCGATAGATCGAATCCTTTCTTAACCTGTGTAACAATGTACTCACCACTTGCACTTAGTGGATTAAGAGAGAAATCTGTTGAATCGAAATAAATTGCAGACACATCTTGGTATGTGGCAGTACCAGACTCACCAGATACACCGATAGTTATCTTTCCGCTTCCGCTTCCGCTTCCACTGCCGCCCCCTGTTCCAGCGGCACCAAACTCTCCGTGATATTTGATGAACGATATACGCGGTCTCCCTTTCGAGGCGTCCGTCGCTGCGCCTACACCTGCAGTTATATTGAAGCCGGCCAGCTCGGTTGGATCTTTGTAGAATTGCAAGATACCAGTGGCGGAATCGATAACCCAGTTCAGACCGTTTGCGTCAGCTTGGTCCGCGAGAGTCCAGGCGGAGCCACTCCAATACTCCACCTTCGGTGTATATGTGGTGAAATTTACATCATTATAACTCCATGGAATCATATTCCTAAGAAGATTGTTGTCAGTTGAAGCAGGCACATTTGCCGGATGTATCAAATACCATGATTGTTTTGAAGTATTAGCAGGCTCTAGATACACTCTTTTATAGAATCTTAGTTGTCCGGTAGCAGACAGATTCGGGAAGCTATTAGAAGACATATCCACGAACCCTAAATCCTGGTCACGAACATTTCCACCGTTGAACGATGAATCTTCAACGAAAGGGCAGCCGGATATGTCAATCGCACCACCTGGTGGATTATTTACGAACATTTGTTGCAGTGTGAATGACAAATCCACTGGGACGTTCTCAGCAAATATTTGAGATTGATATACATTGGTGAGCGACTTCTTTGTCTCATTATTATAAGGTTGTGCTGGGATGTTTCCTGCAGCCATTTGGGTCTGTGCCACACCCTGAAATTTCTTGAAAAGAAGATCCGTCTTGCTATCGTTGTTTAGAGGGTTTGATGAAGACATAGTATAAGATATACACATAAAATTTTATACTATTACGAGACGTAAGAGATTGAGATCTCCCGAACTGTTTTCGCTTGCGTCGATCCGCTTACTCCTGGTATTCCGATCGCGAGATACTGTGTTAAGGTGGAACTCGTGTTGATCCTTGTAATCTGAGGTGGTGTAGAGCCACTGAAATATCCAACTCCATTATTCTGCCCCTTTTGGCCAATAGCTGCGTTTCGTCCTTGTATAAATGTTGCTAAGTTACCTGCGTTAAAGCTAGTGTTGGCACAATCTAACCATGGTGAGTAACTCTTGCTTTGTGTCTGGTTTAACCAGGAGTATGGAGCCCCACTCGAAACCTGCTCTTGGTAGAACATTAGGAAATCATTTCCAACACCGTTCGAAATACCTGTCCCGGTCAATGTAACCTGCATCTTCTTCGGGCTGATCGGGACGTTCGGTATTTTGATAATGATCCATTTGACATTTGAATACTGTTGTGTCGAACTATTTGGCCCTCGGAAGCAGAGATCGTAATTTACCGTTATGATTGCAGGGTTTCCACTCTGGTCAAATACGCTGTAATCGCGATTTGGTTGGTTGTAATAATCTGTATAATCCACATAGGGTGTGAAACCAGTATTTGACGTCCCCACGGCCCCGTGCCATGCATCTTTGGCCCACATTGCTTGACAGTGAATGAGAAGATTGCCCATATTGAGGAGTGGGTGATTCGTAGGATCGTCGTTGAAGCTGCCGTCCAGAACGGTTTTTGTAGATGCGCTATCTATGAATGCGTTCAGGAGGACGATTGTCGTAGCGGATGGGCCGGCGAGGCCGCTGATAGTAAGCTTAGGGATATTGGTTGGACCGGTTTGTGGGTTTGGGCGTACAACAGAACCAGCTGTGAAAGGAGTGGACGCTTGGTTAAACGTGAAGTCCCACCACAAAGGCTTACGTGGTGGCGCGCCTCCAAACGAGATGTCGAGGAACTGATATTGATTTGTGATTGTGGCGGCCTGCCCAATGTTGTTATAGACATTCCCAGAAATCGGGAATTGGGATGAAGCGTTCGAAGCGTCCAAAGAATAGGGGATGGTGCTGTAATCCGTAGGATAATCTACACCCTGAGGAAAAGAGAAGCTCGTAGCCCAGTCTGTCCCGGTGGCCGGGGCGTCATTCCATCTCTTGATAACGCTGTCGATACTTTGGCTTTGAGTATTGTTATTTGCGATACCCAGACTTGCATCATAAACCACCGCCGCATTATTTCCGTCGAGTTTCCCCCATGTATCGTTTAGATCACTAAGGTTGAAAGACACATCCACTGATATGTCGGTAGTCGGGAGACCTAATCCAAATAAGTAGTGTATTTGTGTTTGCGGTGTCTGATCCCATCCATATACGAAGTTGCTTGATGCTATATCGAGTGAGTTGTATCGCGCTGGTTTCAGCTGCTGGTTTGTTATTCTCGCAAATGCGCTTGTACTGGTGTGTTCCCTCAGTTCCTGCCTCATAGTGAGGATATATGGATTGTTATTGTTATGGGATACGTCACGCATAGTTGTTAGGTTTCCTGATATCTCGATCATACTCACGTCGAATCCAAGATAGTATCCTTTCTCCTTGCTGGTCGAGCCACCCACCTCTTCTGATTTACTGATTCCGAAGGAGAAGTTCGGAGCGCCGATGGTTTGATCCTGATCATTCCCAGTAAAACTGCTGAACCCTTGCCCCGGACCCCGACGCCAGGTAGAGATAGCTGGTGTGAGATTCGGTAGATCCGAAGAAGACAAATCAATACGTGACAGACTAGCATCGATCGTTCGTTTTCCTAACAGGGATGCATTGCTCAGGAACTCTATGTCGCTTGGTCCTGAAGGAGCCAGAAATGGTTCCCCGCTGTTGCTTTGCATTCGGATGGCACCTGACTGTGTAAGCCGGATCGTGCTGCCATCCCTTAGGAAGTAGAGGTTATCTATCTTAGGACCCGTCTGCCGTCTCCATGCAGATGATGTGCTGATACCATTACCGGTTCCGTCATCTACGTCCATACTATTTAGGCTGAACTTTGAATTAGTGGCGTCGGTATTAGAAACGCTACCAATGTCATATTTGTAAGGGGCATTTTGGATTGCCTGGCTGCGGGTCGGGATTGGCAGATATGCCGTGGCACTTACGTCAGTTGCAGCCAGAACACGAGATTTCGAGAAATCATCAGCGCTATTAATACCA